>Ga0307487_1001311_pt1 | contig 17671 bp, 17 predicted proteins | sample CBIW12metaG_FD_203665 | JGI IMG/M metagenome (GOLD analysis project Ga0307487, IMG submission 203665) | Sea-ice brine microbial communities from Beaufort Sea near Barrow, Alaska, United States - CBIW 1.2 | ecosystem: Environmental > Aquatic > Marine > Coastal | place: USA: Alaska | collected... | reverse complement strand
AAATATTTTGGCGGTTTCCTCGTCTTCCTCCATCAATAAATTCACTGCATACAAGCCGTGTTTCATTCTTCCGGCCGCGTTTATGCGGGGTGCTATAATAAAAACCACATCGGTAATGCTCAGGGTCTCCTTTTTCACCTGTTTTATAATGGCCTGAAAACCAACTCTTGGCGCCGTATTAATAACGTGCAGTCCGTAATAGGCCAAGATCCGGTTTTCGCCGGTCATCGGGACAATATCGGCCCCTATAGCGGTCGCCACCAAATCTAAATATGGCAATAAAGTATCAAATGATTCGCCTTTTTTTATGGCCCAGGCCTGTATCAGCTTAAAGCCAATCCCACAGCCACAAAGTTCCTTATAGGGATATTCACAATCTTCCCTTTTAGGGTCAAGTACTGCCACGGCTTTTGGAATTTCAGCTCCCGGGCGGTGGTGGTCGCAAATAATGAAATCGATGTTTTTTTCTGAAGCATAAGTTACCTTGTCAATCGCTTTAATTCCACAGTCTAATGCAATGATCAGGCTGATGTCATTATCGGCAGCAAAATCGATACCTTTATATGAAACTCCGTAACCTTCCTCATATCTGTCCGGGATGTAGGAGGCAACATTAGGATAAAAACTTTTGAGATAGGATGAAAGCAATGCTACACTGGTTGTGCCATCTACATCATAATCCCCGTAAACCATTATGTTTTCTTCGGAAGCGATCGCTTTTTCAATTCTGTCAATTGCGAGATCCATATCATTCATCAAAAAAGGATCGTGCAAATCGTCCAAAGAAGGGCGGAAGAATTTTTTTGCATCCTCAAAATTTTCGATCCCTCGTTGTACCAACATCGAAGCAATTGGGATTTCCACACCAAGATCGGAGGCAAGTTTGCTCAAGGTCTCGCGATTTGGTTTTGGTTTAAGGGTCCAGCGCATAATTTAATGTTTTTTCAAAAATACGGATTGTTTCCGGTTAATATAAAAACCCGAACAACCAAAGCGGAATAATATTCATGGCCCCCACTTCCATATCGTCCCGAACAATAAAAGAATTTTGAACTCCCTTAATTTGTTTGCTGTCTTTTCCTTTTCCACCCACTTCAAAGGTATATTTACCATCAATTAAAAAATCCCCTTTTTCAGCTAAATGAATCTCGTGAACATTCCTGAGCTGATTTGCGAAGAAAGTTTCCCGAAGAGCACCTTTTTCGGCATTGTTTTTTCCCAAGGCATAAATAAGATTTGTATTGTGCAAATACAATTTTTCGGGTTTTGTAAATGCGCCTATTCCTTTTGCTGGTTTATAAAATTCCATCACCAAATCTGCCCTGTCCAATAATTTTATGGCACTAATCAGGAATTTACGGTTCATCCCAAGCCGTTCACTCAGTTTTGAAATATTTGGCGTAAAAGGGGCGCTCTGGGAAATTGCAACAAGCAACTTTTTGATTTTTCTGCTTTCTTCGTAGGGGATATTCTCCACTACGTTCATATCTGTTTCAACTATAAGATTTAAGGTTTGCAATAATTTACCTAAATATACATCTACTCCTTCATTGTAGTATGGATATGCCCCGTAGTTTAGGTAATTTTGAAAGTGCTTGACCGGAACGGGAAGTTCCTTTCTTATTTCCTGAGCAATTTCGGAATGATTGCCAATGATTTCTTCCAGTGAAAATACCGGAAGTTCCTTGTTTTGTTCAAAATATATGAATTCACGAAATGACAACTCGTTTAAATGATAAGTCACTGCCCGCCGACTCAAATCTGATTCTCCTTTGTAAATTTCCAGCATGGACGAAGAAGTGAATATAATATTCAACTTGGGGTGTTTGTCATAAATCAATTTTAATTCCCTGGACCAGCGTGGGTATTTATGCACTTCATCCAAAAAAAGATGCGTTCCTCCTTTCAGCGTAAATTCACGGGCAAGATCAACCACTGTATTTTCCAGGAAATAAAGATCGTCCAGGGTGACATACAGCGCTTCAGTTTTTGAATCCGTTAAAAGGTGAAATTTTATCCTTTGCAAGAGTAAGATGGTTTTTCCGGTGCCCCGTGCCCCTTTTATCCCAATTAGACGGTTTGACCAGTTGATTTTTTGAAGCAAATATCTTTTATTATCAGATAATTGGCTCAATAATTCTTGTTGAAAAGAAATTAGCTCTTCCATTTTGTTCTGTATATGAACAAATATATTGAATTTTGTTTTTTTACAGAACAATTATACGGTAAAATTGTTCTTTGTAGGAACAATTTTACCTTTACAAGGCTATCAGAGGGCTGAGAAGGTTATTTTTTTTACAGTTCTGGATTGGAGCCAAGTTGACTAATAAATTTACAAATTAGTGTTGCCTTGATAAACAGTACATATTTTAAGTGCTTTATACCGGGAAAAATTACATTTTCCTTTCTTATCCAAATAAAGTGGAACAGTAAAAAATCCTATATTTGACCAGGAAATTAACTTATCCTTAATTTATTAGTTAATGAACCTTTAGATTACTTCTTATGAAAAAATTTATTTTACTCTTTATCGGCTTATTCCTTATTTCCTGTAGTGCAGACCTTGCCGATATAGAAGACACAATAATTGAAGAATCTTATACTATAGAAAATTCGGAGAGCATCCTTATTGAATTGGGAAATTCCCCTCTAGAGGGGAATGTTACTATCTCTCAACAGGCTAACTTTTTTAAGGTTAGTAAAATTGACCGTGATGACACAGGCCTAATATACGTTTACACACCGGAAGAAGGTTATACCGGGATGGATTTTGTAGAAATTACCAGAAGTGATTATGATGATTCCGAGATTTTTACTAAAACTATTACCAAAGTTTCAATTGAAGTAAAATAAAAGCCCAGCTAATTGTGAACCTTCAGAATTTATTTCTTTCCGCTCACAACAAGAACTATTTCTCCCTTTGGCGGATTTTCAGTGTAGTAATTTAATACTTCGGTTACAGTACCACGGATGGTTTCTTCGTGTAGTTTTGAAATTTCCCTTGAAACAGAAACCGGGCGTTCAGATCCAAAATATTCAGCAAATTGAGTTAGGGATTTAAGCAGTTTATGTGGAGATTCATAAAAAATAATGGTTCGCTGTTCTTCTGCAAGGAACTTTAGCCTGGTTTGCCTTCCTTTTTTGACCGGAAGAAAACCTTCAAATACAAACTTATCATTCGGAAATCCACTATTCACCAGTGCGGGAACAAAGGCAGTGGCACCGGGAAGGCAATCCACCTCAATTCCGGCTTCCACACAGGCGCGGGTAAGCAAAAATCCGGGGTCACTAATTGCCGGAGTGCCTGCATCGCTGATAAGCGCGATGGTTTCACCATTTTGAATTCGCTGTACGATCCCTTCCACAGATCTATGCTCATTGTGCATATGATGGCTGTGCATGTGAGTATTAATTTCAAAATACTTGAGTAATTTTCCACTGTTGCGGGTATCTTCAGCCAGGATAAGGTCAACCTCTTTTAACACCCTGACGGCCCTAAAAGTCATGTCTTCAAGATTTCCAATAGGTGTGGGTACCAAATACAATTTAGCCATAGGAAGTTAATTTTTTTGGAAAGGATTTATTTGTTGAATTTGTTTTCCACCAATTCCATAAACTTTTTTTCGAATTCTTCTTTTCCCACCCAATTTTTATAATCGGGTTTTACCACCAAACGGATAAACTTTCTTGATTCGTCTATGGAGCTAAAGGTGTTCAATTGAGAAATTACCCGGTTATAATCTGCAGTTTTTCCATCAAACAGGTGACGTATAAATGCCAATCGTTCGTTTAATCCGATGTTGATCCCCTTCTTCAAACGGTCGTTTATAGATTGCGGCCGTTCCTTGTCTTGTTGTTTAACAGGTTGAAAATTGGGCAAATTATCATAATCCACACCTATGTCCCTAAAGTCTTTTTTATTATTTTCAGAAGTGTTTTCAGATTTTTTTACCGCCCCATTTGTAGAGATAATCTTGTTGACTATATGATCTACGGCATGAGTTTCGGGTGGCATTTCTGCCACTATATCTTTTATTTTTTCGGTATTAGGTTCCACGATTGATTCTGAATCGTTAAACTCGGTGCCATCCGGCAAATACTCATCCTTTTCCTCCACCACTTTATCAATTTCTTGTTTTTCGGGAGTATAAGATTCCTTAAGGTTTATTGTTTCAATTTTAGTTTCTTCAAACTTAAATTCCATTTTTGAAGAAGTTTGTACAGAGAATGAAGCAAGATTTTCTTCAGTAAAAGTCAAAATGGTTAACTTTTCATATAGTTCCTTAGCTTGAAGCTTCAACGTTGAAGCCGAATTTTGATCAGTAATTTGAATTATTTTCGTTGCTAGTTCTTTTAATTCAGCAAGCAATTTATTTTTCATCTTGAATTTTATTTAAGTTAAGAAGATTCAATGAAGCTATCACTGCAAAAATTTTACCAGTTTTATTGGCTGTCACTTTGATCTTTTCTGCAAATTTTCACAAATTTAAAGAACCTACACGTTTAGGGGGTTGAATTTTTAATAAATTTGTTCCAACTTTATGCAAAATAGGTACTTTTCCTATTCAGCATTGAAAATTACAAAATGTTTCTCGAAAATACAGTAAATCACAAAGAGCAATTTGGCTGGATTGAGGTAGTTTGCGGATCCATGTTTTCCGGAAAAACCGAAGAACTCATCCGCAGGCTAAAAAGAGCCCAATTTGCCAAACAAAAGGTTGAAATTTTTAAACCTGCCATAGACAAGCGCTACCACGATGAAATGGTTGTATCTCATGACGCCAATCAAATTCGGTCTACCCCGGTACCATCTGCGGCAACTATCCGTTTATTGGCAGACGGTTGCGACGTTGTTGGCATTGATGAGGCTCAATTTTTTGATGATGAGATCGTAACAGTTTGTAATGACCTGGCAAATAGCGGGATCCGGGTGATAGTTGCCGGTCTGGATATGGATTTTAAGGGAAATCCCTTTGGCCCGATGCCTAATTTAATGGCTACAGCAGAATATGTTACCAAAGTACACGCCGTTTGTACCCGCACAGGTAACCTGGCACAATACAGTTACAGAAAATCCGGCAATAACGACCTGGTGTTGCTGGGTGAAAATGAAGAATATGAACCACTTAGCCGAGGTGCTTATTACAAGGCAATGCTCAGGGAACGCGTAAAAAACTTTCCCGTAAAAGATGCAGAAACCATAATACCCAACAAAAAAACCGAATGAATCAAAAAACACTGGAAACCGTTCTGGAAATAGATTTAGGTGCACTGGCACATAATTACCGCAGCCTGCGCTCCAAAATTAGCAAGGATGTAAAAATGATGGCCGTGGTAAAAGCTTTTGGTTATGGAAGTGATGCTAATGAAATTGCCAAAAAATTAAGTGAGCTGGGCGTAGATTATTTCGCCGTCGCATATATATCGGAAGGAATTGCCCTAAGGGAAGCGGGAATAGACAAACCAATTTTGGTGTTTCATCCCCAATCCACAAATTTCGAAAGTATTATCGAATATTGTATTGAACCAAGCATTTATAGCGAATTTGTATTAAATGAATTTATTAAAACAGCAGAAAAATTAGGTCAAAAAGAGTATCCTATTCATCTTAAACTGAATACAGGTCTTAACCGGCTTGGATTTGATGAAAATGAATTGGATTTGGTATCCCATTCCCTTTCAAAAACTAAAGCTGTAAAGGTCAAAGGAGTGTACTCCCATTTTGCTGCCAGTGAAGATTGGAAAGAGCGCGAATTTACCCTGCAACAAATCAATAAGTTCAGGAAAATGGCTTTTAAAATTCTCGAATTCCTCCCTTCCCGCCCCCTTTTACACCTATGCAATACCTCCGGGATTTTCAATTATCCGGAAGCAAGCTTTGATATGGTACGCAGTGGAATTGGACTTTACGGTTTCGGGAACGATCCTGAAATTGATAAACACCTGAAACCCGTTGGAACCTTAAAAACTATCATTTCACAAATCCATGAAGTGGAGAAAGGAGAATCCATTGGCTACAACCGGGCATTTAAAACTTCGGAAAAAATGACAACAGCTACTTTGCCAATTGGTTATGCCGATGGGATTAGCCGGCAATATGGAAATGAAAAAGCTGGCGTCTTCATAAAAGGAAATTACGCTCCAATAATTGGAAATGTATGTATGGATATGATAATGATCGATATAACGGGAATTGACTGTAAAGAAGGTGATGAAGTAATTCTTTATGGAGGACCGCAACCCGCTCCCGATTTTGCAGAAAAAGGAAAAACTATTTCTTATGAACTTATTACCGGAATTTCACAAAGGGTAAAACGAAAAATAATTCCGGAATAATATTTATTTGTTTTTAATCAACTTTATTATGTAAATTAGTGTGAACTAACCAATTAAACATAATAAAATGGGATTTTTTTCAGATTTTAAAGCCTTCTTAATGAAAGGCGATATCATTGCCCTGGCAACCGCAGTGATTATTGGAGCCGCTTTTAATAAAATAATATCATCGGTTGTGGCCGATATAATCATGCCGATTATAGGAGTATTAACCGGCGGCATCGATTTTACCCAAAAATTTATCTCCCTGGACGGGAAACATTATGAAACCCTTGAAGCCGCTCAAATAGCCGAAGCCGCAATTATCACCTATGGAAATGTAATTCAGGCTATTATCTATTTTATTATAGTAGGTTTTTTCATATTTTTGGTTCTCAGGACTTATGAAAAGAGCAAAAAGAAGAAAGAAGAAGCACCGGCTGCACCAAAGGGACCAACTCAAGAGGAGTTGCTTATGCAAATTAGGGATGAATTAAAACGACAAAATAAGCCAGGTAAAATTTAATATGAAAAACATTTATCTTTATTATATTGCTATTTTTGCACCATTATTAGTTTTAGTAGGACTTATCCAGTCAAATTTTTTACCATTAAGCATTTCTATTTTCCTTTTGTCACTCTATATTTTTCTTTATCGCACCTATATTGACGGCCTTAGATTGATAAGTAAAAAAATCATTGGGAAAAGTGAGATTTGGAAATTAAGTATCTATGGAGTAAGATCAAAATATTTTAAAGAATTATATCTAATCAAATAATTTTACGCTCACCGCTACATATACATATTCTAACTCTTAACCCCGCAATATTTGCGGGGTTCTTTTTTAACCAAAATGACAATTGTGTATAATCTGAAATATTCCGGTTAAAATAATACCGTAAGTGGGCTTCAATTTATATTTTGAATAATATATTTGTAGCGATACAAACAAAACTCACTGGTTTTAAAAACCTGGGAGATTCAAAAGGTAATTAATATGAGAGTAGCAGTAGTAGGCGCAACAGGAATGGTTGGCAGAATAATGTTAAAAGTTTTGGAAGAACGCAATTTTCCGATCACCGAATTATATCCCGTAGCTTCAGAAAAATCGATTGGAAAAGAAATTTTCTTTAAAAACAAATCATATAAGGTAATTGGTTTGGAAGAAGCCGTTAGTTTAAAACCTGATATCGCTCTATTTTCAGCAGGTGGAGACACCTCCCTTGAATGGGCTCCGAAATTTGCAGAAAATGGAACAACCGTTGTAGATAATTCCTCGGCCTGGCGAATGGATAAAACCAAAAAATTGGTAATTCCCGAGATAAATGCCGATGAACTCACTCCGGAAGATAAGATCATTGCAAATCCCAACTGTTCTACAATTCAGTTGCTTATGGCATTAAAGCCCTTACATGATAAATACAAGATCCGGCGGGTTGTGGTTTCAACCTATCAATCCATTACCGGAACCGGAGTAAAAGCTGTGCAGCAGCTCGAAAATGAATATGCCAGTAAAAAAGGCGAAATGGCCTATCCTTACCCAATTCATAAAAATGCGATCCCGCAATGTGACGTTTTTACAGAAAACGGTTATACCAAGGAGGAAATGAAACTCACCAACGAAACCAAAAAAATCCTCGGTGATGAGTCTGTTCAAGTCTCGGCAACTGCAATCAGGATTCCTGTTGTTGGCGGGCACAGTGAATCTGTAAATATTGAATTTGAAAATGATTTTGAAGAAGGTGATGTACGTAAAATCCTGAACGATTTTCCAGGAGTTACAGTGAAGGACAATCCCGAATTGAACACTTATCCAATGCCTGTTTATGCAGAAGGAAAGGACGATGTATTTGTCGGGCGAATTCGCCGGGACTACTCCCAGCCAAAAACATTAAATATGTGGATAGTTGCAGATAATCTTAGAAAAGGAGCAGCCACCAATACAGTTCAGATCGCTGAATATTTAATGAAAAATAAATTGATATAAATCTGTTTATATTTAATAAGTATTTAAAGTGCTTAAAGTCTGAAGTACTTAGAGTTAATAGAAAAAATAGATATTGACTATTTAAATAGAGTGAATCATAAAAAAATGTAACACTTTTATCACCATTACAATTGGGTACAGCTTTATTTTAGGCATTTTAGGCACTCAAAACTTTATGAACTGATTTGTTACGGTGCTTTTTTATTTGTTAAAACATTTAAATGCTTATAAGGAACTTCCTTATAGGCATTTTTGTATTAACTTTAATTTTTAAAAGCCTAATAATGAAATATAGATCTCAATTTTCACTAATATTTATTTTTCTTACAAGTACTATGATTCACGCTCAGGAAAAACAAACAGATAAAAAATCAGAAAAAGAAACACTTCAATTGAAATATCCTGAAACCAAAAAAGCAGATTCCGTGACCGATTATTTCGGAACAAAACTTCAAGATCCTTATCGTTGGCTGGAAGACGACCGAAGCGAAGAGACCGAAAATTGGGTAAAGGCCCAAAACAGGGTAACTTTTGACTACCTAAAACAAATTCCCTACCGGAATAAATTAAATAAACGATTGACCCAATTATGGAATTATGAAAAATTAAGTGCTCCTTTCACTGAAGGGGGTTACGTCTACTTCTTTAAAAATGACGGGTTGCAAAACCAATATGTGGTTTACCGCAAAAAAAATGAAAATGATGAGGTGGAAATTTTTTTAGATCCGAATAAATTTAGTGAAGATGGCACCACTTCCTTAAGCAGCCTAAATTTCTCGAAAGATGGCAAAAAAGCCGCTTACAGTATTTCTGAAGGCGGAAGCGACTGGAGAAAGATCCTTGTTCTTGATGCAGAAACCAAAGAAATTATTGAAGATACTTTAATTGATGTAAAATTCAGCGGAGTTTCATGGAAAGCCGATGAAGGTTTTTTCTACTCTAGTTATGAAAAACCTGAAGGAAGTGAACTTTCAGCAAAAACAGATCAACACCGCTTGTTTTACCATAAACTCGGGACCAAACAGAGCGAGGACAAACTCATTTTTGGTGGGCTTGCAACCCAGAAACACCGTTATGTTGGAGGAAGTGTGACCGAAGATAACAACTACCTTTTTATCTCGGCAAGAAATTCTACTTCCGGAGGAAAACTGTTTATGATGGATCTCAGCAAAGAAAATCCTGAATTGGTAAGCATTTTAGACCATGAAAACACCGACAGTTATGTGATTGAGAACGATGGGAGCAAACTTTATATCGTGACAAATATGGACGCGCCAAATCGAAAAATTGTTACGGTTGATGCTTCAAATCCAACTCCCGGGAACTGGAAAGATTTTATTCCGGAAACCAAAAATGTATTGAGTCCTTCCTCGGGTGGCGGAAATATTTTTGCGAACTATATGGTAGATGCCATCTCAAAGGTGCAACAATACGATTATGATGGAAATTTGGTGCGGGACATAGATTTACCGGGTGTGGGTACAGTTGGAGGTTTTGGCGCCAAAAAAGAAGAAAAAACACTTTACTATTCCTTTACCAATTATGTTAGCCCGGGAACAATCTACAAATACGATATTGAAAGCGGAACTTCAGAATTGTATAACAAACCGGATATAGATTTTGAGCCGGAAGAATACCAGAGCCAACAGATTTTCTTTACTTCAAAGGATGGTACAAAGATCCCAATGATCATCACTCATAAAAAAGGATTAGAACTCGACGGAAAGAATCCAACAATTTTATATGGTTATGGCGGATTCAATATTAGTTTGACACCTTCCTTTAGCATTGCCAACGCAGTCTGGATGGAACAAGGTGGAATTTACGCTGTTCCAAACTTACGGGGCGGTGGAGAATATGGAAAAGATTGGCATGATGCCGGTATCAAAATGAAAAAACAAAATGTGTTTGATGATTTTATAGCCGCAGCAGAATATCTGATCAAAGAAAAGTATACTTCAAGTGAGTACCTGGCCATTCGAGGCGGCTCTAACGGCGGACTTTTAGTAGGGGCTACAATGACGCAAAGACCAGGATTGATGAAAGTAGCGTTGCCGGCAGTAGGCGTTATGGATATGTTGAGATATCACACCTTCACCGCAGGAGCCGGATGGGCTTACGATTATGGAACCGCAGAAGATAGTAAGGAAATGTTTGAATATTTATATGCCTATTCCCCCGTACACAATATTAAAGAAGACGTAAAATATCCCGCGACTTTGGTTACAACCGGGGATCATGATGACCGTGTGGTTCCTGCGCATTCATTTAAATTTGCGGCAGGACTTCAGGAAAAACAAGCCGGAACCAATCCTGTACTTATTAGGATCGAAACCAAGGCAGGTCACGGAGCCGGGAAACCCACCTCCATGATCATTGATGAATATGCCGATATTTTTGCATTTACCTTATACAATATGGGGTTCAAGGTATTGCCCAAAAAGATTGACGAAGATATTGTGGAATAAATTCCCTCTAAAAATTGAAATGAGTCCCCGTGAGATAATTTCGGGGACTTTTTTTATAAAATAAATAACTTGATTTACCAAGCCTTTCCTTATGCTGAAAATAAAAAATGTCTCCTTTGCCTATCATAAGGAACCGGTATTAAAGAATATCAATTTAAATATTGCTAAGGGAGAAAATATCTCGCTTATTGGCGCCAGTGGCTGCGGGAAAAGTACTTTGCTCCAGCTTATTTACGGAATTCATCATACCGAGGGACATATCTTCTGGAACGAAAAAGAACTTTTAGGCCCCAATTTCAATTTGGTTCCCGGCGAGGCATTTATTAAATACCTCTCACAGGATTTCGATTTGATGCCTCCGCTAACCGTAGCCGAGAATGTGGGGAAATACCTCAGCAATATGTATCCCATAAAAAAGAAGAGGAGGATCAAGGAATTATTGGAAGTTGTGGAAATGAACGATCTGGCCAATTCCAAAGCCAAACACCTTAGCGGCGGTCAGCAGCAACGCGTTGCCCTGGCGAGAGCTTTGGCGAACGAACCTGAATTGCTTTTGTTGGACGAACCCTTCAGTCATATAGACCATTTTAGAAAAAATAATTTACGCAGAAGTCTATTTTCCTATTTAAAAGAAAATGAAATCACCACTATTACGGCAACTCATGACAGTACAGATGCGCTTTCATTCGCCGACCAGACTATTGTGCTTAAAAATGGAAAGATCCATGCCCGGAACAGCCCCCGGGAATTGTATGAGAATCCACCAAGCAAATATGTGGCTTCCCTTTTTGGTGATGTTAATGAGATCATGCTGAAAAATTTAATTCCTTCTGAAAAAAGCCGAAAAAAAATATTGCTCTATCCACACGAGTTAAAAGTTGTTTCTAAATCCCATTTAAACGCCCATGTTTTACGAAGTTATTTCGAAGGAGCAAACTTCCTGATCAAAGCGGAACTGAATGGTGAAATAATTTATTTTGAACATATCCTGGAATTGGCCGAAGGAGAAAGAGTGGCAGTTGAAATTTCAGAACAATTGATTAATTCCCGAATAAGAAACTGATATCAGACCTAACAGGTTTTAAAAACCTGTTAGGTCTTGTTTCATGAGTTCTATTCCACCAAAAAGATCTTGTTTGTATTCCCGTTAAAAATGAAATTTTCATCCACTCTTTTACCTAAAAGTGCCTGGGCGATCGGGGAATTGATCCCAATGGCGTAAAATTTTTCATTTTCCACCAAAATTTCTCCGGCGGGAATCGAAAGAAAATAGTTGGCCGATGAAGTTTTTACTACACTTCCGAAACCAATTATCCCTGAATTTGGGTTTTGCCCGGCAATGGACAGGGTTTTTTTCAATCCTTTGTATTGCTCCAACTGAAGCAATAATTTATCAAATTCAATATGGATCATTGCCCTGCCCGTTTCATACTTATCGCCTGCAGAAGATTTTGATTCCGTTTTTAGTGCTTCATCTAAATCCTTTATTCCTGCAAGTGCCCTACTGATGCGCGCTTCCACATAATTTTCACAGATTTCAATTAACTGCTGTTTTAAATTGACACTCATTTTAAATCGATATTTTGCAAGGTAAAAGGTCCGTAATTTCGCATTTGCCGAACGATCCAGTTTATCCTGGTTTGAATATAATTACTTGGCGGATTCGCCCGATATTGCCTTGGATTTGGCAAAATAGCGGCAATAGCAGCAGATTCATACATGGTCAATTTAGCCGCCGGTTTTTTAAACCAGGCCTGAGCAGCGGCTTCCGCTCCATAAATCCCCTTGCCCATTTCAATAGAGTTTAAGTACACCTCCATAATCCTTTCCTTGCTCCAAAAAACTTCTATTAAAAATGTAAAATAAACTTCTACTCCTTTTCTAAGCCAACTGCGGTTAGGCCAAAGAAATACATTTTTTGCCGTTTGTTGGGAAATACTGCTCGCGCCCCTTACCCGTTTTCCGCTTTTATTCCTTTCAATTGCTTTTTCAATCGCTTCTATATCAAATCCGCTGTGATTCAAAAAATTTTGATCTTCACTTGAAATTACCGCCAGTTGCAAATGCCTTGAAATATCATCAATTGGAACCCAGTCGTGATGGATCTCTTCCTTCGGATTTTCAAAATAACGAATAACCATTAGTGGTGTTACCGGAACAGGAACCCATTTATACAAGATCACCATAAAAATACTCAAAGCAACAAGCCACAAAATGAGTTTTGACAAAAATTTAAAAAATTGTTTCATATGTTGATGAGTATTTTTTTATCCAGATCGTTCTCTGGAAAAATTCAAAATTCCAGGTTTAAAATTCAAAAGTTTTATTTCCTTGTTTCCTTGTTTCTTTGTTTCACTTCTAACTTCTAACCCCAACTTCGTACTTCTAAAATCTTTTCATTTTTTCTTGGCTCTTGACTCCTGGTTCTTGTTTCCCTTTTTCACTTCAAACTTCGTACTTCTAACCTCTAACTTCATATTTACACCAATTCTGCCAATTCCCTGCCAACCAAGCTGCCAATGGCAACACCCATTCCTCCTAAACGCACTCCGCAATAAACATTTTCCGAGATTTGTTTCAGGATAGGTTTCTTTTGATTTCCGACTCCCATGATCCCGCTCCATCTTTGGTCGATTTTAAATTTGGTATTGGGCAAAATCGTCGATTTCAGGAGCTCTTCCAGTTTATTCTGAATTAATTCAGTCTGCGCCATAATCGTGGTTTCTTCGTTTTTAAGATCCAGGTTTCGACCTCCTCCCAGTAAAATCCGGTCATCTATATTGCGGAAGTAATAATAGCCCTTATCCAGATGAAAAGTACCTTTTATCTGAAGGTTTTTTATGGGTTTTGTGATCAACACCTGGGCACGTGCAGGTTTTACTTCTGAAATTCCCAGTGTGGCAGCAAATCCATTTGTGGTGATCATTAATTTATTGGTGCTGAATTGAAACTGATCTGTTTTTACCTCTACCGAATTATTTTTTTCTGAAAATCCCTCTACGGTGATATTGTTCAAGATCCTGATTCCGGCATTCTGCACTTTATGAAGAAGGACTTCCATCATTTTACCTGTATTTATCTGTCCTTCAAATTGGTTAAAAATAAGTGGTTCATGAATATTTTTAAATCCAAAGCTATTTGTACGGGTACTAAAAACCGGTTTCTTAAAAACAGGTTCCAACAGTGTATTGATATCATTCAATTTTGAAGCGCATTGTTCAAAAAGTTCCAGATCCCGTGGTACAAAAAGCTCGTAACCACCCAAGCATTGGTAATCTATTGCTTTATCGCCCAGATTATTTCTCAACAACTTCAAACCATCCACGCGTTTTTGGACCAGATCTACAATTTCAGATTCGGAATGTGAATTTAGATCGTCCAAAATTTCGGAAAGGCTTCCAAAACAAGCAAAACCTGCGTTTTTAGTGCTGGCTCCGTTGGGGAGAAATCCGCGTTCCAAAATCAGGATATTGGCTTTTGGAAACCGGTCCTTTAGATGTAAGGCCGTATTTAGGCCAACAATCCCGCTGCCAACAATGGTATAATCTATATTTGAAAGCCAGGTTTGATATTCCCAATAGGAAAGGTTCATTTTTTCTTTTTAGAAACTGAAAATTACGGAAAGTTTAGGGAATTTCGATATTAGACCTCACAGGTCTTCTGGAGAACTGTTTTGCGTTAGGGCCATCCGCTTTTAGTTTTTGGGAGAAAATTCCCAAAAACTAAAAGCGGATGGCCCGCCCCCGCGATTTTTCTTCGCGGGGAAACGCCAAAAAAAAACCCCGAAAAATTCGGGGCTCAGTTTTAATCTTTTACGATAGGATCCATTTTCCAGGATTCCATAAATTTTGTGGTGTAATTTCCATCTATATAATCCGGATGGTCCATCAACTGCCTGTGGAACGGGATGGTGGTTTTAACACCTTCTATCACAAACTCGTCCAGGGCGCGCCGCATTTTACTGATGGCTTCATCCCTTGTTTGGGCAGTAGTGATCAGCTTGGCGATCATGGAATCATAATTGGGCGGGATGGAATAGCCGCTGTACACGTGAGTGTCTATGCGAACTCCGTGCCCTCCGGGAGCGTGTAAATTGGTGATTTTCCCCGGACTTGGCCTAAAATCGTTATAGGGATCTTCGGCATTGATCCTGCATTCTATGGCATGCAATTTTGGAAAATAATTTTTTCCTGAAATTGCAACTCCGGCAGCGACCAGAATTTGTTCCCTGATAAGATCATAATCTATTACCTGCTCGGTAATTGGGTGTTCTACCTGGATACGTGTATTCATTTCCATGAAGTAGAAATTCCGGTGTTTATCTACCAAAAATTCCACCGTTCCGGCACCTTCGTATTTTATATATTCTGCAGCTTTTACAGCCGCGTCCCCCATTTGGTTCCTGAGTTTATCCGTCATAAACGGGGAAGGAGTTTCTTCGGTAAGTTTTTGATGACGACGCTGAATGGAGCAATCCCTTTCGGAAAGGTGACAGGCTTTACCTGTGCTGTCCCCAATAATCTGAATTTCGATATGCCTTGGTTCCAGGATCAGTTTTTCCATATACATGGCGTCGTTTCCGAAAGCCGCACCGGCTTCCTGACGTGCAGAATCCCAGGCACCCTGAAGTTTATCTTCCTTTAAAACAGCGCGCATCCCTTTTCCTCCACCGCCGGCAGTAGCTTTTAACATCACGGGAAAACCCATTTCTTTGGCTACTTTAAGGCACTCCGTATAATCTTTCAAAATCCCATCGGACCCAGGAATACAGGGAACTCCTGCTTCCATCATGGTGGCGCGGGCAGAGGCTTTATCGCCCATCCTGTCTATCATGGTTGGACTTGCCCCTATAAATTTAACGTTGTGCTCCTCGCAAATTTTAGAGAATTTGGAGTTTTCGGCCAGGAAACCGTAACCGGGATGAATTGCATCTGCATTTGTAATTTCGGCAGCTGCAATGATATTTGAGATCTTCAAATAAGACAAATTACTTGGCGGGGGACCTATACAAACGGCTTCATCGGCAAATCTTACGTGAAGGCTTTCGGCATCGGCAGTAGAATAAACCGCGACGGTTTTAATTCCCATTTCCCTGCAAGTCCGTATAATGCGCAAGGCGATTTCTCCCCGGTTGGCAATTAATATTTTTTTAAACATACCTATAAATTTTTTACTGATGCAGAAAAATTAAATTCTGAAAAGAAAGGGTATAATTAAGATGGATCCACCAAAAACAATGGTTGATCAAATTCTACCGGAGAAGAATCTTCCACCAGTACTTTTACTATTTTACCCGAAACTTCACTTTCAATTTCGTTAAACAATTTCATGGCTTCAATAACACAAAGTACATCACCTTCTTTGATGATATCACCTACCTCAATAAATACGGGTTTGTCCGGAGAAGGTTTTCGATAAAAGGTACCTATAATAGGGGATTTAACGATTATAAATTTTGAATCATCATCGGCCGGTTTCTCTCCTGTTGAAGCCGGGGTTTCCGGGGCAGGAGCTTGTTGTTGCTGCTGCAGTGGCATTTGCTGTTGCATTTGACCTCCCATAGGATATTGCTGAATATAGGTAGGTTCTTTGCCTTCGGTTCCTGTCCTTATGGTGATTTTGATATCGTCCATCTCAAGTTTCACTTCACTGGCACCAGATTTGGCTACAAACTTGATTAAATTCTGAATTTCTTTTAAATCCATAATATTAGGGTGTTGGTTTTTAAGAATTATAGGCCCATTTAAAATAAATGGATCCCCAGGTAAATCCGCCTCCAAATGTGGCAAAGATAATAGTGTCTCCTTTTTTGAGTAATTTTTCGTAATCGCTTAACAATAACGGAATGGTTGCAGAGGTAGTATTCCCATAACGTTCAATGTTCATCAGCACTTTTTCATCCTCAACATTAATCCTGCTTGCAGTCGCGCCAACTATTCTTTTATTGGCCTGATGTGCGATCAGCCAATCTACATCAGTATTAGTGAGGTCGTTCTTTTTCATGATCTCTTCACTCACATCGGCCATTTTTGAAACCGCGAACTTATAGATGGTTTTTCCGTCCTGTTGCACATAATGAAGCCTTTTGGCTACTGTTATCTCTGTAGGAGGCATCAATGAACCACCAGCTATAATTTTCAGGGATTCCCTGCCAATTCCATCGCTTCGTAAAACTTCATCCTGCAAGCCCAAACCTTCAAAATTAGGCTCAAATAATGCGGCACCGGCACCATCTCCAAAGATTATACAGGTTGTTCTATCTGTATAATCTATAATTGAAGACATTTTATCTGCACCAATTACCAACACTTTTTTATATCTCCCGCTTTCAATATAAGCGGCCGCAGTCGACATTCCGTATAGAAATCCGGAACAGGCAGCTTGTATATCATAAGCAAAAGCATTGGTTGCACCTATTTGTGTCGCCACATAAACAGCAGTAGCTGCCACGGGTAAATCCGGGGTGATGGAAGCAAGCAAAACCAGATCGATCTCTTCGGGATTTATTTTGGATTTTTTTATAAGATCCTCTGCGGCTTTGATAGCCATGAAAGAAGTTCCTTTATCGGGATCTTTAAGGATGCGGCGCTCTTTGATACCTGTTCTGGAAAAAATCCATTCATCGTTGGTATCAACCATTTTTTCCAACATCTTATTGGTCAATACATCTTCAGGGACATAGGCACCTACAGCCGTTATTGCTGCCGTGATTTCACTCATAAAAATCAAATTTATTAACTGAGTAGCGTACATAATCCATGACACATGAAAGATATCTGCTACAAATTTTTTGAAATGGCGTACAAATTACGGCCTTTTTAGGACTTATTCAACTTAAACCAAAAAACTCTCAGCAGGTGAGAGTTTTTTGTAATATCAAAGTTGTTTTTTTATGCTTCT
>Ga0307487_1001309_pt1 | contig 17694 bp, 11 predicted proteins | sample CBIW12metaG_FD_203665 | JGI IMG/M metagenome (GOLD analysis project Ga0307487, IMG submission 203665) | Sea-ice brine microbial communities from Beaufort Sea near Barrow, Alaska, United States - CBIW 1.2 | ecosystem: Environmental > Aquatic > Marine > Coastal | place: USA: Alaska | collected... | reverse complement strand
GGGCCTGCATACCGCGAAACGCCGCCTGTACCTGCGGATCAGTTGCTGTCTGCGCCGCCGCCCGCTTGGCCCAGAGCGGCCCGTGGGCCATGAATGGCGTGATCGAGGCGATGGCTGCGGGCTTGCCGGTGGGCGTCGCGATGCTGGTGCCCTGAACGGGCGCGTGTTCGGCGAGGGGGCGGCGTGAGGCGCTCACGCCGACGGCCTCCGGAAGGCCGGGATGGCGCCGTTGGTCTTGACGTCCGTTCGGCTTGGCATCCGCCCGCCCTTGCGCAACTCCCGAGCAACACTCTGCACCAGATCTGCCATGGCGATGGGCCGATCGTCTCCGGCGGCGGCATAGGCTGCCCCGAGTGCTGCGTTGCGAATGCCGCCGCCACTGAGCTCGAACCGTTCGGCCAGGGCGCGCCAGTCGATGGCGTCGTCGCGCGGCGCCGCCTCGGGGAGAGCGCGCGCCCAGAGCCTCCGGCGCAGCGCGGCATCGGGCATCGGAAAGTGCACGGCGACGGCGATGCGCCGCAGGAAGGCGCTGTCGATATGGGCCGAGAGGTTGGTGGTCAGCACGATCAGCCCGTCGAAGGCCTCGATCCGCTGCAACAGGAAGGCGACCTCCTGATTGGCATAGCGGTCGCGGGCGTCCTTGACCTCGGACCGCTTGCCGAAAAGGGCGTCACCCTCGTCGAAGAGAAGCGCCGCCCCGACCTCTTCGGCCGCGGTCAGCAGGGTTTCGAGCTGCTTCTCGGTCTCTCCGATGTACTTGCTGACCAGCGCCGAGAGATCGACACGGTAAAGCGACAGCCCCGCCGTGGCGGCGACAAGCCCGGCCGCGAAGGTCTTGCCGGTGCCGCTCGCGCCGTTGAAGAGCGCGAGGGTGGCGCGGGGACCGGAACTGCGAAAGCCCCAGTCGTCGTGGACCCGGCTGCCATGGGTCAGGGCGCGCAGCAGGATCTCGAGGTCGGCGCGGGACTCGTCGGGCAGGACGAGGTCGTCGAGCGTGCCCTCGGCCTTGACCGACTGGCCGAACCTGAGCAGCGCGGGGCCGGGTGTTGGGCGGATGTCGAGACTGCGGCCATGGCGCTGCAACTCCCGCGCCGCGCCGAGCGGCCCGAGACGGGTCGAGGCGGCGAGGCGGTGCGCCATGCCGTCCGGGGCCGAGGCGGGCAGCAAGGCTGACCAGACCGCCTGCCGCTCCCGGATGCCAGCGGCTGGCAAACGGCATTCAAGAAGCCGGGCCCCCGGCGGCAGAAGTCGTTGATCCACCGGCTCTGTGCCGCACAGGAACACCGGACAACCGGGTCGCAGCCCCGCAGCGATGCGGGGCGCGTCCGACACCGGTGCGTCGCCGGACAGGAAAAGTGCTGCGTCCGACAGGCGCAGCGCGCGGCCAAGGCGACTGGCGGCGACGGGTGCGCAAAGGCCGGGGTGATGCGGATCAAAGGCGAGGAGCGGCCAGCCGAGCCGGTGGGCCACGGTGGCGGCGAGGCCTTCGGCGCCGCAATCCGGGCGCGGAACGATCAGGGAAACCAGCGTTGGCGCCCCGTCCACGAGAGCTGCGAAAAGCCTCTTGGCCTCATCCTCCAAAACTGGCCAGAGCCGGGGGAGCGGCTTCAAAAGGTGCAGCGCCACGGCAAAGTCCGGGTCCATTGCAGCAGCATCGGCAGAGCTCCCAAGAATCCACGGCAGCATTCCCGGCGCCAGCCGCAACGGGGTGGACAGACCGAAAGCTTGGTCATCGCCAGCCTCGAGCAAGGCGAAGCGCAGGAGTGGTGCCTCCGGGCCGAAGCGGCAGCGCAGTGCCGCGCGCGCCTCAAGGTCGGCCCCTGTGCAGGCTTCGTTACCCAGTTCCAGGATCAGGCCCAACGTGGGCCATGTGCGCGAAGCGTCGTTCTGGGCGTAGGAGAAGAGCGTGGCAAAGCCGGGGTCAATTTCGGCGGCCGTCGCGGCGACGAGGGCGGTCATCTCGCCTGCGCCGAGGCCGAAGGTGGTTGCGAGATGAACAAGCGGCAGGCCCGTGTCGCCCATGCATGCCATGGCCGCCTCGATACCGGCGATCCGGGCATCGAACCCGGCTAACTCGGCTTGCGCAACGGGATCGGCATCTAACGGGTCAAGGATCGCTTCCGCCTGCGCCGCGCCGACATAGAGGCCCCGAAACGGATCCTCAACGAAGCGTCCGGTTGCCCGAAGGAGTGCAACCTGCCGCGCCATGCGAAGCCGCAGAAGGTCCATATGCGCCTCCAGATGCGCCAGAGCGGCCGTGCGTGAGGTCGTGCGCGCGGTCGTGGTCGCAGAGGCGGCGCCGTCCATCACCCGCCCCCCCGCAGTCTCAGGCCGATGGTGACAGGGGGCGTCCCCGGCAGGGTGTAGCGGTCGCGATACGCGCCGATCATCTGAAGCAACAGGGCCAGCGGCGGCGGCTCGAGCGCGACATCGAGCTCCAGACCGTCGGCGCGGGACCAGGCTGTGACGGTGGCGCTGCGCGGCAGGGCTTCGCGGGCAAGCTCGGCAAAGCCCATGTGGGTGAGCCCCGGAAGCTTCGATGCGTAGTCGCGCAGGACATGGGCGCAGAGCGCGGCCCAGGCCCAACGGCTCTCGGTATCGGCGAAGGGCTGCGTCACCTGTGCGGCGTCACGCGCCAGTTGGTCCGGATCGCGAAGCAGTGGAGCCCCGGTTTCCGGGTTTGCGCTGTCTGTCATCAGAGCCACGAGCCCGGAGGGGTGCCGCGCGAGCACCGGCAGGCTGGGCATGGAGCGGGTGTGAAGCTCCTCGGAGAGCCAGAGCGTTGCACCCGGGGCAACCCGGCGGCAGGTGGCGCCGAGATCGACCGCACCGGGCAGACCCCCGGGCCAAAGCACAAGCCAGCGGGCGGTGACCGCGCAGGCCAGTATCGCGACGCCGTCCGGCAGGACGCTGGCAAGGAGATCCGTAGTCGGAGCGGGGAGATCCGCAAGTCTCCGGGTCAGTGCGTCCGCCGTGCCGAGGGGCAGGGTGGGCGGCTGCGCGGGGGCTGCGTCGTCGTGCTTCCGCAACAGGGGCGCAAGGGTCGGATCGTCAGGAGAGGGGCGACCCGCAAGTCTCCGGGTCACTGCGTCCGCCGGGCCGACGGGCAGGGTGTGCGGCAGCGCGGGGGCTGCGTCGTTCTGCTGGCGCAACAGGGGCGCAAGGGTCGGGTCGTCACGCAGGAAAGCGCCGGGGGCAGACCCCAGAAGCCCCCGCGCGAGGGCCAACCGGCCGGTGGCGGGATCCCCGGCAAGACTGGTCGCGAGCGTCTCAAGGTCTTGCGCGGCCACGACCTGCCAAAGCGCGAAAAGCGCACCGTGGGGCGTGTCCGCCACCCAGTCCGGGGTCGGCTCGGGCTGGCGCGACGGTCGCGGAGTGTCGCTTCGGCGAGAAGTTTCCGTGACCAGCCCGGGAGCGGCACCCGTCTCTGTGGCGATCCGGGGCAGGGCAGGCGGCTGAGTTTGGGCGTGCCCGGGCGGCCACAGACGTCGGAAAACCGCCGCCCGGGTGGCCTGCCGCTCGGCCTCGGGGGCGTCGGTTAGGGCCAGAGCGAGAACCGCCACGGCTTGCTGCCAGACGTCCCGTCCGGCCAGCGCGTCCCGCACGGCGCCGTCCACGCGTCGGCTGGCCGGGCCCCCGGGGCGCGGAGCCGGAACAGATCCGGGGCGAGGGCTCCAGGCAAAGACGACGCGTCGGCTCGCCCGGGGGCCGAGCGGGGCGAGGATCTCTGCCATGGTGCGGACACCCGCGCGGACAAGCGCCCGGGGCCCCTGATCCGGCGCTGCGGCCAGCAACCGGGCCACGGCCTCGCCACGCGGTGCGTCAAAGTGACGGCCAAGGGCACCGTGGTGCCAGCGCCGCTGCAGGCCGCGCGCCAGATCGTGCAAGGCGCGCGCGAGGTGGTCCACCGGGTCGACGTGGATCGTCCCCGGCCGTTCCGCGCCGCGCCGCGCCTGCGTCAGGGCGATCAGGATGCCCTGCGCGATCCGGTCGCCGATCTCGTCTTCCGGCCAGGTAAGGTCGATCGCAATCTCGACTTGGAGCGCGCGGATCAGGGTGCACCGACCGCCGTGAGGGGCGCTCTGACGCTGCCAGCCGTCCCGCAGGGCGGGGAGTGCCCGGCGCAGCAGAAGGTCACGCAATTCGGCCTGCCCCGGGGCCCGGGCCGTCTCGACCGGGAACCGGGCCCGGACGTCCAGATGCCCGACCGTCAGCATCGGCCTCAGGCGGCCGCGTCGGCTGCGGACGAAGGGACCGGCACCGCGGCGTCGCCTGCATCAAGGCATTCCTCCAGCACCGTGATAGCGCCGGAGATGCGCAGCAATGTGCGGACCACCTTGTCGCGTTCCGTGTCGATCTCGGCCAGTTGGTGTTCGCCGAGGCGCAGTTCGGCCCGCAGGGCCTCCAGCCGAGCGGTCATCTGGCGGCTCATCGTCTCGTTGCTGTGTGGTGTCGCCATGGGAAACCTCCGTCGGGGTCAATGGGTGAAGATCGCGATCCAGCTGAAGGCGACGAGGAATCCGTCGCTGTCATCCACCTGCCAGAAGATCGGAAAGCGCGCGGTAGAAGGGCCAATCGGCTGGGCCGGTCCATTCGGCTGGACACGCCAGCGCGCGTTGACGGCTGCGTTGTTGTTGCGGATATCGCTGAGCGCCACCATCACCTGCGCGTTGCTGAAGGCGGTAAGCCGGGTGTTGACATCAAGGTTGAAGACCCCGCTCGCGGTGCTGCCGATGACGGGTGTCTGGTTGATCACCTGCATACCATTCTGCACGTCGATCACCGGCGCCCGCACCCCCCGGACGACGAGGCCTTGCGTGGTCCGCAGGTCGCCCGTCACCGCGAAGCCGTTCACGGTGTCGTATTTCATCGCAAGCTGTCCACCGCCGGGGTTGCTCCGGCCGTCGTCGTGGAGACCGCCCAGAAACCAGCAGTAGTCGAAGTTGGAGCGGAAATAGAGCGTCGCGTTCTGCACGCCCACGCCGTAGTCATCGTTGTGCAGGTTCAGCGTCTGCTTCAGGCCAGGATCGAAGGTAAGCCGGCCCTGACGGTCGAGCACCATGAGCGTCGTGCCGCCCGGTCCGGGGTTTTGCGAAAGGTCGACGTGGCTGCCACCCCGGAACCAGGCAAAATCCCGGTTGGCGCGACAGTAGAACGTGCTGTTCTGCACGCCGATGGCGTATTCGTCGCGCCAGAGGTTCAACATCTGCCGGGTGTTGTCGCCGAAGTGGAGCCGCCCGCCGCCGTCGAGGCGCAGCAGCGTGGCGCCACCCTGACCGGGCGCGCCTGCGGTGTCGTCATGGGCGCCGCCGCGATACCAGTACACCTCGCCGGAGGTGCGCGTGTACTGGGCGCCGTCCTGCACCCCGAGGCCCTCTGGCCCGTCAAGATTGTCGACCCCCAGCGACAGGTCGATGACCTGGCTGCGCTGGCCCGGGAAGCGCAGCTTGCCGTCTGCGAGGTCCACCCGCCGGTCGCCGCGCACCGCCAGCACTGGCTGGTTGGCCGGCCCGCCGGTGCCCACGGTCAGGCGCCGGGCCGGGTCATCGGGATCTTCACCAAGCTCGATGTGCAGTTCCGCGTCAATGCTGTTGAGGGCCGATGGGCGGCGGCCAATAGAGAGCGGTATGCCATCATCGAACCCGGCATCGCTGAGAAAGAACTGCCGCCCCCAGAGGTCCATGTTGCGCTCTGCGGAAAGCCGCCCGGCGATCCGCAAACGCCCCTCGACGGCGGCGAAGTCCTGCGCGTCGGGGTCGGCAAAGGCGGCGCGGGGCGCGAGGCTGAGCGCACCGGACTCGCTGCGCAGCGCAGCGCCGACGAAACCCGCATAGATCCGACCCTCGGCCAGCACCTCCGGCCCCGCTGCGGCGGCGAACCGGCCTTGAGTGGAATCCCACAGCACGCTGCCCAGTTGCAGCATCCAGCGGCGCTGCTCGCCTGGCGCCTCGAACTCTTGCACTGCGACGCCGCCATCCGCGGGGATCTGAAGGTCCGGCGGCACCACGCCCGCCGCCGAAGGCCCGGCGATGGTCGCGCCCGCAACGAACACTTCCGCAGCTTCGAGGTCGTGGAAGCCGTCGTCCTGCGGCCCGCCGAAAAGCCGGAACGTCTCGCGCACGCGGGAATAGCTGTCCGTCCCTTCACAGATCCGGCGTTCGGCCATGTCGTCGCGAAGGGCCTGTTCCTCATAGGAGATCCACACCGGCCGGTTCTGCACTCCGCCGAGGCTGGCGAAAAGCGCGGTGTCGAGCGGCGCGGGTTCCAGAACCAGAATCTCGCGGCCGAACAGGTCGATGGCGAGTCCGGGCATGACCACGAGGTCCACAAAGCCGGCCTCGCCCTCACGCGGCAATTCCGCGAGGTGCAGCCCCGTGACGATACCGATGCCGTGGGGGCCGAGATTGTGACGGCGCCGGTGGGTCCGGTGATAGACCTGCTCGTCGGTGAATGCCTCGGAGCCGAGCAGCATCCGCGGAAAGTAATGGAGGCGTTCAGCAGAGCCGGTCACGTCTTCTTACCCCTCTTTGTGGCGCTGGTCCCGGACCCTCGGGCCTTGCGCAGGTCCGCCACTTCGGCGCGCAGCGCGTCCATCTCGGCGCGCAGCACGGCGATGTCGTTCGTTCCGGGTTCCTCGTCAAAGCGAGCCTCAGTGCCGGGTTTCGGCTGCACCTTTCCCGTACCCCTGGCGATGCCGATCACTTTGCCGTTGTGAACCGCGAGGGTGAGCGTCTCTCCCTTGTCCGCGACCACGGCCCCCAGCGTGGAGAGCCGGATGCCGGCGCGTTTGGGGTCCTCGATCTCGAGAATCTCGGTGTGGATGCCGCGAGTCTTGAGTGTCGCCACGGCGGTATCCGTCTCGGCCCCGATGACGCCTGCGGTGGAAACCGGCTGCACCTTTGGCGCGGCTTCCGCAAAGATCCGGCCCAGCGAGAGTTCCGGCAGGATCCGGTTCACCGTCCGGACCAGCGCGAATTCGTCCTGTGCCACGGTATTGCGCCAGTCATCGTTGGGATCGAGGCTCTGGATCAGCGGCATCAGGTGGTTGACCAGCGGCGAGTTGCGGGTGAGTGCATCCGGCGCGCAGCAAAGGATCGCCAGAAGCCGCTGGATCAGCGGCACCACCGGCACCAGCGATTGCCAGTAGTACAGCGACGGGAAGGCGCCGGCGTAGGTGCGGCAGGAGTGATTGCAGATGTCGATCACCTGATCGCCACGCATGGTGACACAGGCGATGGGCACCCGGTCGTCACAGGGGTCTTCCGAGCAGGGGGGCAGGAAGGCTCCGCAAATGCAGTCCATGACGGTCTGGAACAGCACGGTGAAGATATTCTCCAGCACTGGCCGGGCACGAATGATGTAGTCGGCGGCGATCTCGTCACCCTGAATCTGCGGCACCGTGATCGCGGCAAATGTGCGTAGCATCTGGCAGCGCACCGGATCCTTGGTCCGCACGAGGTCAAGCACCGCGGCGCGCGCGCGGCAGAGTGCGTCGCGCACCTGCTGTGGCGTGAGGTTCGCCGGGGGTGGATTGGTGCCCACCACGTATTCCAGCGGCGCGAGGTCTGCGCCCTGCACACGGTCGGCGAGGTAGGCCGCCATGTCGGTGAAGCAGGCGATGATCCGCCCGAGCAGGCTGTCAGGCTTGATCAGGTCGGCGAAGAGCCCGCCGCCTGTGGGAACGTTCGTGGAGCCGACGGGGTCGCGCCGCCACTGTGGCTGGCAGGGGCCGTCGTGGGGCATGATGCCGATTTCCACGCATTCCACGATTCGCCGTGGCGTGCAGCCCGCGGTGGTATAGCCAAGGGCCGGCGAAGGAGAGGTGCCGCCAAGCGGCGCATAGCTTCTGGCATTCGCGCTCTGCCCGCCGCAGCCGCACCCGGCCGAACTTTGCGATGTGCCGCCGCCGCCGCATCCGCAGTCTCTGCCGCCGCCACACCCGCAGCCACCCGAGGGAACCGGCTGTTTTGACAGCGCGACGGTGTGCCCGCTCTCTACTTCACGGAAGCGCAGGGTGACGCACCAATGGCTCTCCACGTCGCGACAGCCGGGGTCAGGGGGCGGCACGAAGGGGTCGCAGCCGCCCAGCTTTGGGCGCTTGGCGTTGCAGCAATCCCGGATCGCCTTGGCGATGTCGAAACGTGTCGCCTCGGCCAGTACGAGGTCGTTGCCGCAGGGGTCGAGCGCGTAACCCGGCAGCACCCGCACCGAGCCCTCGCAATCGTCGCAGATCACCTTGAGCCCGCAAACCGTTCCGTTGCCATGCAGAAAGCGGTTCTGCAGCCGTGACTTGGCGCGGACATAGGCCTGCTCGCTGGAAAGGTCTTCCGCCGAAAGCAGTGCCCCGGTGCTGTACTTCGGGGCCTCGAAACAGGTGAGGCCGCGGCACACGGGGCAGCAGCATGCGCTGGCATGTGTCCGCTGGCCGTTCGTCGATGTCGTCTGCATCGTCCTAGCTCCCCTTTCAATCAACCCTGATCGCCGGTGACAGTGAACCAACTCAGGAACCGGCCACCTTCGATCGCATCGCCCGTGGGACAGCGCCCGGCCTGAAGGCCCGGGCTGAAATGATCTGCATCAAGCCCCGGCCGGACCACGATCCTGTTTTCCGGATCGGTCGGGTCCGGGATTTCGACCTCGCGCTCACCCAGAATGTGGTGGCCGTCGAGCACCACCCGGTATCGGCCGGGCTCCCAAAGGCCGGGCAGTGGCTGCACCTCACCCTCGACGCCGCGGCGCCCCGGCACGATGCGCAGCGCCGAGACCGGCCCCGCAGTCACGTCCTCGTCGAAGGGCGGGGCATCGTCGATCAGGTCGCCGCAACCCCGCTCCAGCCTGAGGCCGGTGACCACGGCATCGACCTGACACCAGCAACTGTAGGTGAATCGCGAATCTCGCGGCTCTGCAGTGGCGCGCAGAAGTTGCACCGAATGCTCGTGGAAGGTCTCTGCAAGGACGAGGTGACCCGGATCGAAGGCCACCAGCAACCCGTGGCGGAGGATCACCTGAAAGGCCGGTTGGTTCGGTCCGAGCCGTTCCCCGTGGGGCCAGCCCAGTGCGACGATCCGTGGCAGGTCAAGTCGCGGCCAGCCGCCGGGAGGGCCTTGCGGTCCCGGTTCACCCTGCGCACCCGGGTCGCCTTGCGGCCCAGCGTCGCCTTGCGGTCCCGGCTCGCCCTGTGGCCCCGGCTCGCTTTGCGCACCCGACTCGCCTTGCGGTCCCGGTGGACCGGCCGGTCCCTGCGGCCCTGCGGGGCCTTCGCTCGCCGGGTCCATCGGTTGGTCGAGCAGGCAGAGCAGCGTCCTTTGCAGGGCCCAGGTGCTGGCAAGCTCGCGCCGGGCGGGGCCATGGTCGAGATCCGCTGCATCGACCGCATCGCCAAAGCGGTACTCGGGGATCGTAGCGAGGACGAGCACGTCGTCCGGGCCGCATTGGGGGCAGGTGTCGGCGCTCAGATGGTCCCGGCAGTCCGTCCCCGAAAGGGCAAGCACGGCAACCCCGCCCGAGGGGCCGCCCGCGCCGTCATGCGTGGCAAGGAGCGTCGTGGGACCCTCGAAAGCAAGCGCCCGCGGCGCGCCCTCCACGGGTTCGGGGGCGCTGAAGGCTACGGGCTCGTCCAGCGCGATGCGGTTGACCGGGGCGACCTGGACAGCACTTGAGCCGTCGGGCATCTCGCTCAGAACCGCCACCGTGGCACCGCCGGGCGAGAGAGCGACCGCTGTTGGCGGCGCAGCCAGATCGGTCCGCGGCGCGCCGATCGGCGCAATCTGATCCGCTGGGTTGGCGGCGTCGGGTTGCACGCCCACGAGATGCACCGAGTCATCCGAGCCATCGATGATCGCCAGCGTGTCCGTACCGGCGCGCCGGCTGGCGGTCAGGGCTGTTGGCCGTGCTGTGCCGCCCGTTCCCAGCGCAAGCACGACAACCGCAAGGTCGCTCAGGCGGATTGCGGCGATCTCGGCATCCTGCGTCGCGGCGATATAAGCGTGGGTCGCGGGGCCGGGGGGCAATGCCATCGGCCCGGGCGCAGAGGCGACCCCCACGACAGCGGGCGCTGCGGGTGGCGCATTGCCGGTGACATCACTGCCCCAGATGCGAACTTCGTCGGCTGCGCCCACCGCGACGGCCAGACGCCCGTCCGGAAGCGCCAGCAACCCGAGCGGACCACCATCCCCCCCGGTCAGGGCAAGAGTTTGCAGCGGCGCGGCGCCGAGGTCGTTCGCATCAAGCACATGCAACTCCGGATCACCGCCGCCCTGAGGCGCGAGGATCAGGAACAGATGTGCCCCGTCCCCCGAAACGGCCATTTCGCGCGGGTCGAACCCCGGAAAGGCGGCGACATCAAGCAGGGTGCCGGTGTCCAGCGCGGCGGAAATGACCGAGGCCTGCGGCCCTTCGGCGAGAATGAAAAGCCGGGTTTCGTCGGTCACCGCGCGCATGGCACCAACGCGGGAGATGGTCGAAGACCACGCGACCGAAAGCCCGGCAAGGTCGGGCTCGGGCAGCGGGCGGTCCACCCTGAGGCCAAGCTCGAACCCCTCGGCGATCCGGTCGGGCAGGCAAGACTCGCCGCCCGGCGCGCAGCCCTCGAAATGCACCGGCACCGGCTCTGTCGGACACTCGGCATGGTGCAGGACGATCTCCAGCCTGTGCGGTTGGTCGTCCGGCTCCACGCCGGCCCCGTTGTTGCGCTGCCAGTCTGCCAGGAAGGCGGCGCGGAAATCGAAGAGCGTCGGCGTGTCCACCCGGATGTCCCGACCGCAGCAATCCACCGCGGCCCCGGGCTGAACGACGACCCATTGCTCCCGGCAGGCGGGGTTCGGGTGTTCGTTGACCTGCAGCCCGCAAACCACGCCCCAGCCGTGCAGCAGCCGGGTGTGGCGATTGGCACGGGACAGGAAATAGGTCTGCTCGTCCGCCATGACCCGGTCAGTGACGATCTTTCCCGGAAACCAGGTGTTCCTGATCCGCCGGTCCTCCGGGCACGTGGGACACTCGATCGCGCCCAGGATCCTTGTATTGTGATCCATTCTCTCCCCCTATCCGGTCAGATGCGTTTCGGTTCCCAGCCGCGCGCCGCCGCGCGGACCGAGCTGAAAGCGTGGCGCGCCCGCAAGGCGAACGGGTGGGCCGAGTTCTGTTTCATCAAGCGTGACGCGGCCCGGCTCGCAGCGCAGGCGTGTCGTGGTGCCGATGATGGCACCGCAGCCGATCACGAAGTCCGGCTCCACAACGCGGATTTCAACCGCGACATGGGCCGGGGCGGCTGCCGCCACGATCCGCTCCAGCGTCGCGGTGAGGACCTCCCGCTCGGCACGGGGTCCTGGCGGGACCGCCACGATCAGCGTGGCCCTGTGGGCAAAGACGTTGAACGGATCGACCAGCGGGTCGCCACTGTCCACGAGCACGAAGCGACCGATCTGGTCGAAGGCGTCAAGCTCCAGCCGCGCGGCTGCTTCCGGGCCCCAGAGCGCGGTGTCGGCACCGAGCCTTCCCTGTCCGAGGGCCATCCAGCGGCGCAGGCGGAAGTGCTCGATGAGTTGCGGCTGGATGCCGGTATAAAGCTCCACGTGGCGCTTCACCCCTTCCGGCGTGCCGCGCATCCGGTAAAGGCGCGCCGCCTCGCGCACCAGCCGCCGCCGGGCCTCGACCGGCCAGTTCCGCTCAAGCGTCAGACCCAGCCAGCCGCCAAGCCAGTCAAGGAAATCGCGCCCCGCTGCGCCTTTGGGTGCGGTGGGCGTGGCGCATGGGTCGAAAAGTCCGGCGATGTCGTCAAGGATCTCGGTATAGCCGCTGCGGATCTCTCCGAAGAGATCCATGAACCGTTCCAGAAAGTCATGCGAGGCCGGGTCCGGGGCAAGGGCGGTCGGCAGGTGCCGCGCGAGGCTGTTGCGCGGGTAGCGCAGATCGATCCGCGCGACGCTGGGGGTTGCCGCGCCGTCGCCGGAAAGCCGCAGACGCAGCCAGAGATACCGGCCCGCGGCACTGCGGATCGCGGCATTCCAGGTGCCATCGGGGTCGAAGGCGGTGAGCCGGGTTTCGGTCCAGCGGGCCTCGGGCAGGGTGGCGATTTCGTCAGCCGTCCAGACGCCCTCGGCGGTGAAGCTGGCCACGGTCAGGCGCGAGCCTTCGGGCAGGCGGCCGGTCAGCGCGATGCGGTCCCAGACGCAGCCCGAGCGGCGACTGTCCAGTGACGTGGTGTAGAGCGTGCCGTCGGTGGCGAAGGCTCGGGCAGGGGCGCGGCTGAGGCAGGGCTGCCGTGCGTCGCCAAGGATGGCCGCGCCGTCCCGGTCGAAGGCCAGCACGGGGCAGTGGGCGGGCACGCGCCGAACCTGCTCGCAGGGTGTGCACCGCCCGGTGGCGTCCCGGCGGATGCGCTGCTTTGGCCCGGGAACGCGGGGCGAGATCCAGATCGACCCGTCGGCATCGACCGCAACCACCGGCGGAAAGGCGCGAGGCTCCAGTTCGGCAAAAAGTGCTACGTCCTCGACGAACCGGCCCTGAGGGTCGAGAATTCGTACCGATGCCTCGCCCTCTTCGATCACGGCGACACTGCCATCCGCCAGCGATGTCAGGGCCAATGGTGCGCCAAGCGGCCGCCCCGCCGGATCGTCGGCGTCAAGCTGACCTGCGGGGCGGCCCATGGGGTCGATCCGGTGAATTGCCTGCCCGGCCCGGTCGGCCACCCAGAGCATCGCGCCAGTTCGTGGCAAGGCCGCCGTCGGCTCCCAGGTGCCGGACGGATAGGTCACGGCACCGGTGGGCAGACCGTCAGGGTCCAGCTCAGGGGCGGGCGACACCGGCACAAGTGCCCCGGCCTCGGCGCGGAACGGCCCGATCACCTGCGTGATCCGAGAGAGACGCGGATCATAGACCTGCACCCGTCGGTTGCCGGTGTCCGCGATCACGAGCCGCCCGGCGGCATCCACCGCCAGACCGCGCGCGCCGCGCAACGCACCGATGTCCGAGCCGGGGCCATGGAAACACGCGAAAGGATGGAATGCCTCGTCGCAAGGATCGTAGGCGAGGAGCCGCGCGCCGTCCCTGTCGAGGATCACCAGAGCGCCGGCGCGGAAGACGGCGGCCCAAATCGGCCCGGAGAGCCCGCCGAGACGGTTGGAGGGGTCGGCGATGGGGTCGGCGGCGACGGGGTGATCGGCGAGGCGGATCTCATCGCCCACGGCGATCTCAAAGCTGCTCGCGGCGGGCCAGCCCAGCCGGGCATCCAGCACCAGACGGCGGACGATATCCAGACCCGCGGTCATGACCCGTTCCCCCGGAACCGGACGGTGACGTCATGGCCCTTCGCGCAGGTCAACTCGTTTGGGCAGAGCGGGATATCCCGGCAGAACTGGCTGGCCTCGCCATCGACGCGGACCTCCATCTGGCCATCGGCGAGGCGGGCCACGCCATCGGTGCCGAGGATGAGCTGGAACAGGTCCGAGACGAATATCGTCGCGCCGAACGGCAGGCCGCCTGCGCCGGGATCGCCCGTGGCCGGGTTCAGCCCACCCTCGAGCGGGTGGAAGAAACTGTCGAGCCGCTGTTCCACCAGCCGACGGACCTCGGCGGCATCGGCGTCCGGCCGGGCCTCTACCGTCACCGCCACACGGACCTCGCGGTAGCGCGGCGGGGCAACGTGAACCTCGGAGGTCATGAGGCGTACGGTATCCAGATGCTTGCAGACAAGCGTCAGGGTCGAGGCACTTGGCATCGGCGCGGGGCCGTCGCCATCGGGCACGACGATGACTGTCACCACGCCGGGCACCTCGGCCCCCGGGAACTGCGGATGAAAGCGTGCCACGGCATGGGCGCGGCGGATGCGGGCGCCGGGGGTAGAGAGCGCCCGGGTCTCGAAATCGGCGGCGGTTACGGCGCGGCCATTGCTGGCGATCTCGGCGGCGGCACGGCGCTTCACGTCCTCCACCGGCTCCTCTTCGGCACCGCCCTCGGCGGCGAAGGGGTTCGTGACCTCCTCGATCCCGGCAACGAAGCTTTGGATCTGGGTCACGGTTCCGGCGGCAAGGTTTCCGCGCCGACCGCCGCCCCAGAAATACTCCTGCGCGACGATTTCTCCGCCGCCCACCGCTATGGGAATGCGTCCGCGCCGGTTGTCCCCGAGGGTCACGAGGCCGGTGCCATGGTTCAGCGTGAAATGGCGATCGTCGGGGCCGCTGGCAAGGAAGTCGGGCACCTCTTGCCATGGGACAAATCCCTGACCCTCATCCACCTCCAGCCGAAGACTGGGCACTGAAATCGCCACGCCGTCCGGGGCAAGCAGTTTCAGCGGTCGGTCGCGCGGCACCACGGGGAGGTTGGCCAGTGTGAAGCTCTGGTCGGGTCGGCCATCGCTGCGACCGAGGAATTCTTCGGTCGCGGTGGAGGCCTGATGCGCGGGCACAGCGTTGATCAGCACCGAGTCGAGGCGCGGCGGGCGTTCGTAGGCCCCGCGCTGGAGACGGCAGCGCAGCCAATAGAGCGGTGTCTGCACCTCTCCGACGATGGCCTGACGTGCCACTGTGCCGGGGCCGGCGATGCGGACATAGCCGTCTTGGGTAAACGCGCGGCTGTTGTCGCGGATGGTGGAAATCGGCTCCCATCCGGTCGCGTTGCGCACTTCCCAGACAAGGTCCGCCGGAAGCGGATCGATCGCCACGTTACAGCTCAGGGGCGTGGGCGGGCGCTCGTTCCGGGGCAGGCGGATCAGCAACGAGATGTCCTGCGCAGTGAAATCGGCGGTGGGCTGGAAACCCAGCAAAAGCGCAGAACCGTCGCGGGCGAGCGGGCCGAAGGGGTCGATGGTCTGGCCCTCGGCCCGGGCGCGGGTGGTGGCGATCTGATAGCCGAAACCGTCATAGACCTGCACCTCGACAAGCGGCGTTGCCACCACGCTCAGAGGCTCCAGCGTCTCGAACAGGATCGGCCCGTCCTCGTCTGCTGCAGCGGCGACCTGGGTGCCCGCAGGCACCACGATATCCGGAACATCCTGCCGGGCGGGCGTGAAGCTCAGCTCGGTGCGGGCAGGGCTCGCGGGTTTCGGCGTCACGTCGATCAGTTCGAGGAACTTGACGTAGGCCCGCTCGGGGATGCGATTGACCCGGTAGAGCGTCAGGTCCGTCATCCAGCAAAAGAGTTTCGCAATGAGGATCGCTGGCTGGCTGTCGGTAAGGTCGGTCTGCTCCGGCGCATAGCGCGGCATCAGGGTGCGGACCTCCTCCAGCAGGTCGTCATAGCGGCGGTCGTCGAGGTCGGGGGCTTTGAGGACCATCACAGATCGCGTCCTTCGCGCACATAGAACGGGTAAACCAGATTGAAAAAGGCGTTGTTGGAGCGCAGCCGATAGTCGATCTCGATCCGAATCTCGGTGGGTTCGGTCCCTTCGGACACGCGGAGGTCGATGAGGTCGATCCGGGCCTCCCATTCGGTCAGCGCCTCGGCCACCTGCTGGGCGATGATGGCGCGGGCGGCGGCTGTGTTGTCAGAGAACACCAGCCCGTGGATGCCGCAGCCAAAGCGTGGTTCCATCTCAACCGAGCCGCGCGGCGTCGTGAGGATGATCCAGATCGACTGCTCCACCAGCGCGGGACCACTCACGAGGTCCAGCCCGCCGCGGGTGTTGGGGCGGAACGGAACCGCGGTGCCGCGGCCCAGAAAGGGACGGATGTCGGGGGACTGTCTCATGGGATTGTCTCCACCACCTGTTCAAGCAGAACGACGATGTCCTCGATCTTTTCGATCGCCTCGGTCATCGCCTCCAGATCTTCCGGTTCGGCGGCAGCTGGCAACTCCACCTCGACCGGGATTCCGGCGATTTCCAGAAGGGGTTTCACCAGATCGATAAGATTCACCACCGGGCCCAGCCCATCCTGCAGGGTCTGGTTGGAATTCGCCGCGTTCTCGCGAGCGCATTCGTACAGTTGCTTCAACTCGTCATTGCCGAGCGCCTCGGCCTCGCCGATCTTTATCGTCAGCCCGCCGAGCGTTTCGATCATCGATTTCATCGCGCCGATGAAACATTTGAGGAACTTGATGATGAGAAGCAGAAGGTCACGGATGAAATCGAAAAGGCCCAGCGGCGTAAAGGCCAGTACACAATCGGCGATTCCGTCCGCCGCCTTGAAGAACTTTTCCAGGGTTTCGAAGGATGGGATGGGAAGATCCTCGACAACGCTCTTGACGGCCTCGAGCATGGCCAGAATCTGGACCAGACAATGCGTCGACATCAGGAACGGGGCGATCTGAAGCGAGATCGACAGCGCGAAGGAGCAATCGGTCGGAATCCCCTTCGAGATATCCGCGAACGCCTGCACCTTGGGACCGCCCGGCATCTGCACCGAAAGCGGCTTTGGCCGGTTCAGCCGCAGGAGATCGCAGCTCGGGATCTTCAGGAGCTCCTGAAGGTCGGCCTCGATGGGGATCTCCTTGGTTGCCATGGATCGTACCTCAGAGCGGGTTGTTGTTGGGGGTCATCACACGGCGCCAGCCGGACCCCGAGAAAGAGAACATCTCGGCCTTGAACTCCACGAGGCAGACCGAACTGACGGTGATCTTGCCGTTGGAAAGGGTGATCCGGTTGCCGTAATGATCCTCGATCACGACGGCGCCGAAGTCCCCCTTCTCCCCCTCCTTGTCGAGCATCCTGAAACCGGGATGCACCAGCGAGGACCAGCGCCGCTCGCGGTAGGAGGTCGAGGGCGGCTTGTCCTTCCCGTTGTAGAGCGCGCCCAACATATAGGGGTGCTCGGGGTCGCCATACAGAAAGCCGCAGAGGACCTCGTCGCCTTCTTCCGGCATTGCCCACAAGCCGCGGCCGTTTCCGGCCATGGGTGTGACCACCGGCGCCCAGGCGAGCACGCTGCGGCCCTCCTGCGTCTGCAGTTCCAGCAAGACCTTGCCCTCGCCATCGGGATCGTCGAGCGACACCACCGTGGCAATCGTCTGGCCGGACATTCGGGGGCGTTGTGCGTCAGAGCGTTTCATGGCGGTCCTTTCATGTTTCCGGGTTGATGCGGCGTGCCTGGAACCGGGTGCGGTAGCCGTTGATGCCGATCGTGTGCCTTGTGCCCGTCACAAAGTACTTGCCGTCGAAGGGGACGCCGGTGCCGCGAATGGCGACCACGCGGCCGGCGCGCAGATCCACCAGCCCTACCGTCTCGCCGGCAGCGGTGATCATCTGGTGCTGCTGCTCGCGCAGGATGTCGGTGGCATGGCGCTTGGCTTCTTCCTTGGATTTCACCGGATGGTCGGTGATCACGTCCTCGCGGTTTGCCACCCGCGCGGGCTCGATCAGGTCCTTGTTCGGCAGGTCGACCGGGTCCATCGAATCCAGCGTGACCCGCTCGGAGATCTTTGCCTTCTTGCGCCGGTCCCAACCGGTGACGGTGACGGCGTAGAGCTGCTTGGCCGAGGAAAATACCGGTTTGAAGCTGGTGAGCGACTTGCCCCATTCCAGAACATAACTCACGTCCTTGAGCGAGATCGTCGGGCCGAAATACAGGATCTGCTCCGACTTCCCGCTGGGCTGGATCTCTTCGTCGATGGTCACTTCATAGCCGCGCCGCCGGGCTCGCTCGAGCAGGAAGACGATGGGCACTTCGTTGTTCATCATGATGTGGTCCACGGGAGGCTCGCGATCCCGCGCGCCCTTGTCGATGCGCACCCGCATTCCGAGCCCGGGTCGGCCCTTCTTGTCGT
>Ga0307487_1001308_pt1 | contig 17707 bp, 13 predicted proteins | sample CBIW12metaG_FD_203665 | JGI IMG/M metagenome (GOLD analysis project Ga0307487, IMG submission 203665) | Sea-ice brine microbial communities from Beaufort Sea near Barrow, Alaska, United States - CBIW 1.2 | ecosystem: Environmental > Aquatic > Marine > Coastal | place: USA: Alaska | collected... | reverse complement strand
TTACTATTCTGAATCCTACAAAGGGAGCATCGGTATTCCACCATTTGCTTTTGGGGAACTGAGGATCACGCATTTTCCAATTTTCACTTGATCCCAAACGGGCTGCACTTCTCATGGCATATTCATCATCAGAGTAGGATCCACCTCTAACCGATCTTGGATATTCTCTAACTGCGGATTCAAAAGGGTTTTCTGTAAGATTCTTCCTGTTTTTATATACCTGAGGAAGATATTGATCAAGTGTCCATTCTGCTACATTTCCATACATATCATACAGTCCCCAGGAATTGGGTTTTTTTTGACCAACTTTATGGTAGGAACTTTCACTATTTCCTTCGTACCACGCATATTCATCTAAATTTGAAGGATCATTACCAAAATAAAATGAAGTAGTTGTTCCAGCACGTGCAGCATATTCCCATTCTGCCTCTGTAGGTAATCTGTAAAAATATCCTGTTTTGGCAGAAAGCCATTCACAAAATTTGGATGCTGCAAACTGAGTTACATTGCCAACCGGCAAGTCAGAACCAGTGCCCATTCCCATACTCATATCTACATAAGGCATTGTAGCTCCTGAAACAGCATCAACCTTTTTACTTACATCTAGACCTTTAATTTCAGACTCCACATTATCTATAGCCCTATTCACAAAGAGGTTGTAGAGTTCCCAACTAATTTCATATTTTGACATTTGAAATTCATCGATCTGCACTCTATGGACAGGACCTTCGTCCTCTGATCTATTTACTTCATCTTCCGGACTTCCAAGTGTAAAAGTTCCCTGCGGAATTTTTACCATCACAATTTCAAGATCTGATCCTGCAATTTTCTGGATAAACTCTTCAGCTTCCTGCTCTTGAGAAAAAGTTAAAGTGAAGCCTAGTAGAAACATTAGACTTAAAAATTCAGTTTTATATTTCATTTATCAGTAATCAACAATCTATTATTATTATTTTTGGTCATATACTTTTTATAAATCAGTCAGTTCTATTTTTCTAAACTCTACTTCTGAACCCTCAGCCTGTAAAGCAATTCTTCCTTTTTTCGAGCTTGCGTTATAACCATCATTAACCAAATCCCCATTAACCCATACCTTGACTGTATCAGCGCGGCATTCAATGACCATATTATTCCATTCTCCTAAAGCATTTTCCGAATCCTCAGTTAAATTCCTTATTCTACGTTCTTTCCCTTCAGTTATACCCCAATTTTCTTTAGGACCTCTCCGATTTTCCATATTAGGCACTTCGATATCTTCTAATATTAACCAAAAGTCACCAGCGTTCCCATGCTCCATTTGCACCTCAATCGATTTTGGGAACATATTATATAAAGCTCGGGGAGTGGAAGCATGCACAAGTACCCCACAATTTCCTGGTTCACCTGAAAATCGGTATTCTACATCCAATCGATAATTTTGATATATATTATCCGTGATAAGGTGACCTCTAGGTTCTCCCAAGCTAACTAGCATCCCTTCTCTCACAATGAAAGGAATGTTAGTTTGATGCTTGTCATCCAAATCTGGAACATCAATATGCCATCCAGACAAGTCCTTTCCGTTAAATAAATTGATTGTATTGCTGCCTTTAAAGGATAGTAAAGAAAGAGTAACAATAAAGAGGAGGACAATTCTTTTCATTATTTATATTTTATGATGTAGAATAATATATATTTTTTAAAATATTTTGCTTTTGAAAGCTAATTTCTAACCTCCAAATTAAGCTTATATGATTTATAAAAGACCGGTTCAAGTTATCTCGCTTGATGATCCGGAAAATATATTTACCAATGGACCTAAAAAAACCATTATAAAAATTTAAAATTTCAGTTTAAATCAGAAATTTTTGTGCGAGTAAAAAGTAGTCCCGCCACTGAAAATTATTTTTAATAATCTTATATTTTTATAGTGATTAATTTAAAAATACTTCATTTTTACCACTGAATCGCTAATTAAAAACAAATGCAGACATTTAATATGAAAAACAAATAACTTTTTAGTAAAAATGAAGTTAAATGTAAATATTACTTTTATTTTCTAAAAAAACAAATTATTTGAGAATAAGATTTTCTGTTGAACTTAGAGATTACCCGAAGCTTATTAAAGAAATTATAGTTTTTGCTCCTTCAATAAGATGGCAATCAGATATCACCTACATCCGGTTTGGAGAGAAATTTTATCATAATGCCCCTAAAATACATCATTCAGATAGAGGGGATCAATATATTTACAAAGAGTATATTTCCCTTTTAAGAGAGTGTCTGATATAAGTATGGTTTTGTTCGCTCAGGATAATCCTTATGCGAAACGGATCAATCGAACCATTAAAGAGAAATATCTGGATCACTGGAAACCCTCAAGCTTTGACCCCTTGAGAAAGGATGTCAAAAGAGCTGTTGATCAATACAATAACAAAGGACCACATGATAATCTATATAAAAGGAACCCTGTAGAATATGAGAATTATTGGTTCAAATTGAGTATTATGATAGGCCCAAGAATAAGAAGCTCAGAAAATAAATTAATTGCCGGATGTTTATATGTATTTTAAATATCACAAATTTCGATTCCCTCTTTTAAAGCCACAAATTTATCGTTGAAAGTAGGCTGAAATTCCTGCGCCACATAGCCATCATATCCAGTTTCCAGGATCGCTCTCATAATTGCAGGATAAAAGAGTTCCTGGGACTCGTTAATTTCATTTCTTCCGGGAACTCCCCCCGTATGATAGTGGTTGATATACTTGTGATATTTTCGGATTGTCGCAATCACATCGCCTTCCATTATTTGCATATGGTAAATATCATATAACAATTTAAAATTGGGTTTCTGCATTTTTTTAGAAAGGGCGACGCCCCAAACCGTATGATCACATTGATAATCCGGATGGTTGACCTTGCTGTTTAAAAGTTCCATGACCAGGTTTACATCTTTTGCCGCAGCATAATCCAGAAGTGGGATCAAACCTGCGGCACAATTTTTAATTCCAGTTTCATCGTCCATTTCCCTACGATTCCCAGAAAAACAGATTACATTTTTTATTTTGTGGGCCGAAGCTTTATCTATTAAACCCTTGTAGGATTCCTGAAGTTTCTGGTGATTTTTGGGATCGTTGAATCCGTGTTCAATATTTGCAAAATCATCGGTAGCCATGGAACATTTCAAACCGTATTTTTCCACGGTTTCCCATTCCGAAGGTCTTAACAGATCCATTCCCGAAAGTCCCATTTTTGAGCATTCCCTGGCAAATTCGTCCAATGGAATATCCTGATAAGGCCATCGACAAACTGAATGATTCACATTATTCTTTAGCTGAAAAATCTCCTTTTTATCCAATAAACTGATCGCGTAAAACGATGACATTATTCCGCCCAAACCAAGAATTCCCGATCCCAGGGCAATGTTTTTAAGGACTTCCCTTCTGTTCTACTTGCTACTCATCTCTTTTTAGCTTTTAGTGGTTTTTTCTGAAATGGTCCAGACAAAATCTCGATTTCCCGATAGACTTCAATTTTTTTTTAGAATTAAATAATTCCGATTTGATTTCTACTGAATTTAATAAAAGTAAAAAATACAATTATTTTTCCAACAACAAAATTATCAGAACAAAATTTTATGTTTTTAACTTTAAAAATTCTGAATTAAACCTCTAAAGTACAATCATTAATATCAAGATATTTCGAAAATACAATTCGATTTCAACAACTTTTGGTAATTAATGTCATAAAATTTGAATAGAAATGCTCCGCGCCTGAATGAAAATTTATCATTTTATTCCAATTATATCACTACGTAAAAAGTGAGAACCTTTTTTTTCTAAAGTTACGCTCATCCATTGCATTCTGATAAATAGCTTCGTACAACTACTGAAGTTGGGGTATGGTGAATTTTTCTGGCAACAGTTCAAAACCAATAGGTTGATATCGTGTTTTTCGTCTCAAATGTCCCAGGATTTCGCCCAACTCATACCAGTGCACGCAGCCTTTTTCTACCAGTTCCTTGTCGTAATCCACAGTCTTTATATTATTGCCAAGCAGTTCCGAAATTTTCTTTCTCCAGGTTTGAGAAATAGAATCCTGCTCCCTTATTCAGTTCACAGACCAACAGGAAACGGAATGAAGACTGCTGTCCTGGCCTATTCATTTCCAATTAATTGACAACTAAAAAATGAGAGGAACATTCTTCCTAATTATTTAGAAGAACCTTAGGTGAATATAAAAAAATATCAATGAAATTATTTCAAAATTATAGTTATGAAGAATTTAGTATTCATTCAAGACACTTTAAAACAATCGATTATTTAACATTAACAATTGGCAGCATTAAGTAACTATACTCATAATTCTGCGGTTTAAGACGGTATTTTTCATAGGTGCGTGCTCCCCAACTATTATCTCCCCCAACACCGGTTTGTTTAAAATCTATATTCAGGCTTATCAAATCTCTTGGCTTAATATCGATAGTATGGCGTTGTTGTTTTTCTTCCCCGGGATCAAAATCAGAAATATAATTATGGTGTGCACTAAAGGAAATAAGTGGCACCCCTTGAAATTTTATTCCTTCTCCATTCGCATTGGTAAGTTTTATCCACCGGTTCTCGGTCCTGTTCCCATTTTCTTGTGGCCTGGCGTAAGGAAAGTACAAATCCTTAACCTTTGCTTCATAAATTCCAACAAAGGCGGACTCTTTACGATCCCAATAGTTCTCGTGTGGTCCCCTTCCATACCATTCCACATTATCATATTCATCTGGTAATATTAGGTTATTTCCAAAACGTGGCATTTCAGCAATATCTTTTTCTCCCGCATATTCAAAATGATTGGTTACAAGTATGCTTCCATCTGCATACACAGTATATAATATTTTGTAAGTAGAATTAACTGCAGCAATATTATACATCAATTCTACCTCTACGCTCTCTTTACTTTTATTAAGAACTTCAACCGAAATAATTTTTTGGTTTTCCGAAGCCGCTTTCCAAATTTTACCTCTTTTTTGAAGCCGGTTCCCAAAATCATTATCTGTGGGAGCGCGCCAGAAATTAATTTTTGGCCCTTGCTTAATAAATTCGATACCGTTAAAAACATAAGAACTTAAAGAACCGTTAATTTTATTAAATTCAACATTAAGCATTTTATTAGCGACTGTAATATTATCAGATGTATTTTTCACCTTCAGTTTATCCAGTTTTTCAGTGACCTGAGTCAAATGATTTTTTTTATTTGTGCTTAATTGAAACTGTTGTTTGGCAATAACATGTCCTTTCGGAATTAAATTTTCTTCTACCTTCGTTTTAACATAGAAATTGACAAAATATTCATTATCATCTAAAGGAATATCCAAATTTTCAATCTTAAAAATAGCAGAATTCTGAGATTTCACATCAAATACATCTAACTTTCCTATTTTAATTGATGCTCCATTTTTAAGAATTTCATAGTTCACATCATATTCCTTAAGATTGGTGAAGAAAAACCTATTTATAACTTTAAACTCATTTTTTATTGAATCCTGAACTTCAAAAGCCACATTTTGGTATACATCTTTTACTTCAAAGAGCGCTGGATGAGGAGTTCTATCAGCATTCACTAATCCATTAAGCACAAAATTCCCGTCATTATGGTATCTTTTAGATTCAAAATCTCCCCCATAGGCCCAGTACTCTGTTCCTGTACTATCTGTTTTTACTAATCCCTGGTCTACCCAATCCCAGATAAATCCCCCTTGATGTTGTTCATGGTCATATACATAATTCCATAAGTCTATAAAATTCCCGGTACTATTGCCCATTGAATGAGCATATTCACACCAAATGAATGGTCTCTCAGGATAACTACCCATATATTTTCCCTCAATTCCATCTAGACCTGCATACATCCAGGTTATAATATCGGTATGTAACTCCTTAAAGTGCTTTCCGCGCTCAGCGCGTTCATATTGAACAGGCCTCGAAGAATCCCTGTTTTTTATCCAATGGTAGTTTCTTACAAAATTAATACCGTCCCCAGCCTCATTTCCCATAGACCAGATAATCACAGAAGGATGGTTTTTGTCCCGTTCCACCATTCTATAAATTCTATCATGATGCATTTTAGCAAATTCGGGTTTATTTCCTGGCGTTTTATCTTCATCATACCCAAAACCATGGCTTTCAATATTGGCTTCATCAACTACATAGATGCCATATTTATCACATAGCTCATACCAGTAAGGATCATTAGGATAATGGGAAGTCCTTACAGCATTTATATTATAATTTTTAAAGAGTTCAATATCCTTAAGCATTGATTCTTTCGAAATCACATGGCCCTTCCGATCATCATGTTCGTGGCGATTAACACCTTTTATAAGAATAGGCTGGCCATTAACTAATAAGTTTCCTCCTTTAACTTCAACTTTTCGGAATCCTATTTTTGTGCTTGTTGCCATTAGCATCTCTTTTGCACTTGACAGAGTGATAGTGACGGTATATAAATTAGGATGTTCTGCATTCCAATGTTTAATTCCTTCGATATCAGCTGAAATATAGAGGGAATCTTTCTCCTTATTATTCAGGTTCGTCTTTCTTGTTTGTTGGTAAACTATTTTCTCTTCATCCCAAATTTTTAAATTTACCTGGAAATCTCCTTTAATTCTTTCCTTATTTTCCAGAATGACATTAGCAGATAAAACACCATCTTCATATTCATCATCAAGAGTCGCATTCAGGAAAAAATCCTGGATACTCGTTTTAGGCTTTGAAAATAAATATACATCGCGCTCAATTCCGCTCAGCCTCCAGAAATCCTGATCCTGCAAATAGCTGGCACTACTCCATCGATAAACTTCTACGGAAACTTCATTTTCTCCTTCATTTAAATAGGTAGTGATATTGAATTCTGCAGGAGTTTTAGTTCCTTCCTTATACCCAACTTTTTCGCCATTAACCCATACATAAAAAGCACTATTTACACCACCAAAGTGCAAATAAACTTCATTTTCATCCCACTCCACAGGTATGTTAAATTTCCTTTTATAAGATCCAACAGGATTATAAGAATTATCTACATATGGAGGGTTTATTGGAAAAGGATATTTACTGTTTGTATACAAAGGAAAATCATAACCCTGTAACTGCCAATCTCCCGGCACCTCGATCTTGTCCCATCCAGAAGAATTGAAATCAGTTTTATAAAAATTTTCCGGTCGTTTTTCTGGTGTCTCTGAAAAGTGGAATTTCCAGATACCGTTTAAACTTTGATAGTTTGCAGAGTTTTCATAATCATTCTCTTTTGCTTCAGCTTCTGAATTATAGGTATAAAAAGTTGCCCGTGGTGCTTCTGTATTAATAGAAACCACCTCAAGATTTTCCCATTCTTTTTTTTGCTGAGAAAAACTTTTCAGTGCAAAGAAAACAGCGAGTAACATTAAATAAAGGCGAAAGTTGTATTTCATTTCTAAAATTTTTAATCAAATTTACTAACAGTGAATTTTAGCACTTTTAGCTTCTAATTGTTTAATTATTATGATAAACAAAGAAAGGGTTCAAAATAAACTGATTTTAATTTTATTCTCAGGTCAGTGTTTTTAAGGACTTCCCTTCTGTTGTATTTGCTGTTCATCTCTTTTTAGCTTTTAATAGTTTTTTTGAAATGATTATAGATTGTTCTTAAAAACAACCATACTTCAGCTAATATAAGATAAATGTATTAATTACATTAATTATTTTTGAATTAATATTCCTCAAAATACTTTCAGGAAGTAAATTAAAAATTTCTATTTAAAATTAAATATTATTTAATTTTAAATAGAAATTGACTTTTATTGAGGTAGGTTTCACCCGGATGTAAAATAGCTGAAGGAAAATTTTTGTGGTTTGGTGCATCCGGATAGTTTTGGGTTTCCAGACATATTGATGGAAATTCCGATGAAATATTTATTTGATATTCCCATAATTCCGGCAGGTGATCCGGGATATAAACCACCACCGCAGGCTGATTTGTAATTACCTGCATTTCAATTCCGGTTTGGGATGAATAAACAATAGCTGCATTTTTTTTGTCTTTTTCCAGCACAAAGGTATCGTCTACTTTTAACTGTTGAATTTCCTTTACTTCCCAAAAATTCTTGGGATGATCTTCCAGCGGAAGAAATTTGCCTGTCGGTATTAATTTCTCATCTACTTCCAGAATATTTTCTGCATTAATATAAAGCTGATGATCGCTTACGCTGCCTTTTCCATTTAAATTGAAATAGGTATGATTGGTAAGGTTCACCGGTGTTTTCTTATTGGTTGTCGCTGAATATTCTATCTGCATTTCATCATCTTCTGAAAGCGTATATTTCACCTCTATTTTTAAATTTCCGGGATAGCCTTCTTCCAAATCTTCAGAAAAACAACCGAGGGTTATTGAGGGATTCATCTTTTTATTTTCAGTTTCCAGGCTCCAGATCTTGTGTTGAAATCCTCTTAATCCGCCGTGGAGGTGCACTCCGTTTATTTGGAACAACGAATATTTTTTTCCTTCCAGTTCAAATTCCCCTTTTGAGATCCGTCCTGCATATCTGCCAATGGAAGCTCCAAAACACCTGTTTTCATTTTGATAATCGGTGGAGATATAATCTTCGGGGTTTTTGGGACCAACCACTACATTCAGCTCGTTGCCGTTCTTATCTTTTATCAACAAACCAAAAATAGTGGCGCCCAGGTTTAAAATTTTCAACCGGGTACCTTTCTTATTGGTAAGCGTGTATATTTTTAAATCTTCGGAAGCTATTGGGGTTTCTTTATTCATTCTATTTTTATTCAAAGGAGAAACAGTTAGAGAAATATTAAAACGATTATTCCGATCGAATTTCAATTCATTTGAAATTCGATCGGAATAATCAATTCAAAGAAAAGGTTTTTTTAAGCATTTAGGATTTAAAAAAGTGACAAGGTGAGATTGTTAAATATGCATTATCAATTTGAAATAATAAAAAGTTGCCACGAATATGTTTTGAATTTATTTAATGCTGTAGGGGGGAACCGCCGTCCGCACCTGCAACATTAAATAAAAAATCCGTAATTTTGCGGCTATGGCATTATCAAACAACGACATTTTTAAAAAACTGAGGGTTGCGCTAAAATTGCGCGACGAGGATATTGTGAATATTTGCGCCCTTGTAGATTTTAAAGTAACCCGAAGTGAACTGGGTGCAATTTTCAGAAACGAGGACCATCCTAAATATGTGGAATGCGGGGACCAGTTCCTTAGAAACTTCTTAAACGGATTGGTAATACATAAGCGCGGACCAATGCCGAAGAAAGAACCGGGTGTACGAAGTTAGAGGTACGAAGTTAGAAGTAAAAAATCCCGTTGTAACCCATTTTTTGAGAAAGCAAAGTTCCGGAATTTAGAAATTAGCCGGCCTTGTAGCTGACTCTTCCCAAATTCAGGATTTTTGGGCGGCCTATTTTAATTCTAAATTCCGGGTTAAAAGCATATCAAAAAATGGTAACAGTGATGACTCTATAGGAAGTAAATCAAAACCGACAAGGCTTCGTTCAGTTCAATCTCCATTTTTCCTTTCAACCAGAAAATCAAAAATGGAAAACGCTCCGGATATAAAAAGTAAATCTGTGGATTTTGTTTAAAATAACCAAAAAATCATTTGTTGCCATTTGGTGATTTTTGACATTTAAAAGGGGTCAAAACATCCTCGTAAACCCGTTTTATAAAAAAAACACGGTAAATCTTATTTCAATTCTTCCCCTTGCTGATCTGAATTAAAATGTACCTTTTAACAACTGGAATTCAGTAAATATTGACACCTATAAAGATCCAGATTCTGACTTTTTACTGATATCCATAGCATTCAAAAAAGTACAGTTATCGGTTTCTTTGTTCCAGATTTATGCAATTGGCCACATTGTGTGAAATTTTGTCCGATGGGGCGGACAAAAAGGAATAGCAAGAGGGTAACATGCAAAGCGGTGTTAAGCATTCCTTTTTATTCGTATTAATCTGATTATCATTTTTTTGAAATGCAAGTTTTTTCATTAAATTATTGCATTTGAAAATAATTTAAAATCCCTCAATAATTTGATTTCCTGATGCCCATTTCCAATCCTCTCAATTCAGCCAAGCCCCTCAATCTCCCTATCGCGGAATAACCCGGATTGGTTTTTTTATGCAAATCATCTAACATTTGATGTCCATGATCCGGTCGCATTGGCATTCTTAGATCTTTTCTACCTACAACTTTTCTTTTTTCCTGTTCGGATATTAATGCCTTAATGACACCAAACATATCCACATCTCCTTCAAGATGATTTGCCTCGTGAAAATTACCTAGGGCATCCCTTTGTGTACTTCTTAAATGAATAAAATGAATCCTTTCCCCTAAACGCTCCACCATTCCCGGCAAATCATTATCTGGACGAACACCAAAGGAACCTGTACAAAATGTCAATCCATTATTGGGACTATTCACGGCTCGGTATAAATCTAAGATATCCTGCTCTGTACTCACCACCCTTGGCAAACCTAAAATTGAAAAAGGAGGGTCATCCGGATGTATACTCATCAAAACCCCCGATTTCTCAGCGATTGGAATAATTTCTCCTAGAAAATAATAAAGATTTTGTTTCAATTCTTTTGCTCCAATAGAATTATAGGTTGCCAAAATAGCATTAAATTCTTCTAAAGAATAACCTTCTTCAGCCCCAGGTAATCCTGCAATAATATTATTAATAAGACTTTGTTTTTCGGCACTGCTCATATTTTCGACCATTGCCTTGGCCCTATAGATTTGTTGCTCAGTATAATTTTCTGCAGCACCGGGTCTTTTCAATAAAAATACTTCAAAAGCCGTAAACGCCGTCGCGTCGAACCGAAGCGCTCTTGACCCGTCAATCATTTCATATTTCAAATTTGTACGGGTCCAATCCAAAACGGGCATAAAATTATAACAAACGGTATCAATACCACAGGCTCCCAAATTTAATAGGCTTTGTTTATAATTGTCAATATAAATTTTAAAGTTCCCAGACCGTGTCTTAATATCCTCATGAACAGGAACACTTTCCACTACCGACCATGAAAGTCCGGATCGTTCAATGATTTCTTTACGTTTTATTATTTCTTCCATTGTCCAAAGTGCCCCATTTGGAATATGATGCAAAGCAGTTACAATTCCGGTAGCACCAGCTTGTTTAATATCTAAAAGGGAAACAGGGTCGTCAGGCCCATACCATCTCCAGGTCTTTTCAAGAATTAAGCTCATTTTTATAAGTATTTTTTATTTTTTAAACTCTTCTAAAAGCACTAAATCCACCATCAATTGGTATAACTACCCCTGTAACAAAAGAAGAACCCTCATCACATAACCACAAAGTAGAACTGATCAAATCTTCAGGTCCCCCAAATCTACCCATCGGTGTCTGCTCTATTAAAGTATTTCCCCTTGGTGTTAAATCATCACTTTTAGTGGTTAGCAATGTTCTATTTTGATCTGTAAGAAAAAACCCGGGAGCACGTGCATTCACCCGTATCCCAACTTTAGAAAAATGAACGGCAAGCCACTGGGTGAAATTTGAAACTGCTGCTTTGGCCGCACTATAGGCAGGAATTTTTGTTAAAGGCGTAAAGGAATTCATTGAAGAAACATTAAAAATACTACAACCTTTTTCACCAATCATATCCTTGGCAAAAACTTGTGTTGACAATTAGGTGCCAATAAAATTTAGATCGAACACAAATTTTATTCCTTCAGGATCCAGATCGAAAAACGATTTAAAATCGCTGGCTCCTTAGTAAGATCTTCCTCCTCCAAATAAGGGTTTGTAGTAGTTCCAAGTGGGTGATTCCCTCCAGCCCCATTGATTAATATATCACAACTCTCAATTCGATTGTTCACTTCTTCTTTTGCAGCATCCAACGATTCTCTTTTCAAAACATTAGCGGCTACACCAATTGCTTTTCCACCCCCTGCATTAATTTCATCAGTCACTTTATTTGCTGCTTCAATCTTTAAATCCAAAATAGCTATTTTATGACCTGCCTTTGCAAGGGCTTTAGCCAAGCTGTTACAAAACCCCGCCTACTCCTGTTATTATTATTATTATTATTACTTTACCCATATTTATAAAAATATCGAATATTTGTATTTGCAGTAATTTTTTAAAATCGGTTACCTCTTATTTTACAAAAAACTATTTTAAGATTCATAATAATCTTTTGATTCTTTGTAAATAATTTGGCCATTGTACATAGCATCAAGACCCATTTGCACACAAAATGCTGTATTAGCCCCTGTGATAATATTAGATTCTGGTTTGGAATTATTTAAAATACTATCCCTAAAATCCATTAACGCCTGTTTACTTGGTTCGGCATGTTCAACTTTTATTGGAATACCTTTTCCTTGTTCCCACTGTTTTGTTGCCCCGGAAACCCCATCTACAATTCCAATTTCCTTTTTGTAATTGGCTTCGGGATAAATCCATGCTTTTTTATAATCCAGTATAATTGTTCCTTTATCCCCCATCACCTTTATTTGGTAATCATCCATGGAATTACTTGTCAGGCAGGTAAAGGTTGCTTTTACTCCTTTAGGATAACTATAAATAAGATGAATATTATCGAAAGTTTCACGGCCATCTTTCCAATAATCGATTCCACCTACACCCATGACCTTTTCAGGCGTTTCTCCCAGTACCCAGTTCACAAAATCTATTTGATGAGAACAAAGTTCAGCTACAAGTCCCCCTGAGTAATCTTTGTACATCCTCCAGTTGATAGCCCTTTCCAATTCGGGGCGAGGAACAGACCTTCTCCAGTTACCATTGCGATTCCATTGACATTCAAAAGCGGTAATTTCTCCAATTTCCCCGTTTTTTATCAAGTCCACCACGTGATTATACAGTCGTGAACTGTGATATTGATGCCCGGTTTGAAATATTTGAGAGGATTGAGATACTTTTTGAACCAATGAATCGATTCCAGAATATCCTTTGGCCATCGTTTTTTCAGAATAAACATGTTTCCCAGCGTCAATGCTGTCGATAGCAATTTGGGAATGAGTGTTAAACGGGGTTGCAATTAAAACAGCATCAATATCCTTGTTATCTAACAGTTTACGATAATCGGTATATGCTTTAGGATTGTTCCCTGCTTTCGTCAAACCGTTTTCCAATCTAAAAGGCAAAACATCACAACAAGCGGTTACATTGATTCCATCTATCCGATTTAAAACCGGTATAAGTCCACCTCCTCTATCTCCTGTTCCAATCACACCTATATTAATAGCATCATTAGATCCGTTAAACGACATAAAATTCCCCAAAACAGATGTTGAGGTTGCCAATGCCATTGTTCCTAAGCCTCCTTTTATAACAAAATCCCTTCTTTTCATTTTTTTTTATAATTTAAGTTCCCATCCAGGCTCATAATTACGTCCCCAAAGTTTCATGGCATCACGGTCAAACATACTGCCTGTTTTATCATCAATAGCGAATCCTTTTCCAATACGGGAAGCAATATTTGAATAGTGTACCATCGCCATGCTGATACTTGCATCTTCAATTGGTGCAGTCAGCTGCGCTTTCCCACGAATCGTTTCAAAGAAGTTAATCATGTGCGAGGTTGACATATCACCTCCACCACCCAAGGCGGTTCCTCCTTCGTTAGATTCCGAATTACTGGATTTAATTATTTTTCCACTTCTGTCATAAAGTATATAGTTCTCCCTATCGACAAAAACAGAGCCTTCACTACCATAAATTATAGTGCCGCGACCACTACCTCCGTATGTATCGTAACCATTTCGGCTTTTACCATCCCATTTTATGATTTTATCGCCCGCAAAGCGAAAAGTAGCCTCCATAGTGTCGTACATCTCCCATCCATCTTTGGCAAAATGACGTTTGCCAGCTTCAACATCAACATGAAGAGGGAAATCGACGTTCAAAGCCCAACGCGCCACGTCCAACTCATGAGTTCCATTATTACCAGCTTCCGCAGTTCCGTATTCCCAGCCGTACCAGTGCCAGTTATAATTCCAGGTTTCTTCGGTGTAGTCCCTTCTTGGGGCAGGACCTTGCCACAATTCCCAATCCAATCCCTGTGGAACAGGAGCTTCTTTTTGAACAGGCACCTCACCCCTAGAGTTAGTGTAAAAAGCTACGGCCTTATAAGGTTTACCAATTATCCCGTTGTGAATTTTTTCTACTATTTCCACAGTATGACCCGAAGATCGTTGCTGATTGCCCATTTGTACTACTTTGTTGTATTTTTTAGCAGCATGTACCAGCAATTCGTTTTCATTCATGTTGTGACTGCAGGGTTTTTCAACATATACATTTTTTCCCGCGTTCAAGGCCATAATGGATCCCGGTGTATGCCAATGGTCTGGCGTAGCATTTATTAAGGCGTCTACTTTTGGATCCTCAATCACCTTTCGAATATCATTTTCTAATTTCGGTTTGTAATCGATATGCTCTGAAAAATTCTGCAATGCCCGTGTGCGCTGACTTTCCATTACATCGCACAAATACAATAAATTAACATTGGCCTCTTTTTTTGCGATTGGCTCATAATAGGCACCTAACCTCCGCCCAAGGCCTGCAATGGCCACATTTATTCTATCGTTAGCACCAATTATCCGGCGGTAGCTGCTGGCTGGCATTCCCATTACGGAACTGCTCATTGCAACGGCAGCACTTCCCAAAATTGTTTTTGAGATAAAGTTTCTTCTTGTGGTCATTTTAAATTGAGTTTAAAGCGATTTTATTTTTATGTTCCTAAATGACACACGATTTCCATGATCTTGTAAAAGAATGTGCCCTTTTTCTGCTTCCCCAAAGTTAGGCCAGTCAGTATATTTACTTTCGGAAACCAATTTGTTATATTCAGTGCTTTTTCGTTCATATTCTAAAACCTTCATATCATTTAGCCAATGTTCTACATGCTTATTTTTTGATATGATATAGGCACTATTCCATTCCCCAATTGGATTCACTAGCTTGTTGGGATCTGCTTTTATTAAATCGTATAAGGATGCAATTGTCCTACTTCCTTCGTGATTTCCCAGTTTCGCATCAGGATGATTTTCATCGTCTAAAATCTGGTATTCCAGCCCAATCGAAGAGCCAGGGCCTTTGTTGAGATCTGTATCTACATAATATTTAATGCCACTATTGGCACCTTCAGTAATTTTAAAGTCTACTTTGAGCTCAAAATCACCATATAATTTTTTTGTGACAATATCTCCTCCTGCGGCAGATTCAGCTCCTCCCGATGCTAAAACGGTGAGTTCATCGTTTTGGATTTGCCATCCTTTTTCAGGAAATTCATCTAATTTTGCACCTCGCCAACCATCGGTAGTTTTTCCGTCCCATAAGAGCTCCCAACCGTTTTTTTCCTCATCAATGCTAAGTTTATTCTTGGTAGTTACGGGTGTTAAGGGAGATTTTCTGGAATATTTTGAGAGGCTGTCAGTAAGGATTTTGACATCTTTCCAAATGATTTGCGTACCATCTTTTTGACCTTCCTGCTGGGCGTGTACTTGCAACGCGATAAACCCGGATGCAGTTTTGTCATCTATCAAATAAGCCGCTGGTACATCGTTGATCCAGGTTTTAATTGTGTCCTTGATAGCTTCGATGCGATAGTGGTTCCAATCGTTTTGTTTGAAAGCTTTTTGTGCAGTCTGGTTGTCTGTAAGGGGAACCAACCATCCACGTCGTGCTTCATCATAAATTCCCGCACTCCAGGCTCTATCAGAAGGATCTATTTCGATTTGGTAACCGTGAACGCGACCATCCATATAATTGGGAAAACTGTTGCTGCGAATTTGAATGCCGGAGTTCATTGTTGAGTCCACTTTATAATCGAGTTCTAAAATAAAATCATCATACAATTTATCGGTTGTTAAAAAAGTATTTGATGAATTGGGCACAGAAGTCCCTACGATAGTACCTTCCTTTATATCATAATTAGCCTGACCTCCTTTGATAGTCCAACCGTTTAAAGTTTCACCATCAAACAAGCTTACCCAGGGGGTTTTGTCTTTTTGGGATCCGGAACAACCTATAAAAAGGATCACGGTTATTACTATAAAGCATATTTTTCGGATAAGGGGAAAATTAAATTGCATAATATTGATTTTTATTATTCTAAATTAAGTAATCACATCAGGGATATTGAGAGTAAAGCGAGCAAACCAAAAAATTGACCTTGCAAAGCGAAATATAACCGCAGATTTCCATAAATAAGGTGTCCTTAGACTTCCGTGTCCGCACACAAAACTAAAAATTTTATTGAGAAAAACAAGTTTTAATTTGATTTTATTCAAAGTATAATACTTTCCGTGTCCGCACACTAATTCATTTAAAAAAATTATATTTACCGAATAATAAAAACAGGGAAATTGAAAACAATTAAGGATATCGCCAAAGAAGCCAATGTATCTACAGGAACAGTTGATAGGGTGCTTCATAATCGGGGAGGAGTTTCCAAAAAAACTGAAGAAGAAATAAAACGACTCCTGAAAAGGAATAACTTTAAAACTAATATCATAGCGAGATCACTTGCTATGAAAAAAAATATTAAGATTGCAACTTTATTGCCCAGTTTTAATGAAGAAAATATTTTTTGGAAGGCTCCTCTAATTGGTATAGGTCTAGCCCAGGAAGAAGTTGAAATATTTGGCGTTAAAGTCCAAAATTTCGAATTCGATCAATTTAAAGTTTCTACTTACCTGAGCGAATTCAAGGCATTGTTGGATTCTAAGCCCGATGGAGTAATAATCGTACCTACATTCCGAAAAGAAACACAACAAATTGTATTAAAATTAGAACAACATAATATTCCCTACATATTTCTCAATATTGATATTGAAGGATTTAAAAACATTTCCTTTATAGGTCAGGATTCTTATAAAAGCGGTTTTCTGGCTGGTAAATTAATGCATTTGTGCCTTCAAGATGCAGGTTCAATTTTGATAATTCAGACAAGATCAAGTATAGATGACAATAATGCCATTTCCAAAAGGATAAGTGGGTTTACAGATTATTTTTCAGAAAAAAAAGCTAACATTAAGATAAATAAGGTAAATACTTCTAATTTAGATAATACTAGTGCTTTAATAGAAAAGCTCAGTTCAATTTTAAAAAAGGATTCTTCTATAAGAGGGGTTTTTGTACCTAACAGTAAAATATCAATTTTTGCAGATTGCATAGAAGAGTTAAAATTTCAAAAATTGTCTTTGATTGGTTTTGATGGCACCGAACAGAACATAAGGTGTCTAAAAGAGGATAAAGTTTCCTTTTTAATTTCCCAAAAACCAGTTAAACAAGGATACAAGTCAATTAAACTGATGACCAATTATTTGTTAGAAAAAAAACAACCGCCGTTTAAAATATATTCTCCTATGGAAATCCTAACCAAGGAAAATATAAATTTTAGTTAGAAAATACATAACTCGATGCCTTTTTCTGATTGATCTTAGTTTATTTCTTCCACATTTTTCTTCTGAAATTTACAGAATGTTATTTTTCTGGATCAAGAACAAAAGTTGTGGCCTAAGCAAATATATTGGTCAATCTGTACAGGAAGAATTCTATATTTTTCACACCCCTGAACTGTGTTCTAAAGGCTTTAATTTTTGCATTAAAGGATTCTGCGGATGCATTTGTACTTCTGTTTATAAAGTAATTTAAAATAGATTTGTAGTTTAATGTGA
>Ga0307487_1001306_pt1 | contig 17718 bp, 12 predicted proteins | sample CBIW12metaG_FD_203665 | JGI IMG/M metagenome (GOLD analysis project Ga0307487, IMG submission 203665) | Sea-ice brine microbial communities from Beaufort Sea near Barrow, Alaska, United States - CBIW 1.2 | ecosystem: Environmental > Aquatic > Marine > Coastal | place: USA: Alaska | collected... | reverse complement strand
GCTAAGTACACATTCATTTCTTCTTCGGTTTTATTTCTACCGAAGCTATTTAGTTGTGCACTCTTGTTGCCATTTTCTGTGTATTCTTATTTACCGAAACCTGTGCAGTGTTATTTACCGATTACATCTGGACTTGAATAGCTGGATAGCTGGTAACATAATCCAAGAAGATGGGCTGATTTATTAGGGTTTAAAGAATGCTGTCGATTTGAATCGATAAAATAGAAGTGATCTGTCGTTTCTAAACGATAATTTTTGGTGGCTTACTAAGTTACCTTCGACCGAAAGCGAACAAAACTGTTCGGAGGAATTCTGCGCTTATTTATGAAAATCTACTTCAAAGCTTGGAATCGTACTTTCTTTCTGGTTTGATCTTGGATATTAAGCTTCAATTCCGTCACAGTATTCCTTTAGTTAGACTAACTGAATTTGAGTATGTGAGCGAAGAAACTCAAATTGGCAAAGTTCGGAAAATCGCATCGATTCAAGGAGTAAAGATAAAAAGAATCTTAAAATTTATGTGGAAAACATACTCTAAAATTGCTTGGCGCAATCTTAAGAAACGTAAGCGAGTAACCCTAATTAATATCTTTGGACTGACAATGGGAATCACTGCGGCTTTTTTGCTTTTCACAGTAGTGAGCTATGAGCTGAGTTACGACAACTTCCAGTTTAATGCGGACAATATATACAGAGTCGTGACCCAAGACGACTATCCAGATGGCACAAGCTACAATCCAGGAGTCTCTCCACCTATGCCAGAAGCGCTGAAGGTAGATCTTTCAGGAATTGATGCAATTGTCCCTGTTGTGAGTGCTACGGTGTTTGTTTCCATCGAAAATGCGGTCACCAATACCGGAGAGAATAAATTCATGATCGAAGATGCTTTCTTCACCACACCGGACTATGCGACACTTTTTGATGTGGAAGTGTTGGCTGGAAATCTGGATGTACTCAAAGATCCAGGGCAAGTGGTGCTAACCCAGACTGAAGCAAAGAAGCTTTTCGGAACTTGGGAAAATGCTTTTGGAAAGTTAATTCTTTTGTCAAAACGAGTAGAAGCTACGGTGGGTGCAATTGTGGCTGATATTCCAGACAACAGTAATTTCCAATTCAATATGCTGGCTTCCTATAAAACCTTGCAAAGCAATGAGACGGTGTTTAATTTCTTTTTTGACGAATGGGGGAGCTTTGGCAGTGATTTTCAATTGTATTTATTGCTCCCTGAGTCCAGCAGCGCGACTCAGATTGATCAGCAACTTTTGATTTTTGCTGAGAATAACTACAAGGACCGAGGTACTTCCAAAAAGTCATTTTTTCTCCAACCGATGAAGGACATTCACTTCGATAATCGATTTGAACCAATCAGTGGAGAAATGATCCGAAAGGCTACGGTTTATACGTTGGGTCTGATCGGGATTTTCATTCTTATCATGGCATCAATTAATTATATAAACCTATCTACAGCACAAGCGATAGGCAAAAGCAAGGAAATTGGTATTCGAAAAGTAATGGGCGGAAGCCGACTACAAGTCATTGGCCAATCCTTCGGAGAGACTTTTATGGTCGTGATTATCTCAGCGATCATCTCCACTTTAGCTGCAACTATTTTGCTCCCTTACCTAAGTAAGGTGGCTGAGGTTCCAGATTCAATCAAGTTAATAACGCCTTCGTTTTTGCTGTTTTCTACTGCAATAATTGTTGGCGTTACCCTACTATCTGGGTTTTATCCAGCGCTGATTTTGTCAGGATTCCAGCCAATTCAAGCCTTGAAAAACAAGATTCAAGTGACTCAAATAGGTGGCGTTTCTCTTCGCAGAAGTCTTGTGGTGATGCAATTTGTGATCGCTCAAGTCCTGATGATTGCAACTGTGATTGCGGTAAAGCAAATGGCAGAAATTCAGGAGGCAGATTTGGGCTTTTCGAAAGAAGCGGTTTACTATTTTGACATTCCTGTTGATGAAGCCAAAGATGGGCGATTGGATGTGCTAAAGCAGCGATTGAGGTCTAATTCTCAGATCAAAAGTGTAAGTGTGTCTAGTGATGTTCCCTCTTCTGGTAATAACTGGGCATCGAATTTTTGGTTTGATAATATAAGAGAAAATGTGCAATTCCCTACATTTTTGAAATATGCTGATGCGGATTACTTCGCTAATTATGGGTTAGAATTTGTGGCAGGAGTAGGATATTCCGAAAGCGACACGCTGAAAGAAGCTGTAATTAATGAGACCATGGCGAAGAAATTGAATCTAACTAGTTCAGAACAAGCAATAGGAAAGACCATTACAATCGGTGGAGGCGAACCGTGGATGAAGATTACTGGGGTAGTTAAGGATTTTGCACAAAACTCGTTGCGTGAAGAGATTAAGCCCTTTATTATCGCTACAGAAAAAGTCAACTACGAAGTGTTAGGGTTAAAACTCAATAAAAATGCTGGGAAGGAAACACTAACTAGCATTGAAGAAGAGTTTAAGACAATCTATCCAGATGCGATATATTCAGGAGCTTTCTGGGATGAGAGTATTGCTGATTTTTATAGAAGAGAGAATCAGTTGGCGCTGGTTTACAAGATCTTAGCAGTGCTTTCGATAGTGATATCATCGATTGGATTGTATGGATTAATCTCTTTTATGGTTGGCCAAAAGTTGAAAGAAATCGGCATCCGCAAAGTGTTGGGAGCGTCAGTCTCCCAAATCACCATAATGCTTTCCAAGGAATTCATTTATCTCGTACTCATCGCCTTTTTAGTGGCGGTACCACTGGGTTATTATGTCACAGATCTCTGGCTTCAAAGTTTTACCTATAAGACTTCCATTCCAATTTGGCTTTTTGCAATGATTCTAATTTTCTCAGTGCTGATCACCGCCATCACAGTAGGATCGAGAGCTATTAAAGCTGCATTGGGGAATCCCGTGGACAGCCTGTCAGACGAGTAGGTAAAAAGTCAAAATTTCGGAATGAGTGAAAATCATTTTTCAATGATACATTGTGTTTCGAACAAGAACATCAATAATGTATAAACGAAAAACAATCTTATTAATAATTGCAGTTCTATTATTATATATTTCTTATTGGACCTGTGAACCCTATAGTCTAAATTTATTTATTCAAAAACCTGTATCATATTCTCAAAGTATAAATAATCTGAATGGTACAAAACTAGTTGGTTTTAGTAGCAGTGCTGATAGCATAATAAACTCCGCAATGAAAAGAAATGAATTTTTAGGAATTTCTACAGGTGTGTATTCTGAACGTTCCGGAATTTGGTTGTCTACCGCTGGGCTTTTAAATAAGAGAAATCAAGACAAGCCAAACCAATTTAGTCAGTTTAGAATTGCATCTGTAAGTAAACCTATGACCGCTGTTGCAATACTTCAACTTTACCAGAAAGGTATAATTGACTTAGATAGACCAATTCAAGATTATTTGCCCGAATTCCCAAAAAAGGTAAAAGGTAACATTACAATTCGACAATTATTAAATCATACCTCTGGAATTCCTCACTATAAATCTGACTTAGAAATATTTAATTTTACCCACTATGATAATTGTATAGAAGCACTTAACAAATTTCAGTCAAGACCATTAGATTTTGAACCCGGAACAGCTTTTCTATATTCTTCTTTTGGGTATACGATACTTGGAGCGATAATAGAAAAAGTGACGGGAAATAAATATTCTAATTATATGCAAGAGAATATTTTTGGACCGGCAGGAATGACTCATACTAGCATAGAAGACAGAAATATTAAATATAGAAATAGGGCAGATGTTTATATAAAACTTGGAAATAAATTTTTTAGAAGCCCCCAAAATGATCTGAGCTATACCTATTCTGGTGGAGGAATTCAATCTACAGCAGAAGATTTGCTCAGATTTGGAAAGGCTATTTTAGAGTATAGGCTCATAAACTCATCTACCACCGAACTGATGACTCAATTTACTCATCCTGATAGTGAGACGAAAGAATATACGAATGGATGGGATAATTGGGTAAGTTCCAAAAATGGGAAAGTCATCGAACATAATGGAGCTCAAGTCGGATCAAGTAGTTTTTTTAGAATATATCTTGAAAAAAAATTGGTGGTCGTAGCACTAGCTAATAATTTAAATTCTAGTGAAGAAGTGCGGAATTTATCAATTGATCTTTCATATTTAACAGTAGAATTAGAAGCAAATTGAAGTTTCTAATTGATTACCCCGTCATAGAAATATGACAATTTCAGTCAGTTTGTAAATTGTTATCAGGTGTAGAAAACGGTGGTATTTAATCGGAAAAATTTGATCTCAGACATTTGTATGATTTCTTACAGTGTCTTTTTATTCATTATTTTTGGAGAAATTTAGAACTTGCAAAAATCTTTTAGTTAAGAATTCCGTTAAAATATGTATAGGAGGAATATTCAAGAATTATCCACTAGAATAATCTATATATTATTTACTCTTTACAAATGTATAAGCTATATAGAAGTGAAGAATTTATTAGAAAAACATGACCACTGTGAAGGTGAATGAAGTGCTTAAATGCCGCACTTCATTCACTTAAACTTAAAAAATTATAGTTTTGATGGATGAACCTGTTTGGAGGTATAGAAATGATGAAACTCCTATAGATAATCCTACGAATCAATGGGTTTTGTCCAGCTGTATCAAAAGTTGAATAATAGTATAATCTCCGTTCCCAATATGGATAGTGAGGATGTTAATATTATGCTCACAGTGATAAACAAGCTCTAAGAAAAATGGAAATTAGGTTTCTACTCCTTTTTAGCTCAAAACCTCAGCAGTTATTTCCAATGAGCTCATGCGTTTTTCGATATCATAAATATTGGTGGACACCATCAATTCATCAACTTGGACTTGCTCGAAGAAGCTTTCGAATTGTGGCTTCAGAGATTCTTTGGTTCCAATGAAGGTACATGCCATCATATTCTGGATTGCGGCAGCTTCGGCTTCATTCCAGATGTTGTCCATGCTGTGCACGGGCTTTTTCATCGGATACGATTTTCCTCTAATAATACCCAAGGCAGTTTGGTAAAATGAAGTTGCCAAATAATGTGCTTCCTCATCTGTATCGGCTGCAATTACATTGACGCAGGAAATAAAGTAGGGACTGGCTAACTGCTCGGAAGGCGTGAAGTTTTCGCGATAATGTCTCGAAGCGTTGATCAGATAGCCAGGGGCAAAGTGACTTGCAAAGGCATAGGGCATTCCTTTTTGCGAAGCAAGGACCGCACTACTCATACTGGAACCCAGTAAGTAAATAGGGACATCTAGCCCTTCCGCAGGAAATGCCCTGACCTTAGCGTCTTCATTTTCTTCAGAAAAATAGGTTCTCAAATCATCCAAGTCATTGGGGAAATCCTGAACTGATTCCATTCTACCTCTTCTCAAGGCATGAGCAGTAGTTTGATCCGTGCCTGGAGCCCGACCCAAGCCTAAGTCAATTCGGTTTGGATAAAGGGTGGCAAGTGTGCCAAATTGCTCCGCAATTACCAATGGACTGTGATTAGGAAGCATAATTCCTCCCGATCCCAATCTGATTTTGGAGGTTCCATTAGCTAAATAGCCAATTAAAATCTGTGGGGAGGAGCTACCGATATTTGCCATATTGTGATGCTCAGCTAGCCACATTCTGGTATAGCCCATTTTTTCGGCATGTTGTGCCAAAGCCAAACTTCTTTCGTAAGCATCTTTAGCATCAAAATCTTCTCTTATGACCGCTAAGTCAAGTATTGAATAGGGGATAGACATTTCATTGATTTTTAGTGTGACCAACTCATTGTCGAAAATCATTGACAACAAGTATTGACAGACATATCAACTGTAAACTGGGTCGTGAAAGTTTCTTTTACATCTATTATCTTGATTGTCATAGGTAAGAAATAGGTGGTACAATTTGTAGTATTATCTCATCCACAGCAATTTTTGGGAAAAGCTTCAGGGAATTATATCGGACATTTGCCTTTAAAAAATGCCGCTTGGTCCTTTTAATAAAAAGTGGAAATTGCTACCACCAGTTTTAATTAATATGTGTATCCGTAACTACACCAGTAAAAGACAAAAAGCGACTTAATTAATGGGGAACACTAGCATAGCAAGTACTTCGGTCACCCGTCACTGGTGCTAAGCTTGCCGAAGTACCGGTCTTCCCGCCAAGTACCCAAAGAAAATAAGGTTAGTGGGATGATTGCGGATAATCAGATTAATTAATAGAGGTCTTCGTTTAATTTCATATTAGATTTTCGACAGATATTTTGTCTGCATTTACCATCCTTTTGACCAGGATGTGGAAGATCGTCTGTTTGTTCTGTGACCTGTTGGTGCGAAAGGAATATTCATTTAAGTAGCGTTCTATATGAGGTTTGCTCACCCAAGAAAACGTTGTCCTGATCCAGGATTTAACCTGGTGGATTGCGGTATGTATCGCTTTAAAATTCAGTCCGAAATCACTAGGTATTTGAGTGATCTGGAAGTCTTTCGCTATAGGGCGATACCCCTTCCATTCATCGGTGGTGACTTTAGCTTCTTTTGAAATATGACGTTCAAAGATGGGGCGAAGTGATATGGCTGAGAAATCCTTGATCTGAAGACCATAAAACCGCTTTACCTTGCCCTCCTTGGTGAGTTCAATGGCACAAACCAGTTTTTTTTTCTTGCCCCCATAGCTCCTGCCGGGCCTTTCCTATTCTTTCCCACCTACCACAAATTCATCCACATGAACCTCTCCGTCCATAGGATAATTGCCGCTTGATTTCATGGCTTCCCGTACTTTGTGCATGAATACCCGGGCAGTATCAGGGCGAATCCCATATCTCCTGCCCACCTGAAGGGCTGACATTCCCTTAGTGGGTGTAGCCATCTCAAAACAGATATGAAAGGCATTCAACATCCCAAACTTCACTTTATGGAACAGTGTATCAGCACCCGGTGATTCAGTATCACTACACTTATTACATGTTCTTGCATAATCCTTGCGGACTTGACTGCCGTGATGGCCACATTTTCTACAGGTATAACCCGAAGACCACTTCACCTCACTCAGATATTTCTTGCAGTCTAGGTCGCTTTGGAAGGGTCTACCAAACTCTACAATGTTCTGTCCTTTAAAAATGTCCATTTAATCCGTTTTTGAATAGATAAATATATGAAATTAAACGCATACCTCTATTAATTAATTCAGCAAATAGGTGAAGTGAGATGGAAATTTATAAGTGAATTTGAAGTATTCGAGAAATTCAGATTTCCTTCCAAATTGAATCAGTAATTTATCCTCATGAAAATCCTCGTCATCGAAGATGAAAAAGAATTGGCTTTAGATATCGTGAGTTATCTGGGAGACCTAAATTACCGTTGTGAGACTGCTCATGATTTTGCTACCGCAAAAGAAAAGATCAATCTCTATAAATATGACTGCATACTTTTGGATCTGATGCTGCCGGGAGGTGATGGCATGAGTTTGTTGGAAATCTTGCGGGCTCAAAATAAACAAGATGGAGTCATCATCATTTCTGCCAAGAATGCGTTGGAAGATAAAATAAAAGGGTTGACTATCGGGGCGGATGATTATCTCGCCAAACCTTTTCATCATTCAGAACTTGCAGCTAGGATACATTCGGTGATTCGGCGGAAGCAATTTGATCCTTCTAATCTGTTGATTCAAAAAGAAATCTCAATTGACTTATTGTCCAAAGTCGTAAAGGTCGCAGAGCATACTGTCACGCTTACTAAAAAGGAATACGATTTATTGTTGTTTTTTATTGGCAACAAGAATCGAGTTTTGTCCAAAAGTGCACTCGCAGAGCATCTTTCAGGAGATTTGGCGGACATGTTTGATAGCCACGATTTCGTATACGCTCACGTCAAAAATCTTAAAAAGAAACTCAATGAAGTAAGCTACGGTGGATATCTGAAAACCATATATGGCACAGGCTACAAGTGGGAACTATGACCAAACTTCTAGACAAACCTTTTAAAGCGTTTACTATCTACGCGCTTATTATTTTGCTGATCAGCATTCCTATCTATTTTTTGGTAGTGGACTGGATTTGGGTGTCGGAGATTGATGATCACAATCTGTTGACGAAAAATAGGGTGGAGGATAAATTGTCCAAAGTTCAGATTTCTGATGAAGAACTCCAGCTTTTGCTCAACACCTGGAATGTACTGGAACCGGGATCTTCCATCAAAGAATTAGCGAAATCTCGATCGAAAGAAGACAGCACTTATGAAGTAACCAAATTTGATGAATATCAAAATGAAACAGATCGTTTTCGGGGATTGAAGGGAGTAATATATATTAAGGGAGAACCTTACTTATATGCCATTGAAGCTAACGTCGAGGAATCTTATGAAACCATGTTTGCTATTGGATTGGTGACCGCAGTGCTTTATGGTCTTTTGGTGGTTGGCTTTATAACCCTCAATAAAAGTATCGCAAAGCAAATTTGGTTACCCTTTGATCATACACTTTCCCAGCTCAAATCCTTTGACCTGAAATCCTCCGAAGGAATACACTTTGAACCTTGCGAAATAGAAGAATTTGAGGAGCTGAATGAAACGGTGGAGAAATTAATACTGCAGAATATCAGCATTTACAAGCAGCAGAAATCATTTATTGCTAATGCCAGTCATGAACTGCAGACTCCAATAGCCTTACTGAAATCTAAGTTGGATTTGCTTTTTCAGAATGAAAATCTCAACGAGGCCCAATCTGAATTGATCCAATCCATCCAGATTCCCCTTGGAAGACTAACACGAGTAAATAAAAATTTGCTACTTCTTGCAAAAATTGAGTCCAGCCATTTTGAAGATCGGGAACAGTTGGATTTTGCGAAAATTTTGAAGAATAGTCTTCATTTCTTGGGTGATTACATCGAGGAAAAAAATCTAGAATTTAAGCAAGAAATACAGTCAGATCAAGCTGTTACTAGCAGTAGATTCTTGATGGAAACGCTTGTCAATAATCTCTTATCCAATATGATCCGGCATACTGCATCAGGCGGGAAGATCCATGTGAAGCTGCTAGAAGGCAGATTAATCTTCTCAAACTCTGGTTTGGGAGCGTTGCAAAAAGAATTCCTATTCAAGCGATTTGCGATTTCTACCACAGAAACTACAAGCAGCGGATTGGGGTTGGCTATTGTGAAAGAGATCTGTTTGGTCAATGGTTGGGAAATTCATTACAACTTTGAAAATTTTCATCACATTTTTTCCATCGAACTTTAAAATTCAAGAAATCTTCTAAATCACATTGGATCTTTGATTTATAAATTAATCCAAAATCTCAAGGAAAATGAAAAAGATAATTCAAATTGTATCTGCCGCATTGCTGATCTCAGCGAGTGCATGTGCACAAAAATCGACTGAAAAAGCACCAACTGCTGTAAAAATGGCTTTCGAACAAAAATTTAATGATTCCAAAAAAGTGAATTGGGACATGGAAGATGCCACTAGTTGGGAAGCTGAATTCAAAATGAATGGCATGAAGTATTCCGCCAATTTCACTACTCAGGGAGAATGGCAAGAAACTGAGCACGAAATTAAAAATTCTGAGATTCCAGGTACGGTACAGCAAATGCTAGCTAAGGATTTTGACGGATACAAAATAGGTGAAGCTGAAATCTCTGAGACAGCCAACGGGAAAGTATATGAAATAGCGGTAGAAAAAGGAGAACAAGAGTGGGAGTTGGTTTTCGACGAAAGCGGAAAATTAATTGAGAAAAAAGCAATTGATCAAGAAGATGAAGATTAAAAATTATGGTCTGATAGTGTTTGCCTTTATATCAAATTTTGCTTTTGGGCAGGAAGATAAGGTGAAGCTCTCAGGGAAAATTCTTGACAAAGCCTCTCAAGAGGTTCTGTCTTTTGTAAATGTGATTATAAAAAATGAGCGGGACAGTAGTTTTGTAACTGGTGCAATCACTGATGAGTCTGGAATTTTTACACTTTCTGAAGTCATTCCCGGTGATTATAAGCTTGAGGCAAGTTTCTTGGGCTATGCTACTTTTTCTCAGAAAATCTACGTAGGAAGTAGTTCTGCCTATTTGAACCTGGGAGTTCTTATACTTTCCAGTTCCTATCAAGACCTAAATGCGGTGGAGGTGACTGCTTCAATGGATGCGGTGAGTAATAAGTTGGACAAAAAAACCTACGACCTTTCGCAGAATATCAGTCAGGCTGGAGGATCCATTCTTCAGTCTATGTCCAATCTTCCCGGAGTAGCAGTTCAAGATGGTAAAGTAATGATCCGGGGTAATGATCGAGTCACCGTATTGATTGACGGCAAACAAACCGCTTTAACTGGTTTCGGAAATCAAACAGGATTGGATAATCTTCCGGCATCAGTCGTCGATAAAATAGAAATCATCAATAACCCGTCAGCCAAGTTTGATTCTAATGGCAATGGAGGAATTATCAACATTATTCTCAGGAAAGAAAAACAGGAAGGATTTAACGGAAAAGTTGGGTTGGCATTGGGAGTAGGGGCACTTTGGGAGAAAAAAGCGAACCTTCCGACCATCCGTCCACAATATCAGAACACCCCGAAAATCAATCCATCACTCTCTCTCAACTATAGAAAGAAGGACATTAATTTTTTCCTTTCCGCAGATAATCTCTATACTCAAACGCTTAATAAGAACGAGTTTGTCACGAGAACCTACTCCGATGGTGTGGTAATCAACCAACAATTAAAGCGGAATAGAAACACCAATTTCCTAACTACGCGTGCTGGATTGGACTGGATCATTAATAATAAAAATAGCCTTACGGTGTCAGGTTTATTTGGAAGTGAAAAAATTATCGATCGAGGAGACCAGCCATTTTTCAACGAAGATTATTCAGAACGGCTTCGACTTTGGCAGTTTCTGGAGGATGAGCTAAAGACCACTGTTATGGCTTCAGCAGCTTACCAACACAGGTTTTTGGATCCGGGGCGTACGCTTTCTGCAGGATTTAATTATACCTTTCACAGAGAGGATGAGCAATATTTCTTTACAAACACGCTTCCAAGCTATGTCGGGAAAGATTCTTTCAAATTACTTTCTGATGAAAATGTAGCAGATGTGACCTTTGACTATGTGCAGCCGCTCAGATCTGGAAGAATCGAATCAGGCTTCAAATTTCGTAGGAGATGGATTCCAACCAATATGCAGTTTTTCCCAGGGATGAATTCTCCAATAGATTCCCTTGCTGGTGGTGCTGCTACGTATAGCGAGACTATTCCTGCAGTCTATGGAAATTATGTCTTCGAATCGAGCAAAGTGGAGGCAGAGATCGGTTTGAGACTGGAATATGTTAAGTTGAACTACGAGGTGAATCCCAATCACAATACCTATAAAAGTGATGGATATAGCTATTTTCAACCATTTCCGACTACCCGAGTTTCTTATAAAATCAATGACAACAACAAGATTACTGCCTCCTACAATCGGCGGGTTGATAGACCAAATGAAGTCGACATCAGGATATTTCCAAAGTACGACGATGCAGAAATCATAAAAGTCGGAAACCCAGGGCTCCAACCACAGTTTACCAATTCATTGGAGTTGGGATGGAAGACTGCCTGGGAGTCAGGCTATTTGTATTCCGCACTTTATCATAAAATGGTCCATGGTACTATCACCAGAATTTCCACCACCGTGGGTGAAAGCAGGTTGATTTACGCTGTCTTCCAAAATGCTGACAGAAGCTATAATACTGGTCTGGAGCTTATCTTGGATCAATTTGTCAACGATTGGTACTCGTTTAATGTGAATCTCAATGGGTATCGAAATGTGATAGATTCATTTTCAGTAGAGAATTTATACCCAAGTCCCCACACTTTCATGGCAGAAAAGCAGAAGATTTACTCTGGAAATGTAAAATGGAATTCTAAGTTGAAATTTTCCAATAACTTTACAGGCCAATTGACGGCTATCTATTTGGCACCTGACATCATTCCTCAGGGTAGGATTGAAGGAAGATTTACCTTGGATTTAGGTTTGAAAAGATCAGTACAGGCAGGCAACGGGGAAATATTTTTCAATGCTACTGATTTACTAAATACCATGGTGATCAAGAAAACCATAGATGGCAATTATTTTAGTTACACTAGTGCTGATTATTACGAGACGCAGGTGTTTAGGGCTGGATACAGTTACAAATTCTAGAGTTTAATCAACTATCTGAAAATGGATCGAAAGGAAAATGGAATTACAGTAGTCATTCCTATTTATAATGAAGAGGATGGGATTAGAAGTATTTTTCCTGCTTTTCAAGAATATTTCGAAAGATCCAATTTCGAAGTTCAATTGCTACTTGTCAATGATGGTTCTACCGATAATAGTCTTTCGGCAATCAAGGAATTAGCTGCTCAAAGTGATAAGGTACATTATCTTTCTTTTAGGAAAAATGCAGGATTAAGTGCAGCCATTCGAGCGGGAATTGTCGCGGCTGATACAGAATGGATAGGATATATTGATGCTGATTTGCAGACAGATCCAATTGATTTTTTGAAGTTGGAATCTTTCCTCGGAGAATATGACTTGGTGACTGGCTGGCGGGAAGGTCGCAAAGATAGTGTGGTGAAAAACATGTCATCTAGCTTTGCCAACTGGTTTAGAGACTCTTTACTCCATGATGGAGTTCAGGATTCTGGATGTCCTCTGAAAATCATGCGCAGATCAATTGCGTTGGATATGCCTTTTTTTAAAGGGATGCACAGGTTCTTTCCAGCACTTGTGCAGCTGCAGAATAAGAGAGTGAAGGAAGTGCCGGTCACACATTTTCCGCGGGTGACAGGTCAATCCAAGTTCAATCTTTGGAATAGATTATTATCTCCCTTCCTAGATACGATGGCGGTGAGATGGCTCAAAAAACGACAAACTCCCTATGAGATTGGAGAAAATTCCTTACTGACTCCCAAAAATAATTTAAATGAATAATTGGCTTTTGCTAGGAATTGGGTTTTTAGCCCAAGGGCTTTTTTCTGCACGCTTCCTCATTCAACTTGTGAAATCCGAGAAGGCGGGTAAAGTACTTTCTCCCGTGATCTTCTGGCAGCTTAGCTTGATGGCTTCTTTTCTACTATTGGTTTATGGGACATTTCGCCAAGATATAGCAATTGTAGGAGGTCAACTATTTGGTTATTTTATCTATATCAGAAATCTTCAAATCCAGAATGCCTGGAAAAACTTCCCTGTTGTAATTCGTTGGAGCTTCCTATTGTTGCCTTTTTTATTTTTAGTGTACCTGATTTTTGAGGTGGATTATGATTTCAATTTACTGCTCAACAATCCAGAAATTAGCGGAGTACTGCTGACATGGGGCACGATCGGTCAAACGATTTTTACTGCTCGATTTGTATTTCAATGGATGAATTCAGAGAAAACGAAAGAATCTCAATTTCCTCTCAGTTTTTGGTATATCAGTCTGGTGGGCGCCTTTCTGATAGCTGGTTACGCGATTTTCAGACAAGATTCGGTGCTCTTTATCGGTCAGGCATTTGGGATTCTGGTATATGGTCGCAACTTAATGATCCATTATGGCAAGACATTTACTGAGGATGTATCAGTATTGGATCGAGTAAAGAATTATCGTCTTACAATTTTGTTGGCTTTCACCGCTTTAGTTTTATTTTTCAATCTTGGAGCTTGGTCAGTGACGGAGACCAGCGAAGCTCGCTATGCTGAGATCGCTAAAGAAATGGTAGATTCCGGAGATTGGATGCATCCACAATTGATGGGAATTTATCATTATCACAAGCCTCCCGTGACCTATTGGCTAACAGCTGTTAGCTATAAAGTTTTGGGTGTGTCACCATTATCCGCACGGTTTTTACTACAGATAGCTGCTCTTTTACAAATTTGGTTGGTTTATGGCATTGCCAAAATTTTCTTTAAACGATCTGGCCCGGCATTTCTTTCTGCGATGCTTTATGCCTCTTTCCCAACTCTGATAATAGGAACTAGAGCATTGACCACGGATTTGTATTTAACGCTAACCATATTAGCTGCGCTGTACTGCTGGTTTTTGTTTTTGGATAGGAAAAATGCGGTGATGCTTATAGCATGTTATGCATTCTTGGGAATAGGCATTCTGACCAAAGGACCTGTTGTGTTGATTGTTCCTCTTTTAGTGTGGGCTTTCCAGGGCTTGGTACAAAAAAGAAATCTAGGCTCATGGAAAACTCATCTTATCGGAGTTTTCCTTATGCTTGGAATAGGATTGAGTTGGTATTTAGTACTGGTGAAGGAGAATGATACGTTCCTTAACTACTTTTTGGTCAAGCACACCATTGATCGTTTTGCCACAGATGCGTTCAATCGCGGTCAACCTTTTTGGTTTTATATCGCAATTTTACTTGGTACAGCTTTTCCTTGGATTTTGATTTTGGTAAAAAATGTACCACTTAAAAAGGTGGATTTTAAATCTCAGGGAGCATTATTAGTAGCATGGGTGCTTCTTCCATTACTATTTTTCTCAATGAGCCAATCGAAACTGGTTCTTTATATTTTGCCAGTATATTCTGGCTTGGCGATAGGGGGAATTTACTATTGGATCAAGATGCAGGATGCTCAGCAAAAAAATTGGGAGCGCTGGCAGTTCGGCTTTCATGTTCTATTGATGCTGGTCTTGATCGCTTTACCGATTATTGAACCAAAAGTGTCGCTGAATTATAAATTCTATTTTATCTGGTTTATCGCTGCCTCATTGCTTATCACCATGCAGAGACTTGATATCAAACGAGTGGATCGCGCGGTGCTATCCGCTTTTATTTTCACGATGGGATTGACTAGTATGTCCACTTTCTTTTTTAGTCAAAATCCTGGATTGGTCAATGATACACGTAGAGTGACTGAGTGGGTGAGTCAAAATTATCCAGAGACTAAAGAAGTCTTCATTTATAACAAGCGTTTACCTTCTGTACTTTTTAATTCCGATTTGGAAGTAGTTTCTCTCTACGATGGAGACGAATCTCTGAATAGGGAAACACAGTTTCAAGGCGATAAAGAGTGGGAGCTCAAATTAATAAACTTGAATAGCGACCCAGAATGGATTATTCAAAATGCACCTTCACCTTCAATTTGGTTAGAAAAAGATAAAAGTCATTTGCCTGATTTGAAAGGCGAGGCTGTTTGGAAAGTGCTAACAGTAATAGACGGTTGGAAAATAATTGAGCTAAATAAATAGGCCTTCACAAAATCGACCTTTCTTTTTATAATGCTTGAGAAATTCCTTTTCCGAAAAAATCAATTAACCCCCTTATATGTAATAAATATTTTTACATAAGTATTTTAGCATTAATTTGGATTGAAAGAGTAAATTGCGGTAGCAATATTTTATCTTAAGTTAAATTCATCCTTCTTTTCTAGCTATGATTTTCAAGCGATTACCTATTTTTGCATGTATTCTTATAATAGCTTTTGCCTGTAAAAGCTCACAATCCGGGAATGAATCTGAGTTTGTCTCCTTATTTAACGGGGAGAATCTCGATGGATGGGTTGGGAATAAAACCTCTTATCGGGCACAGAACGGAATGATAATCATAGATCCAAAAGGTACTGGCGGTGGTAATCTATTCACAGAAAATGAATATGGTAATTTCATTCTCCGTTTTGAATTTCAACTTACTGCAGGCGCCAACAATGGTTTAGGTATTCATGCGCCCTTAACCGGAGATGCCGCTTATGAAGGTATGGAAATTCAGATTTTGGATAATGATGCTGATAAATTTAAGGATCTCCATGAATATCAATATCATGGATCTGTATATGGTGTGATTCCGGCGAAGCGTGGCTATCTCAAGCCAACTGGAGAATGGAATAAGCAAGAAGTAATCGTAAATCACCCCCATATTCAAGTCGTATTAAACGGTATGGTGATATTAGATGGAGACTATTCCGAAGCCAGCACAAACGGAACATTAGATGGTAAACAACATCCTGGTTTAAAGAATGACCATGGCCATATCGGATTTCTCGGTCACGGAGATGTTGTTAGCTTTAGAAATATTAAAATCAAAGAATTGAAATAACCCAGAAATAAATTCACTTATATGATGAGTAGAAAAATTGAAAATATTGATCGTAGAGACTTTGTCAAAAAAAGTAGTCTAGGAATTTTGGGCGCCGCTTTGGCTCCATCTCTTTTGGCGAGGCTGAACGCAGGAGAGCGACTGAGAACAGCTCACATCGGATTAGGAATGATGGGAAAGGCCGACTTGGGTGCTATCTCCTCTCATAAATTAGTAGATGTGGCTTTCTTGTGTGACGTAGATTCTAAATTTTTGGAGGAAGCAAAGAAGCTTCACCCAAATGCTAAAACCTATACTGATTACCGAGTGATGCTCAAAGAAGCGGGCGATAAGATTGATGCGGTTATAGTATCTACTCCAGATCATACCCATGCTCCTGCTTCCATGATGGCTATGGAAATGAACAAACCGGTTTATTGCCAAAAACCACTTGCTCATCATGTGAGTGAGGCTAGAGAGATGAGAAAATTGGCGGAAAAGAAAAACTTGGTTACCCAAATGGGAATTCAGGTACACTCTTTTTATGATTATAAATTAGCTACTCTTTTAATCCAATCCGGTATCATTGGAAAAGTAAATACAGTGCGTGCCTGGTCTCCGAAAAACTGGGGTTACGATGGTCCAGTTCCTGAAGGTAGCGATCCTGTACCAAGTACATTAAATTGGGATCTATGGCAAGGAACCGCTGCAGAGAGACCTTACAAAGAAGGCTTCTATCATCCTGGCAATTGGAGAAAAGTATTGGAATATGGTTGCGGTACGTTGGGAGATATGGGAGTTCATATTTTTGACACCCCTTACAATGCACTGGAACTTGACGTGCCAGAGACAATCATCAACGAATGTCGTGAGCCTACAGGCTTTGGGTTTCCCGAGAACAACACCGTTACTTATGAATTCCCCGGCACAAAGCACACCGCCGAAAAACTAAAGTGGGTATGGTATGATGGACCTGGAGCTCCTACGAAACACGAAGACTTGATACTCCCTGACAATGAAGAATTGCCAGATCAAGGAGCAATGTTTATGGGTGAGAAAGGAAGATTACTATTGCCTCATTTTCAGCAACTTCCAAGATTAATCATTGATGGTGAGTACGAAGAGATGGATATAGAAAAATTCAATCTTGGCGCACCCGTGAAAGATTATGATTCTGAAAGCAATAAGCATTACCACCAATTTGTTGATGCATGCATGGGAAAAGGTGAGACTACGGCACCATTTTCATATGCTGCTAGATTGACCGAAACTATACTTTTGGGTGTAATTGCTGGACGTTTTCCAAATACAAAGCTACACTGGGATAGTAAGAAAGCTGCTTTTAAAGAAAAAAAGGCTAATAAGTTTCTTGATGGGAAATATAGAAAATTCTAAGATTTCCCATTCAATCAGTTGATAAGCATACTTAAAGTCCTTTTGAGCTAGTTTCGGAGGGATTTTTTTATGGGTGGTATTTCTTACGATTGAAAGTGATACTCAGACACATTCTATTGGCAGGTCTGAAATATACAGGGTAGTTACCAGCCATTGTTTTAGGGCAAAAGCAGGATTTATGAGTTTAATGCTATAGATCTGTATCCATCCGAGGAACCCATATGTTTTGGATTAGGAATTGTAAGGAATTCAGTTAATTCTGTGCTGGTTCCAATTAGAGGGTAGAAGTTGATAAAGGTCTTTTTGTTTATGGCTCTGGATTCGTT
>Ga0307487_1001302_pt1 | contig 17785 bp, 12 predicted proteins | sample CBIW12metaG_FD_203665 | JGI IMG/M metagenome (GOLD analysis project Ga0307487, IMG submission 203665) | Sea-ice brine microbial communities from Beaufort Sea near Barrow, Alaska, United States - CBIW 1.2 | ecosystem: Environmental > Aquatic > Marine > Coastal | place: USA: Alaska | collected... | reverse complement strand
AGGCCGAGTCAATCTGTGTGCGGGGAACTGCGCTCGTCATGGACTCCCAGCGAGAGCCTATGAAGGACTGTGACGTCAACCCTTGGGCGTTCCCGGACGCGCCTCTGCCCTCCGTGACGCCGTCGGCGAGCCCTAGCCCCGCGCCTTAGCGCGCGTAGCGCCCCGGCAAGTCAGTCGTCTCTGGTGGAATAGGAACATGTCGCCACTAGCGCTCCTACCCCGGTCCACGCTCGCCGCCGAGCCTGCGCTCGACGCGCCCCAACTTCTTGCGGCCGATGCCCTGGCCACGGGAGTGCGCAACGTCGCCATTCTGGGCGTGCCTGGGTCAGGAAAAACGGCGGTGGCAGTAGCTGCGGCCGCGCGCGCAGTCGCAGCCGGAATCGCGCCCGAGCGGGTGCTTGTCATCGCCCCCACCCGCGTGGCTGCAGCCCTGTTGCGCGACCGCGTGTCGGCCGCGATGGGCAGGCCAACTGGCGCGCCAGCGGTGCGTACCGCAGCATCGGCCGCTTACGCGGTGCTTGCGGCGCGCGCGCGAGTTGACGATTTGGCGCCGCCGGCGCTCGTGACCGGCGCGGAGCAGGACGTGATCCTGCGCGAATTATTGGCGGGCCATGCCGCGGGGAGGGGCGTCCGAGTGGACTGGAGCGACGTGGTTCCCCACGAGGCCACCGCACTTGCGGGCTTTCGTGAGGAGCTTCGCAACCTGCTGATGCGTGCCGCGGAGGCGGGACTAGGGCCCGAGGACGTGGCTGACCTCGCCAACCGCACGCAACGACCTGAATGGCTAGCGGCGGCGCGGGTATACGGCGAGTACGAAGACACAATGGCGCTGCGGGCCTCACCCGGCGACCAGGGCGCCCGATATGATCCCGCGGCGGTCGTGGCATACGCCGCAGACGTCCTTGAGCAGTGGGATGAGGCAGCCGACGGGCCCCGTCCAGGATGGGACGTGGTTATTGTGGACGACTTCCACGATGCCACCGCGGCGACCGGACGGCTGCTTCAGGTAGTAGCGACGCTAGGAACCCGGGTCGGGGTGCTGGGCAACGCCGACGAGTCGGTCCAGGGTTACCGCGGTGCCACGCCAGGCGCGCTGGGCGCCGCGACGCGACCACTGGAACGCGGAGGTTTTGACGCGGAACGGATGGAACTGACGCGCCAGTACCGCCAACACGCCGCGCTCGCTTTCGTCACAGCGCGCGTCGCGGAGCGGATCGGAATGCCAGCAGGCTCGTCCGTGCGCGTGCGCCCCCACGCCGACGTCCTCAGTGACCATGGCAGCGACGACGGGGGCGATGCGCGTATCAAGGTAGTGGTGGCGCCACACCGCTACTCTCAGTCGCGGGCCATTGCCGCGCAGTTACGGCGTGCCCGTCACGGATTCGACGCGGAGCAGACGCCGTGGGGGGACATGGTGGTCATCGCGCGTTCAGGTACCCAGCTTCGCGAGCTGCGCTCGGACCTGCTCGCAGCGGACATCCCCTGCGAAACTTTGGGCGACGGGATGGCGTTGCACCTGGAGCCCGCCGTCGCGGCGATGTTGACCGTGGTGCGGCTCTGCCTTGGAGAGGAGTGGACCGAGGACACGGTTCTTGAGCTGCTAGGGTCCCGTTTGATCGGGCTTGACTCCGTTGGGGTGCGCCGCTTGCGGCGTGCGCTCGTGCGGGCAGATCGCGAGGCAGGGGGGACCGCCGCCAGCGGTGACCTGCTGGTGGGCGCCCTCAACTCGCCCGACGCGCTCGCCGCGCTCAAGCAGCCGGAGGCGATGCGCGCTCGAGCGGCCGCCGTATCCGTGCTGGCGGGCAGAGCCGCCGCGAAGGCGCCGCGCGCTACCCCGGGTGGCGTGCTGTGGGCGGTGTGGGACGCCGTCGGCGTGGCTGACGCCTGGCGTGACGCCGCACTCGCGGGCTCTGCGCGCGACGACGCGGACCTGGATGCGGTGATTGCAGTGATGCGCGCCGCCCAAACCTTCAGCGAGCGCATGCCCGAGGCCGGAGTCGGTCAATTCCTCGAGTACCTCGAGGCGCAGGACTTCGCGGCGGACTCGCTCGGCGCGCGTGCCGCAGGGGTGGACGTGGTGTCCTTCGCCACCCCGGCATCGGCTGCGGGGCAAGAATGGGGCGTCGTGGTAGTTGCGGGCCTGGACGAGGGCGTGTGGCCCAACCTCAGGCTTCGCGACTCGGTACTGGGCGCGACGCACTTCGCGGACATTCTGGCGGGGCGAGCGGACGCAGTGCCTTTGACCGCCGAGAGTCGCGTTGTGGCCGCGCACTCGGCGCGCAAGGCCGTGCTCGATGACGAGACGCGGGCATTGCTTGTGGCGGTCTCGCGCGCTCGCCGCTCGCTGATCATCGCTTGCCTTGACGGCGACGACACGAGGCCCTCCCGGTTCGTGTCGGTGATCGAGGAAGCCGCGGGCGTCGCGAGGCTCGACGCGACGGAACTCGCGCGCGTCGCGGACCTACGCACGGCGGTGTCGACGCTGAGAACGGACGCCGATGAGGTAGCGGCGGGGCAACGCGAAGGCTATGTGCGGATGCTCGCCAACCTCGCGCTACTCGACCTTCCTGGTGCGCACCCATCGCGGTGGAACGGCGTGCCGTTGCCGTCCACGGACATGCCGTTCTGGGGCGATGAAGCGGAGGTGCGGGTCTCTCCGTCGCGCGTCGACGCTGTAGAACGGTGCGCACTGAAATGGGCGCTTGAGAGCGCGGGCGGACGCAAGGAAAGCAGCCGTGCGCAGGATCTGGGCACCCTTATCCACGAGATCGCCGCCGCGCTGCCCACGGGGACGTTGGCCGAGCTGCTGGCCGAGTTTGAGCAGCGCTGGCCCACCGTGAGCGCAATGGAGACGTGGGCTCAGCGCGTGGAGTATCAGAAGGCCCGCGCGATGGTGGGCAAGCTGGCGCTATATATCGCGGGTTCGCGCCCTGAGCAGCTCGCGGTCGAGGAGGACTTCGCCGTGACGCTCGGGCGGGCAAGGCTTGCAGGCCAAGCAGACAGGGTCGAGGTGAGCGAAGGTGGCGCTCGCATCGTGGACTTCAAGACGGGCGCTGCCATTGCTCGCGCGGACATCGACAGCCACGGACAGCTGGCGATGTACCAGCTCGCCGCCAATCACGGCGGTTTTCAGGGTGTTTCGCAGGCGCGCGACGCGTCGTTGGTATTCATCGGCGACGTGGGCCGTGTGTCTGTCAATGAGATGGTGCAGCCGGCCATCGACGATGCTGTCACCCGCGCCCGACTGGATGCCGTAGTGCAGGTGATGACGGGGCGCAGCTTTGACGCGACGACCAACTCTCAGTGTGACAACTGCCCGGTCCGCCGGTCCTGTCCTGCGCGCCCGACCGGAAGGCAGGTGACGGAGCTATGAGCGATCAATCCCGTCCCCCCGAGCCAAGTACGACCGGTGCGCCGGGATCGACGAGTGACGCGGGAACCGTCGTAGGGCTGGGTCGCGGCGTACGGGAACTGGCCGACATCGTAAGCCCGGGCAAGCCGCCCACGCCCGAGCAGCAGGCGATCATCGGCGCGGGCTTGGAGCCCATGCTCGTGGTTGCCGGGGCTGGGTCAGGCAAGACGGAGACGCTCTCACTACGCATCGCCTACCTCGTCGACAATGGCCTTGAAATGCTTGGTCGCGACATCGCTCCCGACGAGATCCTGTGCCTCACATTTACGCGTAAGGCGGCCGCGGAAATCGCTGATCGGTCAGCCGCCCACCTTGAAAAGATCTTCGGGGCCGATGCGGGCAGGCCTGAGCCGTCTGTGGCGACCTACAACGGCTATGCGGCACGACTCGCCGCCGAGCACGGGCTGCGCCTGGGCGTCGATCCCGAGGCGACCGTGCTGACCGACGCGGCCCTGTGGCAGCTCGCGGTGTCGATCGTGGACAACTGGACCGCGACGCTAGAGACGGACTCGGCCGTGAGCTCCGTGGTCGCCGCGATCCCCCGTCTGAGCGCTCAAATGCGTGACCATCAGGTCACGCCCGCTCGGCTACGCACGTGGGCCCAGGGTGCCCTGGCCGACATGGAGATGCTTCCCAAGAAGGCCCATGACTCGGTTTCGATGGAAACCTCGGTCTCTATGGAAAACACCGTGCCGGGCGTGTTCACCAAGGCGCTGGGAGGACAGGTGGGCAAGTTGCGCTCGCTCATCGCGCTCACGGACCTGGTGGAGGAGTTTCAGCAGCGCAAGCGCGTGGGAGGGTACCTGGACTACTCGGATCAGGTCGCGACCGCAGTGGACCTCGCGGAACTTCCCTCCGTACAGGCGATTGAGCGCAGTCGCTACCGGGTGGTGCTACTCGACGAGTTTCAGGACACGTCACCGGCGCAACTCGAGCTCTTCGCGACAATGTTCGGGGCGAGCCACCCGGTGATGGCGGTGGGCGACCCCAACCAAGCCATCTACGGATTCCGGGGCGCTTCGGCGGCGGCGCTCAAGGATTTTGTGCGTAAGTTCGGCGGCGAGGACCACGTTCGTCAACGCGCTCTGTCCGTGTCGTGGCGCAATGAGGCCACCATCCTGGCCGCGGCAAACGCTGCAGCGCGCCCCCTACGGGAGGACTCCGCGGTACACGTGGAGCCGTTGGTGTCCAGGTCCGAGTACCTAGGCGTACCTGAGCAACGGCGCCCCGCGCCGGGCGTCGAGTCGGTGGTGTACGACGACGTGCTGGCGGAGGCCGCAGCGGTCGCAAGGTTGATTGTTGAGCGCCGCGAGCAATGCGCCCACGTCGCCGGGGTGGGAGTCGCGGAGATCACCGCGGCGGTTCTGTGTCGCCGGAAGGCTCAGTTCTCGCCGATGGTGGACGCGTTCGAGGCGGCCGGCATCGAGTACGAGGTGGTGGGGCTGGGAGGACTGCTAGACACCCCCGAGGTGACGGATGTAGTGGCGCTCCTGGAGGTGGCCCACGATCCCTCGCGCGGGGACTCGCTCATGCGGTTGCTGACATCCGAGCGCGTCAACCTAGGCCCGCGGGACGTGATGGCGCTGGGGGACTGGTCGCGTCAGCTCGCCGGAGCGCGTGCGGTTCGAGAGGGGGAGCCGTCGATCATCGACGCGCTCGCTGAACTACCGCACCAGAGGTGGGTCTCGTCAGAGGATCGCTCGCTGAGCGCTGAGGCGCGCACCAGGTTGGTCGCGCTCCAACGCGTCGTCGACCTGGTCCGCACCCACACGTACTTGAGGCTCACCGAGTTGATCGTATTCGCCGAACGCGCGTGGGCGCTAGACATCGAGTCCGCGGTGGCTCGCCCGGATGGCCGAGCGCAGCGCAACATGGACGCATTCGTTGATGCCGCGCATTCCTTTGTCCTGGGATCTGAGCGGGCGACCTTGGGGGCGTTCCTGGCATGGCTAGATGCGGCGCGCAGCGAGGAGGGTGGCCTCGCCGCACCCGTCAAAGACCCCGAGCCCGGCACCGTGCAGATCCTCACGGTGCACGCGTCGAAGGGACTCGAATGGGACGTAGTGGCGGTTCCGGGTCTCAACGACGGCCAATTTCCCTCCGTCGGAACGCCGTCCAAGTCCACGCCTTATTACAAGGATTCGGCCTGGCTGTCCGGTACCGGGGAATTGCCGTGGGAGTTGCGCATGGACCGCGACAACCTTCCGCAGTGGTTTTGGCGCGACGCGGTTGACCACCCGACCCTGGGGATGTCTATCGAGGAGTTCAAGCGCGACGCCGGCCAGCACCGCCTCGACGAGGAGCGCCGGCTGTTCTACGTGGCGTTGACCCGCGCTCGAGCGCACGCGCTCCTTAGCGGCTCTTGGCGCACCGGCGGGAAGACGGTGCGCCTGCCCGCACCTTTCGTCACCGAGTTGGTCGACGCGGGCCTGGTCTCTGATCAGGACTGGGCCTCGGCTCCCGACCCCGACTCCCCGGCAGAAGCTGCGGCGGTGGTGCGCGCGCCATGGCCAACGCCCGCATCGGCAACTCAGCTGCGTAGGAGGCTGCTCGCCTCCGAAGTGCGCAGCGCGATGGAGCAGGTGAAGGCTGTCACGGCCTGCGAGCCGGAGACGTCAGAAGACAGGTTGCACTGGGAGGACAAGCTGGACTGGGACGACAAGCTGCCGCTGGCGGCGGAGGTCACCGCGATGCTCGCCGAACGCGATTCTAGGAGGGCCCGGGTCGTATCGGTAGAGACGCCAGCCCACTTGTCGACCTCGGCCCTCGTGGCGCTTCGGCGCGACCGCGATGCGTTCGCGATGCAGTTGCGTCGGCCCGTGCCAGCGCCGCCCACCGATGCCGCACAGCGCGGCAGCGCGATGCACGCGTGGATCGAGCAGCAGTACGGTCACGTGCCACTGTTCGAGGTGGAGGAGGCGGAAGGTTCGCCGCAGGCCGTGGACCTCGAGCAGCTCAAGGCCACTTTCCTGCGGTCCGTTTGGATCGGGCGGGTGCCCACCGATATCGAGGTCGACGTCGAGATTCCGCTGGGCGGGGTCACCATTCGCTCACGGATCGACGCCGTGTTCCCGCCCGGGGGCGGCCTGTCCAAAGTCACCGTAGTGGACTGGAAATCCGGATCGCCCGCTCGGGACGCCGCTGAGCAGGAGGCGCGCGAGGTACAACTGGCGGTCTATCGGCTCGCTTGGTCGCGCTGGAAGGGCATCCCGCTCGAAGACGTCGACGCCGCGTTCTACTACGTGGGGGCGGATGTCACTGTCACACCCGAGCGGCTCATGACGGCACACGAGATCGCCGCACTCCTAGCGTGATGCGACAGGCTAAGGATCGGCGGGCAGGGCCACTGCGACGACGGAGTCTGCTGTCAGTGTTCCTGCGGCGGGGAGGCCAACCATGTCGCGGTCGCTCACCTCAAAGTCTGCGTAGATCAGGTGCAGCGCACCAACCGCCGCGCCCGCCGCCCCAGCGAAGTCTCCAAGCGCAGTGGCGACGAGACTCGGAGCCATGTGCAGCGTAGACGTGAGCTCCTGCTGGTAGAAGTCGAGACTCCCACGTAGTGATTTTGCGATTCCGCCACCGATTACGATGACGTCGGGGTCGCACGCGACTGAAACTGCAGCGAGAGCGACGACGAGCGCTCGATCGAAATCCATTCTTAGCGCGCCAGCCATGGGACTCACGGAATGTCGAAATAGGTCCGCAGGCTCCTGCAAGTCAAGGCCCGCCTCCTCGGCACGGCGTAAGATTCCGGGACCGGTCACGAGGGTTTCCAGGCGCGCACCGCCTGGTCCTACAGGTAGTTGACCGAACTCTCCGACCAGGCCCCGAGTACCTTGAACGATGCGACCGTCAACTGAGAGGCCCACACCGAGTCCCGCGCCGAGTGTCACCATCGCGGCGTTTGCGAGCCCGGACGCAGCGCCAAAGTGCTGTTCGCCGAGGAGGGCATAGTTGGCATCATTGTCGAATACGACGGGCCTTCCGAGTTCCTTGGCACATGCGTTGAAGAATCCGGGGGTCTCTATCTGCGGCAGGTTCGGGGCATTCGATACTGTGCCATGCTCTCGGCTTACCGCTCCGGGCAAGCCGAGAGCCACCGCGCCAACGTGGGGCCATTCTGCGCCGGATGTGTGGCGTGCGAGCGAGCCAATCCACACCGCGAGTTCCGAAGACGTGAGGTGGACGGGGTTCGGAAGGTCGATGCTGGAGACCGGGGAGGCGGTGAGGTCGACTAATACGCAACGGGTTCGCGACGCACCCATGTCGATCCCTAGTGCAAAGCTCTTGTCTGCCACGACGTCGAGAAGGACCTGACGTCGGCCGCGGCGCTCCTCCACTAACGCGGAGCCCTCGACGACGAACCCATCCACGATCAGCTGGTCGATAGTGCGCGAGACGGTAGCGGCAGATATGTCGGTTGCCTCGGCCAACTGCTTACGACTGGCCGGGCGCGACCGTAGTAGGGCACTTAGGACGCGGCCCCGGGTGGATTCTCGCATTTCGTACCACTACTCCTATTGCGTTCATGCTGATACCAAAGTGTAGGTGACAGTAGTGACAAGCGTGAACCGCTCAGATTCCAAGTGCTATCGGTGACGGGACGACTCAACGTTATCGTCGAGATCGTTGAAACTGCGAGACGCCGGTGACTTCGACGAGCGAAGGTTGGTGCTATTGGGAGGCCTGGGGGCACATGTTGGACACCACCTCGACAAGTAGTCGTCGGCGGCCACGCTCGTCTAAACCAAGTTCTTCTCGTCCGGAGGCGAGTCCATCAGAATTTTGTTGATCCACCACGCACACGGCAGGCGCCGTTCATATTTCAGCTATCTACTTGCGGCTGGATGGATGATTCTGCAATGGTCTTGTCAGTGTGGAGCCAGGGGGAATATGCGCATTTTCATCTCCAGAGAAGCCTGCGTTCGGAGTGCGATCGACTCCTGAACCACTTGGTGCTAGTGGCGCGTCGGCTCCCGTTCCGAGCGTTACATAACTGAGACATTTATCGCGTTGCTTTTTTTGCATGTTGCATGCAAACTAGGCTTAGGCGCAGATTCCACTGCGTCACCGAATCCATGAAACGAAACCTGAGGTGTCTGAAATGTTGTTCCGAACCCGTGCTTTGGCAGCCACTGTGGTTGCGAGTACCTTGGCAATGACCCTCGTCGCGTGCTCTTCCGACGCTGGGGAGTCAACTGTCCCAACCGATACCGTAATCGACCGCTTCGGCGAGATCACGGGAACCGTTGGGCCGAATGGCGAACAGCCCACTCCCTCCATGGAAGTCACCCTGACGGCAGCGCAGGAGGAGCAACTTCACGATGGCGGCTATGGCGCCGCGATTCTCTGGCACGAGTTGTCGGCATGGACTATCGCCATCCAGTCTGGCATCGAAGATCAGCTGGAAGAACTCGGAATTACTGTCGTGGCGACGGCTGACGCCAAGTTTGATCCCGCAACACAGGCAAACCAAATCGAGTCGGCTCTTGCGCTCTCCCCCGATGTGATCCTCGGCCAAGCAGTCGACCCAAGTACTGGTGCAACGGCGTACCAGCCAGCAGTTGATGCGGGAGTGAAGTTGATCTATGCGGATCAAGCTCCCGATGGTTTTACGTACGATGACCAGTATCAGGCGGTTCTTACGGATGATCTGTTTCAGATTGGTCAGCGGGCGGCACGGCAACTCGGTGAATCAATGGATGGTGAGGGCACGGTAGCGATCCTCTACTACGACGCTGATTTTCACGTGACCAACTTCCGTGACGCATCGTTCCTTCAGACTCTTGCCGCTGAATTTCCCGCCATTGAGGTGGTCGCGAAGAAGGGATTCTCGGACCCGAACAAAGCCGAAGAGATTGCAAACGCCCTTCTAGTCAAGTTCCCGGATCTGGGTGCGGTCTACACCTCCTGGGCGGTCCCAGCACAGGGTGTACTTGCGGCACTCAACGCTGCGGGCAACACCACCACCAGGATTGTGACAATCGACCTCGACGACACGATTGCCGCGGATCTTGCTTCTCCAGATGGGCACACGGTTGGGATTGTCGCCGACAAAGCCTACGAGTATGGTCGCGCCATGGCGCGAGCTGCTGGGCTTGCAATCCTTGGTGAATCCGGTCCGGAATTTGGTGTCACAGACTCGGTGACCGTCACCAGTGACACATTGGCCGAGGGTTACGCCGCTTGGAATGAGGAAGTGCCGGAGAGCGTGCTTGCAGCCGGGAGTTGATCTTTGCCGCTGGTTTGCTTGGGTGCAACCCCGCATCCAAGCAAACCAGTCAAACCAATGTCGGGCTTCAACGCCCAGACAACATTGACAGGTCCGAGATGCCCCCACTCAGGAAACGACTATGAAGACACTTCTCAACTTCCACACTCACCAGAGCACTATGCAGCGCGTTTCCACTGCTATCGGCACTAGGCCCGAGGATCAGGCTTCGGAGAAGCCACTGACGCCACGGAGCCGAGCGACAAGGAGCATGTACTCCGATCGAGGTAACGCTACCCGGATACCGCTCCGCTTGGCTTCAGATGCCTTTGGAGTCACGAGCATCCTCCTATCAACCAGAGCGAAGAGCGCGGGGAGTCCAGCAGTATGACCGTCGTTTCTAGAGCATCCCGAGACGTATTGATCGGGGGCGTTGACATGGGCGGAACTAAGATTCTCGTTGGTCTTGGCGACAAGCATGGCAAGTTGCTGGCCGAAGTAGAACTCGCCACTGAAGGTGCGCAAGTGCTCGGCAGAACGATTACCTGTGCATTGGCTGGCCTCGCGCAGACACTAGATCGCCAGATAGAAGAGATCGCAGCGGTAGTTATCGGAGGTGCTGGGGTAGCTGGCACAGACGGTAGATTCGAGTTTGCGCCCAACATTCTCGATCTAGCCGATCAGAATCTCTCGGCTGAGATCGCTGCTGCAACAGGCGCTACGGTTCTCCTCGAGAACGATGTCAATATCGCCGCGATCGCAGAATTGATACATAGCCAGGAAACTGACTTCTGCTTCGTTTCGCTTGGCACGGGCGTGGGTATGGGCATCGTCGTGAACGGAACCCTTGTTCGTGGATCGCGGGGGGCTGCAGGCGAGATCGGGCTCTTGCCAATCGTCAAGGATCCCTTTAATGTCGCCAACCAACGGCGAGGAGCGTTTGAAGAAGCGGTCGCGGGCGAAACCATCTCAAGTCGCTACTTCGCTGCAACCCAAGCCGCAGTGACTCCTTCAGGAGTGTTCGGGTTGGCAGCGAAAGGTGATGTCGCAGCGATTGCGGCGATCGATGATTTCGCGAAATCAGTCGCACAAGGTCTATCCGCGGTGACCGCAATCATCGATCCAGCATTGATTATTCTTGGTGGGGGAATTGGTCGGCGCCCCGATCTTCTGCCGCGCATTAGACATTGGATTGAATTGCTGGGAGTTCGGGATCTGCAGGTCCGCATCACGACGCTCGGGCCAGTCGGCCCGGTGCTTGGAGCTTTGCATCTCGCTAGCGAGCATGTTCTAAAGGAAAGTAGAGATTAATGACCCAGAGTCTCGAAAGGACCCAAGCTGACGTGCGAGTTGCTCGCTTGAAGGCCATTCCATGGACGAATTATGTCGTATACATCGGGTTCGTTTTGGTTTTCGTGTTCTTCGCGATCACGCAAACATCGTATTTCTTGACTTCTACGAACCTTACGAACATCGTTGTTCAGGCCGCGCCCATTACAATTATGGCAATCGGTACAGTCTTCATGCTTTCACTTGGCGAGATTGACCTATCCATTGGATCCATTGTTGCATTATCGGCACTCTCGGCCGCCTTAATACTTGAAAGTACTCAGCAGTGGTGGATTGGTGCGCTGGCTGGGCTCGCGACTGGCGCCATCGTAGGTTTCGTAAATGGCGTTTTTGTTACGTATGTTCGTCTACCATCTTTCCTCGTGACCCTCGCAACAATGGGGCTTGTGACGGGTATCGCTCGTCAACTAACTAATCTCCAATCCGTGCCGGTCCATGACAACATATTTGTTTGGATATTTGGTGGAGGAAAACTGTTAAGTGTTTCGATTCTAATATGGTGGACTGTTGTAATTGTTTTGGTCGGTTGGCACCTCTTGAGCCAACGGCGATTCGGTGCGCATGTACTCGCCATCGGAAATAGCGTGAATGCGGCGCGAGTCTCCGGAATCATACTGAATCGTGTGAAGATGACTGTGTTCATTATTAGCGGCACCGCGGCGGGATTGGCGGGCATTCTTTACGACGGGCGACTCGGTGGGGCGCGCTACTCCTTGGGCGACGCGGACCTCATGTCGGTTCTCGCCGCGGTGATCATCGGAGGAACTGCGCTGATGGGCGGCAAGGGCTCGATCATTGGCGCGCTGGTCGGTTCGTTGCTCATGTCAATGATTAATAACGGGCTCATTCTCGCGGGGCTCAACGTCTCGCAACAGATGATTGTGCGAGGCATCATCATCCTGGTCGCAGTATCGCTGTCGCTCCGCGGCAAGAAGAGCCAATAGGGGGTTCACGATGTTTCTTGACTTAATACGCCGCCGTAATCCGAACCTGCTGCGCGACGCCGTGACCTTGCATCGTACTGGCGCGATCCCGCCGAACACATCGGTGATCGACCTCGACGCGGTCTCCAGGAACGCTGGAGCCTTCGCCGACGAATCGGCGCGCTATCGGCTCAAGCCTTTTGCCATGACAAAGCAGATCGGGCGCAACCCGGATGTGTCCGCCGCCGTTGCCGCACAGGGCATCACGCACGCGGTTGGGGTGGACCTTGAGGGCGCGATCGCCGCGCGCGCGGGGGGATTCAGCATCGGCCACCTTGGGCACTTGGTTCAGATCCCTCGTCACAGTGCCCCGATGGCGTCGGCCCTCGAGCCATTGTTCTGGACCGTGTTCAGCATGGACAAGGCTCGTGAGGCGGGCACGGCAGCTGCCGCAGCCGGCCGTACACAAGACATCCTGTTGCGTGTTTCCGCGCCAGGAGACCGGTTCTATCGTGGTCAGGAGGGGGGCTTTGATGCCGACAGCGTCGTGGCTGTCGCGGACGCGATAGACGCCATTGACGGGTTGCGGTTCGCTGGCGTCACCTCGTTTGCGGCCACGCTGTTTGACGCAGCGGCTGGAGTCGCTCGGTCGACGCCAAATCTCGCGACGTTGACGCGCGCGAAGGAGCGACTGATCGCTGCGGGGCGCGAGAACGTTGAGCTCAACGCCCCTGGCACAACGTCAGTGTCGGTGCTCGCGACACTCGCGGCGGCCGGCGCCACACAGGTTGAGCCGGGACACGGGCTCACGGGTACGACGCCGTTGCATGCGGTGCGCGACCTAGTTGAGGAACCGGCGATCGTGTACATCTCTGAGGTGTCCCACCTGTGGGGCCCGGATGCCTACGTGTTTGGAGGCGGACTGTACGTCGACCCGGTACTGGGTTCGTCGAACACACGTGCGGTCGTCGTCGGGGATGGGACGGACCCCGTGGAAGTATCTCCGCGTACCGTCGAAATGCCGGCTGACAACGCCATCGACTACTACGCGACAGTGCGCGTCGATGCCGGTCCCGTCGCCTCGGGTGACTCCGTGGTCTTCGGTTTCAGGCCACAGGTATTCGTCACCAGGGGGCATACCGCCGCCGTGAGCGGAATCGGTACTGGCTCACCTCGGGTGCACGGGATCTGGTCAGCCGACGGATCCGCACCTATCACCATCGATGAGGCACTTGCCGCCCGGAGGGCATGAAATGAACACCGCCACTAGTATCAGCCCGCTCAAGCTCACGGGAATCTCCAAGCGCTTTGGCGCAGTGACTGCGATCAAACGGTTCGACCTCGAAGTAGAGCCCGGCGAGATTGTTGCGCTCGTGGGCGACAACGGCGCGGGAAAATCGACGCTCGTGAAGATCATCTCCGGGCTCTACCAGCCCACCGAGGGCCGGATCTTCATCAATGGCGAGGAGGCACGTTTCTCCGATCCGTCTGACGCCCGCGCTACGGGTGTGGAGGTCGTGTATCAGGACCTTGCCCTAGTCGATCTGCAGCCGGTCTATATGAACCTGTTTTTGGGTCGCGAACTGACCAGGGGGCCGCTGAAGATTCTGGACCGCGCGCGGATGGCGCGTGAAACTCAAAGCCTCGTGGACGAGCTGGAGGTTCGGATCCCATCCGCGAAGGCGCAGTTGTCGGACCTTTCCGGTGGCCAGCGTCAAGGCATCGCCATCGCGCGCGCCACGCACTGGGCATCGGGCTTGGTGTTGATGGACGAGCCGACCGCGGCGTTGGGCGTTGCGGAGACTGCCAAGGTTGAGGAAACGATCCTACGGCTCAAGCGTCGTGGTGCGGCCATCCTGATTGTGAGTCACAATATGGAGCAGGTGTTCCGCATTGCGGATCGTGTGACTGTGTTGCGCAGGGGGGTCCAAGTTGACACTGTTCCCGTCGCGCAAACGAGCCACAACGACCTCGTCGCGATGATTACGGGATTAGCAACGTGATCGGCACTCAGCCTGGCGAGCTCATGCGATCGGAGATCGCAGAGCAGCCGGAATGCTGGGCGGAGCTCGCGACAACCCAAGCCGACAGTATTCGAGTTGCGGCACGCCTGCTGGCCGCTCCCAGCACGCGGCTCCTAGTCTTCGCCGCGCGTGGCTCATCGGACCATGCCGCCCAATACGGACAGTACCTTGCGCACACCACCATGCGGCTACCAGCGATGCTCGCCACCCCCGCATCCATCACCATTGACGGCGCACACCTGAGGTATCCGGGAGCAGTGATGATCGCGGTGTCGCAATCGGGCGAATCACCCGATCTGCTCGCGACGGTCGCGGACGCAAAGTTGGGCGGCACTCCGGTCATTGCGTTGACCAACAACCCGTCGTCCCAGCTTGCGGCGATGGCGGACGTCCACGTCAACCTGAGCGCTGGCCCCGAGAATTCGGTCGCGGCAACCAAAACATACACAGCCGAATTGCTCGCGCTCCTCCTCATCCTGACGAAGGCCTCCGCGGCGCCCGACATTGACCTTCACGCGCTGTGTCATGATGCGCGCGCCCTGCTTGCCGTTGCCGACAAAAATGTTGGTCAGTGGGGTCGTGACCTGGGGGCAGGGCAGCGCCTGCTGCTCGTCGGACGCGGCACGTCAATGAGCTCGGCCAAGGAGGGTGCACTCAAGTTGATGGAAACTTGCGCAGTGGCCGCGTCGGGCTGGAGCGCAGCTGACGCTACGCATGGTCCGCTGGCTCAGGTCGTGAACGGCACACCCGTGATCACGTTTGCCGCGGGTAGCGGCAGGAACTCCGTGACCGCATTCGCTTCGCTAGCCGCCGCAAACGGTGCCAAGGTGATCTCAGTGCTCGAGGGTATTCCGGACGCCGTTGCTACATGGGGCGCAGGCGTGGTGTCGCGACCGTCGCCAGCGTTGGCGCCGCTACTCGAGATTCTCCCGATGCAGCGCGTCGCGCTTGAACTGGCATTGCAACGTGGGCTTAACCCGGATGCCCCGGCGGGGCTTCGCAAGGTCACCCTTACGCACTGACCTGGCGACCTACGCGTCGTCCTCAAAGAGCAGCGCTTCGAGGTCGTAGAGCATTCCCACGCCGTCGCTGATTACGTCCGAGTTCTCGGTGCGCACTCCGTACATGAGCCAGCGCAGCAGCGCCATCTCGGAGGCGAGCCGTGCACGGTCAAGCAGGTGAGGGTCGCGCACCTCTCTCCTAGCGGCGGTGTACGCCTCGGTGATCGTGTCGAGCACGTCCGAGGAGGCCGATGCGACGAGCCAGGCCAGGTCATCGGCCGGATCCGCGACGCGCGCGTCCATCCAGTCGACTACTCCGGTGACGTGACCCTCAGAAACCATCAATTGGTGCTCACCCATGTCACCGTGCACCACGGTGGTCTCGAACCTCCACCAAGCAACGTTTTCGAGTTGGCGTTCCCAGCGGTCGGAAAGGCGTGGCGGTACCTTGCCGGTCTGTACCCCGGCATCGAGCTCGGCCATACGCCGTTCGCGGTAACTCTCAGCGCTGTACGCGGCCAGCCCCTGATCCTCGACGAGTGACGGCGGGAGTTCGTGGATCTGCGCGAGGGTTCTTCCAAGCGCGGCAGTCAGACCAGGCCCTGGCTGGAGGCTCGCGAGCACCAGCGGCGCCCCCGGAACCTCAGAATAAACGATTGCGCGGCCGCCCTCGGTCAGTGGAGCCGCGCCGGCGGGGTAGGGCACGTCGAAGTCGATTAGTCCCGCATCCTTGGCTCGGGCGAGCGCGATGAGAAGTCCCTTCTCGGCTTCGAGTGCGGCGCCCGCAGTTGCGCGCCTGGGGGCACGCACCACCCAGCGCTTGCCGGTGGCGTCGCGCACGATCACCACGTCAAAGTCGCTGTCGGTATGGGGGCTTCGCAGGACGTCGTAGACGTCGAGCCCGGGCACGGCGACGGAAGCCAGGGCAGCAAGCGCGAGCGGAGAACGTGGCACCTGCTCAACGTAGAGCGAAAAAGCGCCAATTGCCACAGTCCACGCCGCCCGCATAACCAGGAGATGCTATGCCACCGAGCGCTGAGTTCGTGCGCATGCCCCGTGCGAGATGTTCTGGCGCGGTGGCGTACCGTGTGGGAGTGCCTTCACACCACCCGCTTATGGACCCCCTGACGGTTGACCGTTCCGCGATCCTACGCAAGTCCTTGGTCCCCGCGTCGTGCCACGCCATCATCGTGCGCGACGGTGCGGTTTTGGTGAGTGACGGGCGTCTCGTGGAGCGGGTCCCCGGCGAACATCCCGAGGCTTCACTTTCCGTGTACCTGGGCCGTGACGGCGACCGCGACCTCGTAGCGCTCGTGCCCACCGAGGCATCGGCCGCCAAGGGCGACGCCGCTGGGAACGGGAGCGACGAGCCCGCAGCGGGCGCAACTACCGGTGGCGAACAAATGATGGGATTGCGTGACGCGATTCGCGTTTTTCTCGACGCGGGCGAACCGGGCGCTCGCGATAGCGAACTTGCCTCGACGGCGGTCGCCATCACCACGTGGCACACCAATCATCAGCGGTGCGCACTGTGCGGCGAGCCAACGCGACCCACCTCAGGCGGCTGGGTTCGCAGATGCGACTCGGATGAACGTGACCACTACCCGCGCACCGATCCGGCGGTCATCGTCGCGATCACGGACACGCAGGACCGGCTGTTGATGGCGCACGCGTCGTACTGGTCCGCTGGCCGGTTCTCGCATCTGGCGGGCTACGTCGAGCCGGGGGAGTCGTTCGAGCAGGCGGTTCACCGCGAGGTGTTCGAGGAGGCGTCACTGAAGGTCCGCGACCTCGAATACGTGGGCTCGCAGCCGTGGCCGTTCCCCGCGTCGATCATGGTGGGATTCACGGCACGCACCGACGACCCGCGCTTCTTGCTCGATGACGACGAGATTACCGAGGCCCGCTTCGTGTCGCGCGCGGAACTCGCTGCGCTAGTGGCCGACGGCACCATGATCGTTGCTCCCGCAGGGTCCATCGCCCGCCGGATGATGGAAGACTGGTACGGCGGGCCGCTCGTCTGACCCCGCTGCGTGAGGCTGCGTGACGCTGCGTGAAGGCCCTGCGCTACACCTGCTTGGTAGGTCCCTGAGTGTCGCGCCAGCTGAACTCCGGGGCATAACCCAGCATCCGCTTTGCCTTGTCGATGCCCAGGAGCGTCTCGTGCTCGCCGAGCTCTCGGGTGACCGGCACATCGGGAAAGTATTCAGCCACCAGTTGCGCGCTCGAGCGGGACATCACCGTGTCTGGTGACGCGATCACATAGGTCTCAAACCCCGTGCCGGCGTACTGAAGCCCCTTGAGGACGGCCTGCGCACCGTCGCGCGCGTCGATGTAGCCCCACAGGTTCCAGATGCGCTGGGTGGGGTCCGCATCGAACGACGGGAAGTCGGCGTAGTCCTCGACGTCCATGACGTTGGAAAACCTCAAGCCCACGATTTTAAGTTCTGGATCCCAGCGCGTGAACTGGGCCGCCATCGTCTCCTCCAAGTGCTTGACCAGCGAGTAGTTTGATTCTGGCCGCGCGGGGTACTCCTCGTCCACAGGGACGTATGGGGGGTCGGTTGAGAACGGCAGTCCGAGTACCGTCTCGCTCGACGCGTAAACAATGTTTTTGATGCCCGCGCGCTTGGCTGCCTGGAAGACATTGAACGTCACGGCGATGTTGTGATGGAACGTGGCGACGTCCGAGTACAGGCCCGGGGCGGGAATCGCCGCGAGGTGCACCACCGCGTCGAGCGAGTCGTAGCGGTCATTGACGCCGATGAGCGCGTCGAGAGTCTGGCCGTAGTCGGTCAGGTCCACTCGCGTGAAGTCACCGCGCGGTTCTGGTGGGACGGCCGTGTCGAGCCGCGTGATGCGGT
>Ga0307487_1001299_pt1 | contig 17814 bp, 13 predicted proteins | sample CBIW12metaG_FD_203665 | JGI IMG/M metagenome (GOLD analysis project Ga0307487, IMG submission 203665) | Sea-ice brine microbial communities from Beaufort Sea near Barrow, Alaska, United States - CBIW 1.2 | ecosystem: Environmental > Aquatic > Marine > Coastal | place: USA: Alaska | collected... | reverse complement strand
TTCAGGACAGGGGACGCTTTTTTGTAGAGCCCGGAGAAGATATTTACGAAGGACAGGTAATTGGTGAAAATTCCAGACGTGACGATATCGCGGTGAACATTACCAAAATGAAAAAAATGTCGAACGTTCGTTCTTCCGGAGCAGATGATAAGGCAAAAATATTTCCCGCAACCAAGTTTACTTTGGAGGAAGCCCTGGAATATATTCAAAAAGATGAATATGTTGAGGTTACCCCAAAATTTGTAAGATTGCGTAAGATCTATCTAACAGAAGCTGATCGTAAAAAAAATAAGATCGTTTAATATAGTTTCAATTATATTTCATAAAAAATCCCGGATTCAATTTGAGTCCGGGATTTTTTTTATGCAATAAATTCAGTTATTTTTCTGTCTGTCTCAAAGCGATTTTTGTACCACCTCAAAAACCCGTTGCCCATCACATTTTAAGGTTTTAGACGGATATTTCAGCAATAAGGCATAATCGTGGGTTGCCATTAAGATGGTTTTCCCGTTTTTGCTTATTTCCTGCAACACTTCCATCACTTCCACAGAAGTTTGCGGATCCAGGTTTCCTGTAGGCTCATCGGCTAATATCAATTCCGGATCGTTCAACAATGCCCGTGCAATGGCAATACGTTGCTGTTCCCCTCCGGAAAGCTGGTAGGGAAATTTAAAACCCTTGGTTTTCATTCCAACCTTATCCAGGACTTCGTCTATCTTTCTTTCTATCGCGGGTTTGTCTTTCCAGCCCGTGGCTTTCAAAACAAACATCAGGTTATCCCGAACATTCCTGTCGTTTAACAGTTTAAAATCCTGGAATACCACGCCCAGTTTTCGCCTTAGAAAGGGGATATCCTTTTCTATTAAGGTGCGTAAATTGTAATCTACAATGGTGCCTTCGCCTTCAGACAGGGGAATATCGGCATAAAGGGTTTTCATCAAACTGCTCTTTCCCGTTCCGGTTTTTCCTATTAAATAAACAAAATCGCCTTTGTTGATGGTAATATCAACTTCAGAAAGGATCAGGCTTTCACGTTGGTAAATTGCTGCATTTTTTAATTCGAGGACAATTTCTGACATCTATTGGGTTTTATGGGGTAAAAGTATGAAAAAACAAATTCCAAATTTCAATTTCCAAACTCCAAATTCCAAATTTCAATTTCCAAACTCCAAACTCCGAACAACAAACCCCAAACCACAAACTCCAAACTCCAAACCACAAATCCGCGTAATTCGTTTTAATTCGTGCAATTCGCGTTTCCAAACCCCAAAATACCTGGGAATGTTTCAATTTTTCAACATCCACATAATTAACGGGTTTTAGTTGCGTTATAAAATGAGTGTTTAATTATCTTTGATCCATCAACCTAAAAATTTTTTAATGACACGAGACAAAGCTTCTTTATTTGTTGTTTTTTTCCTGGTTATATCTTCCCTTTTTTCTCAACAATCAGCTATCTATACCAATGAAATGGTGAATTTCAACCGGGCGTTGGAATTGTACAACAATCAGCAGTACCTGCCAGCGCAAAAATTATTTGAAAGCGTAAAAGAGGAAACGAAAGATGAAACAATTGAATCAGACTGTGCTTACTACATTGCCAATGCTGCAGTTAGGTTAGGACAACCCGGAGCCGATGAGCTGATGCAAAATTTTGTGGAACGCTATCCTACCAGTACAAAACGCAATTCTGCCTTTATAGATGTGGCCGATTATTATTTTCAAACCGGAAAATATTCCCACGCCAGAAAGTGGTATGACAGGGTAGACGAGAAGGGAATGAGCCGGGCAGAGAAGGACCGTTATTATTTTAACAACGGCTATGCCTATTTTGAATCGAACCAATATGAAGATGCCCAAACCTATTTGAACAAGGTGAGGGACTCCAAAGAATACGGATCCCAGGCAAAATATTATCTGGGTTATATGGCCTATGAAGGTGATGATTATGAGGAGGCAACCCAACTTTTTGAAGAGGTGAAAGAAAATGATCGCTATTCAGAGAATTTGTCCTATTTCCAGAGCGACATGAATTTTAAGCTCGGAAATTTTGAAAAAGCCATCGCCCTGGGATTGGAGCAGCTTCCTACCGCCAACAGGAACGAGATCTCCCAACTCAATAAAATTATTGGAGAGAGTTATTTCAATCTTCAACAATACGAAAAAGCCATTCCTTATTTAAAGCAATACAAAGGTTTACGCGGAAAATGGACAAATACCGACTATTATCAGTTGGGATATGCCTATTACAAACAAGGGAATTACGAAAGCGCGATTTCCGAATTCAATAAAATTATTGGCGGAAAAAATGCCATCGCTCAAAATGCCTATTATCATCTTGCGCAATCTTATTTAAATTCAAATCAGAAGCAACAGGCGCTTAACGCGTTCAAAAATGCGAGTGAAATGGATTTTGATGCCAAAATTCAGGAAGATGCCTTTTTAAATTATGCAAAACTGGGATATGAAATTGGGAACAGCTATACCAGCCCATCCCAGGTATTTATAGATTACCTCACAAAATACCCAAATTCAGCTTCAAAAGATGAAATGGAATCGCTGCTTATCGATTCTTTTATCACCTCAAAAAATTACAAGGAAGCTATGAATTTGCTGGAGAATAACCGAAACTTCAGCGATAAGGTAGCCTATCAGAAAGTTGCGTATTACTACGGAATTGAGTTATATGAGCAAGGAGATTACAGGAATGCGAGCATAAATTTCGACAAATCCCTGACTGAGCGAAGAGATCCCGTTATCACCGCAAAAGCGACCTTTTGGAAAGCCGAAAGCGATTTTAACCTGAACAGGATACAGGAGGCTTTGATTGGATATAAAGAGTTTGCAGGAATGAGTGGTGCAAAGGGCACTAAGGAAATGGAAAACCTGGATTACAATATCGCTTATTCCTATTTTAAATTGAAGGAATACGAAAGGGCCATCGACTATTTTCAACGTTATGCCAATAACAGTGAAAAAGACAAGGCACGAAGGAACGATGCACTTACCCGATTGGGCGACACTTATTTTGTAACCAGTAAATACTGGCCGGCCATGGAAGCTTACAATCAGGCCATACAAATGAATTTAGGAAATACAGATTATGCCGCGTATCAAAAGGCGATCTCCTACGGATTTGTAAACAGAAATGACAGTAAAATCGAGGACCTGAACGGATTTATGAATAAATATCCAAGATCTTCCTACCGTGACGATGCTTTATATGAATTGGGGAATACTTACCTGGCAATGGAGAACACCTCCAAAGCCAATGAAACCTATAATCGTTTGATCCGTGATGTTCCCGGAAGCGCATTTGTGCCTCAGGCCATCTTAAAGCAGGGATTGATCCATTACAATAGCGGACAAAATGATAAAGCCCTGGAACGGTTTAAAAAAGTAGTGGCCGATTATCCTGAAACTCCGGAATCCATTCAGGCGGTGACTTCCGCAAGATTGGTTTACATAGATCTGGGAAGGACCGATGAATACGCATCCTGGGTCAAAAATATTGATTTTGTTGAAGTTTCCGATGCCGATCTGGACAATACCACCTTTGAAGCAGCTGAAAAGCAATATCTCAATAACAATACAAGTGCTGCAATAACAGGATTTGAAAAATATTTGAAAAGTTTTCCAAATGGGATAAACGCCTTAAAAAGCAATTTTTATTTGGCACAAATGTATTTCAGGGATGGCAAAAAAGAGCAGGCCGAAAAGAATTACAAATTTGTAGTTGAAAAACCCAGAAGTGAGTTTTCTGAACAAGCCTTGGCAAGATTGTCCCAAATCTACCTGGAAAAAAGGAATTACAAAGAAGCCTTGCCTTTATTGAAACGTTTGGAGAGCGAAGCCGATTTCCCTCAAAACGTGATCTACGCACAGTCAAATTTGATGAAATCTTATTATGAATTAAAAGATTTGAGCCTGGCTGCGTCTTATGCCGAAAAAGTTTTGGCCAATTCCAATATAGAAAATAACGTGAAGAGCGATGCGCAAATAATTATTGCCCGCACAGCCTTTGAAACAGGAAATGAAAGCAGGGCGAAAACCGCTTATGCCGAGGTGTTGAAAATTGCAACTGGAGAGTTGGCGGCGGAAGCACTTTATTACGATGCCTATTTTAAAAATAAAGCAAGTAATTTCAAGGCTTCCAATGAAGCCGTTCAAAAACTGGCAAAGGATTATTCCGGATATAAATTTTACGGCGCAAAAGGTTTGGTGCTGATGGCCAAAAACTTCTATGCATTGAAAGATTCTTATCAGGCCACCTATATTCTGGATAATGTGATCAAAAACTTCAAAGATTATCCTGAGGTGGTAAAAGAAGCCCAAACTGAACTCAATAAAATTAAGGCGATAGAAGCCAAAACAAATGCTTCTGTAGAATCCAACAACTAATTAATTTTCAACCTAACTTTAAGAACTTCTATATGCAAATTCCCTCAATAAAAAGAAGCCTGTTTTTAATTTCAATTTTATCCGGTGGGATTCTTTTTGCCCAGGACAAACCTTTGGGAGGCGAGACCGTGATCGTGGTAAAACCCTACACTCCTTCGGTAAACGACGCTTTTAAAATAAAGGAAACCCCCTCCCTTGGCGATTCTGTGCGGTTGGAGAAAAAACCCGTAAAGTACAGCGTATTTTCAGTTCCGGTGGCATCTACTTTTACTCCGTCCAAGGGGCGCGCCACAACGGTGGAAAGGGAAAAACGGGTTAAACTTTTTGACAATTACGTAACCCTGGGGTTTGGAACTTATTCCAGTATTCTTGCCGAATTTTACTCCAATTTTGAGGTGAGCAAGAGCGATAATTTTGGGGTTTTTCTCACGCATAATTCTGCCCAGGGTGGAATTGAAAATGTGCGTTTGGACGATAAATTTTACGATACCGAACTCAATTTAAATTACAATTCCAAAAACAGGAAAAGTTCCTGGAATACTGAATTGGGCTTGCAACACCAATTATTTAACTGGTACGGTTTGCCGGAAGGAATGAATTTTTCAGATGAAGTGGTTAGGGGAATTGATCCTCAGCAGAATTATTATTCGGCCTATGTAGGCGGGAACCTGGAATTATATGATTCATTCTTCGAAAAAGCTTCGGCAAAATACAGGTATTTTGGGGATTCCTTCAGTTCTGCCGAAAATCGTTTTGAGGCTGATGGCACTTTTGAAGTAGATATAGCGGGAGAGTTGATCACCACTAAACTTACTGCAGATGTGCTTAACGGAAAATTTGACAGGGGATTTGACAACACGGCCCAAATTGATTACAACCTGATGAATTTTGGGATCACCCCAAGTTTGTTGATCTTAAGGGACGATCTTACGGTAAACCTGGGAGCTTCCTTTTATTACGCTCTTGACACTGAAAACAATAACAACAGTTTTTATATCTACCCTCAAATCCAGGCCAGTTACAGAATGGCAGGAGAATATTTCATTCCATACGCAGGCTTGGAAGGAAGCCTGGACCAAAATTCGTACTATGAGTTCGCCCAGGAAAATCCTTATGTTTCCCCAACCTTAAATATCACGCCTACAGATAAAACCTACGATGCGTATATAGGAGCAAAAGGGAAATTGTCAAACTCCATTGCCTATAATTTGCGCGGAAGTTATGAATCTGAGATCAATAAGGCTTTATTTGTTCACAATCTTAGAAGTACTTCAAATTCTGAAGGCTATTCCTATGGGAATTCCTTTGAAACGGTTTATGATGATGTGAATACACTTTCCTTTTTTGGAGAAATTAATGTTGATGTTAAGCGGAATTTTAAATTGGGAATGAATGCTACTTATTTTAGCCATTCTCCTGAAAATGAAGAAGAAGTATGGAATTTCCCGGAATTTAAAGCTTCCATCCTGGCTGATTATCAAATCACTGAAAAATGGTTTGCAGGTGCCAACTTGTTTTTTACCGGAGAGAGGTTTGACAGGGAGGAATTTCTTGCGGGAGGAGATGCTTTAAGCAGCAGGATCGTGACCCTGGAAAGTTTTGTCGATTTAAATTTGAATGCTGGATATAGATTTAATGATCAGCTTTCCATTTTTGCAAAGGGAAACAATCTTCTTAATGATAATTACCAACGCTGGTCCAATTACCCGGTCATGGGAATTCAGGTTTTGGCGGGAGCCACCTATAAATTTGATTGGTAAGATTTTTGAAAATTTAATAATAAAAATAGAAAATGCGCTCCTGTTTGGGGCGCATTTTCTATTTTTATCAAAAATTAAAGATATGTTGAGAAAAATAGTAGTTACCATTATTTTAGGAAGTTTGTTAATCTCGTGTAATTCTACTCAAAAAATTGATGCCGATCTACTTGTATTCAATGCTGAAATATATACGGTTAATGATGATTTTAGTCTTGCCGAAGCTTTTGTGGTTAAAGACGGGAAATTTTTGGAAACAGGCACAACTGAAGCACTTCAGAAAAAATACAATTTTACCGAACAAATTGATGCGCAGGGAAAAACCATTCTTCCTGGCTTTATTGATGCCCATGCCCATTTTTATGGCTTAGGCCTGCAACAGCAAAAAGTTGATTTGTCTGGCACAAAAAGTTTTGAAGAAGTGGTAGCGCGAATTGTGGAATTTCAAAAATCACACAATTTAGATTTTATCACCGGCAGGGGATGGGACCAAAATGATTGGGAATTGAAAGAGTTTCCAACAAAGGACAGGCTGGATATTTTATTCCCCAACACTCCGGTTGCAGTAACCAGAATTGATGGACATGCAATTTTGGCAAACCAGGCAGCACTGGACAAAGCGGGGATCACAGTAAAAACTCCCGCAGAAGGCGGTGTCATAGAAGTTAAAAATGGTGCACTCACCGGGATTTTAATTGACAATCCAATGGATTTGATCGCCAATGCCCAGGACGCACCTTCAAACCAGGAACAAGTCGATGCCCTGCTGGCTGCTCAAAAAATTTGCTTTAGTTACGGACTTACAACCGTAGATGATGCCGGAATAGACAGAAGCACCATTCAATTAATGGATAGCCTTAATAAAGCAGGAACATTCAAAATAAGGATATATGCTATGATAAGCAATACTCCCGAGAATCTGGATTATTATCTGAAAAATGGTCCTTTCAAAACCGAACGTTTAAATGTGCGTTCCTTTAAATTTTACGGAGATGGAGCTCTTGGTTCCAGGGGAGCAGCCTTAAAAGAACCTTATTCAGATCGTCCGGATCATTACGGCGCATTGCTTTCTCCGGTGAAAGATTTTAAAGAGATCGCCAAACGGATCGCCAATTCAAAATTTCAGTTAAATACCCATGCCATTGGAGATTCGGCAAATAGCCTTGTACTTAAAACTTATGATGAATTGCTTAAAAATGATGATAACAGGCGATGGCGGGTTGAACATGCACAGGTGATAGATGAACCCGATTTCAAATATTTCAGCAAAAATATAATTCCTTCTGTACAGCCTACGCACGCAACAAGCGATATGTACTGGGCTGAAGACCGATTGGGACCGGAACGCATTCATGGTGCCTATGCTTATAAAAAATTGCTTGACCAGGCCGGAATTATCGCCTTGGGAACAGATTTTCCGGTGGAAGAGGTAAGCCCGTTTTATACCTTTCATTCCTCGGTGGCCAGAAAAGACCTCAAAAATTTTCCCGAAGGTGGATATATGATGCAACAAGCCCTTTCCAGGGAAGAAACCTTACGCGGAATGACAATTTGGGCTGCATACAGCAATTTTGAGGAAGATGAAAAAGGAAGCATAGAACCCGGAAAATTCGCCGATTTCATCATTCTTGAAAAGAATATCATGAAAGTGCCGGAAGATGAAATTCCAAATATCAAGGTATTGCAAACCTGGGTAAATGGAGAAAAGGTTTTCTGATTTCAGAATAAAAACAGATCCCGTAAGAGGTTGGAAAACCCGGGATAAAATAAAACTTCAACTCCCGATAAATAATCGGGAGTTGAAGTTTTTAATTACTTATTATAAAAAAGCCTTTGATAACCTCAGGCTGACAATTTATCTTTGGGTTGAGGTTGATATTTTGATTAGAAATTTTTAATAAACCTATTGTTATCTTCCTCCATTTGCCTGAATATCTGCAATACAAAGAGGGTCCAAAACAGGAATTGTATTACTTTCAATCACATTCATCATGCTGCCTCCAAATTGAAAACTTGCGGACATCAAACAACCTGTTACATTGCAATGCCCATTGCTTTCACCATCTTCGTGATTGGTTTGCATAAGAGTTCCCATATTTACCAATCCGAACAGGTGCCCAAATTCGTGGTTTAAAACCGTGCTCTCAACGGTACTTCTCTCCAAATTGTTAGAATGATTGGCAATAAATTGAACTGTCTTGCCGTAGATCACCATAGAAGTGTTCCTGAAAGAAGTGCCCAGGACCGTCTTGGTATCAGTGTCATTTTCATTACTTCCATCTGCAAAATAGATAAAAACAGCTATTTCATCCCCGGCATTATAGGCTGTTCTTTCATCGGCTTCAATTTGAGCAATTTCAGTTATATTAAAAGGCGCTTTATTTGAGGATGCTACTGCGCGGGTGGTAATAGAAATTCCGTCCGGTTTATAAGTTCGGTTCTCTAAAAATGTCTTTAAATTGTCCAGGGTTGTTTGGGTAGGCTGGAATCCTGTAACATAAACGACTTCAATTTTTAACGAGGTAAATTTTTCGTCACTTACCAATTCGTTGGCAGAAAACCCCAATGCCTTTAAATTAGCGCTTTTGTCAATTACCGCTGGGTCGTTAACATTATCTTTGGAACATCCAGTAAATATTAAAAGAAGTACAAAAAAGAGGAAATAATTTTTAATTTTCATTTGTTTATATTATTGTTATTGTGGATATCTGTAATATCCATGTATGCATTTCCCTGTTTGAGAAACTTTATCTTCTCGGATGTTTCATAAAATGAATTTGCATATAAATGCAGTACAAAGTAAATGTAAAAAATTCTGCTTTTTTATGGGTAGTATAAGGCTTAAATATTTGCCAATTATTATTTTGAAAGGTTCAGTTTTAGAAATTTGTAGTCAGGTTCATTTTGTTTAACAGCTACAGAACATGTATTTTTTGAAAAGGCCTACCTTAAATTGCAAAAAAAATCTTTGTGATCCTTTGTGCTTTTGGTGTCTTTGTGGCAATAAAAACACTGGATAGAATTTGCCATTAAGGCCCTAAGACTAAAAGTTGCACTAAAAATTTTTTTACTTTCCACATTATCCTATAACAGAATCCTTTGAATCAAGTTTTAATTGCGCCAGATAATCAAAATGTTCCCCTTCTTTTAATAGTTCACATGAAAATCCGTTGTTAATTGCCGCCATTTCCAGCGTGCTGTAATCCAGGTACAACCAATTGAATTTTTTTGAGGTTTCATTTTTATAGCTGATGCTGAATTCCAGTTCCCCGTAATAAGGTCCCTGCATATCTACCCAAATTCCGCCATCCTCATCGGCATCAAACAAATAGCTCAGATCTGACGAATCTATTAAAACCTGGCCTCCCGGCTTTAAGAGGCTTTTTGTATGCTCAAAAAAAGCATCCAGGTGCTCGAGTTTTCCAATTATTCCGGTACCATTCATCAGCAACAAAATAGTGTCAAATTGTTCGTTCTTCAGGTCGAAATAATCTATTGTTCGCGCATCTTTCACACCCCGCGATTTGCAAATTTCCACAGCTCCTTCAGAAATATCTATGCTCAAAACCTCCAGATTTCTTTCGTTTTGAAGATAAAGCGAATGACTTCCGGCACAACAGCCTACATCCAAAACCCTTCCGAAGCAATTCTTAAGAGCCTCCTGTTCCAGAGGTGGCATTTCCTGGTAATTTCTGAAGAGATACGGAACGGGAATTACATCATCGTCAAAATCGGGGGAATGAACAATGATCTCTGTTTCATCCTTATGATGAAAATATGCCGAAATTGCCTTTCCGAAGATATCTTTATCACCCTTGCTGCTATTTTGCTTCTTCATATCTTTGCTTTATTGAAGCCCATAATGGGCATTTATTTTAAAAAATCAATTTTGACACTTTAATTAAAGGAAAAACAAATCTGATCTGACAAATAGAGAATAAATAATTCCCAACTTATGAAAGACATTTTAAAAGATCTTCCTAAAAAAGCCAAAGATAAGCAGAAGGAGAACAAAAAGTTCTTTGCAAAACTAAGAAAGAGACCACCAAAGCATTTAGATGTACAAATGCAGGAATTGCATAAAGAGGAGTTTGCGCAAACTAACTGCCTGGATTGCGCAAATTGTTGCAAAACCACAGGGCCACTATTTACCAACCGGGATATTCAGCGGATTTCAAAACATTTCAAGTTAAAGCCCGGAGTTTTTATTGATACTTATTTGCGGGTAGATGAAGATAATGATCATGTGCTGCAACAAGTACCCTGTACTTTCCTGGGCGAGGATAATTATTGTTCTATTTATGATGTTAGGCCAAAAGCCTGCAGCGAATATCCACATACAGACAGAAAGGATTTCCATAAAATCTCTAATCTTACTATTGAAAACACCGCGATTTGTCCCGCTGCTTACAATATTGTTGAAAAGATGAAGCTTAAGTTGAAGGTTTGAAACTAATATTAACCAGACAAAAGAATATAGACAAGAGAACAAAGACTATTAAGTTGATGCGTAAAATGTCACATAATTTTATGTGTCAATATATTGCCGTCACCTTAATATAATAAGTACGTTTTTCGTTTCAACTTAAATGCTTCCAATCCTGGTTTCCAGGACTCACTGATCTCTTTGGCTGAAAGTCCACTTTCGATTTGTTTTTGCAATTCCGGCCCGCCGGCTAATTTTGTAAAGAAAGCATTGAAAAATTTCGATTTATCTGAAGTGTTTTCATAGGCTTCTATTAACCATTGCAGCTCAATTTTATTTAGATTGGGAGTATTGGTCAGATCTTTTCCAAAGCAAATTTCACCCAAATGCTTAGGGTTTTTTGCACCGTCATTTGATTGTGGGGTATAAGAATATTCATAAAAAGTTTTATCCAGGAAAGGCGATCCAAAAACCTGAAATTGGTGCTCGGTTCCCCGTCCGGCATTTACATTGGTGCCTTCAAAAAAGCAAAGACTTGGGTATAAGTTAATAGCCTGGTCGTTGGGTAAATTTGGTGAAGGCTTTATTGGCAGGCTATAGGATTTTTGATGATCGTAATTTTCCATTTTTATCACCTGTAAATTGACCTGCACGCCATTTTTAAGCCATTTTTCGCCATTGATCATTTTCGCATATTCTCCCAGTGTCATGCCGTGAACAACCGGAACGGGATGCATTCCCACAAAACTGTGATATTCCGGATCCAGAATAGGGCCATCCACATAATGTCCATTTGGATTTGGTCGATCCAGGATCAAAAGCGGGATGTTGTTCTCGGCACAGGCTTCCATCACATAATGTAAAGTACCTATATAGGTGTAAAACCGGGCGCCAACATCCTGCAAATCGAAGATGATGAGATCCAGATCATTTATTTGTTCGGGTTTGGGCTTTTTATTATCGCCATATAAGGAGATTATTGGCAATCCGGTTTTGCTGTCTTTTCCGTCCTTTACAACTTCGCCGGCATCGGCGGTTCCACGAAATCCGTGTTCGGGCGCAAAAACCCTTGTGACCTGGACTTTCAGCGCGAGCAATGAATCTACCAGATGGGTGTATTTTACCGCTTCAGTCTCACTTTCCCGGGAGTTAAAAATCACCGAACTTTGGTTTCCCACGATCCCCACTTTTTTATCTTTCAACAAAGGTAAATAGGATTCAGTTCTATTGGCACCCACTATAATGGGGTTGGATTTTTCAGTTGAAATTCCGGAAGGAGGAATTTCGGAATTTGAATTTTTGACGGTAATTTCATTTTGACCGGTGCTGCTTCCGCAGGAAACCATGCTAATAAGAAGGAATAAATACGTATTTTTGAACAATTTATAAATCATAAGAAACGTCTTGAATTTTGAATTTTTTATAGCCAAAAGGCTTATAAGTGCTAAAAAGTATAAAAGTAGCATTTCGGCACCAATTATAAAAATTGCAATTGCGGCTATTGCAATTGGGGTGATCATGATGTTGGTATCTTTTGCTACCGGAATTGGATTGAAGGAAAAGATCCGCGAAAAAATTGCAGCTTTTAACGGTCATATCCTTATTGAAAGTTATGACAATAACAGTTCCCAGGTCTCGCTGATGCCAATTTCACTACATCAGGATTTTTATCCCGAATTCAAAAATGTCAGTGGGATTTCCCACGTGCAGGCGGTAGCGACCAAAGCGGGGATTATTCGCACTGAAACCGATTTTGAGGGCATAATTGTCAAGGGAGTGGGCGCAGATTATAAATGGGAGAATTTTAAGGATTTTCTGGAAGAAGGCGAATTACCCGATTTTAAGGGAAAATTAAACGAAGATGTACTTATCTCCCGGTACCAGGCAAAAAGGCTGGGTTTAAAAATAGGGGATAAGGTAATTACCTATTTTCCAAGGGAAGGATTTGATAAAACCCCGTTATTGCGGGCTTTTGTAGTGAAGGGGATTTACAATTCGGGATTTCAGGAATTTGACGAGTTGTATATGATGGCTGATATCCGGCATATTCAGCGTTTAAATGGTTGGGAAAAGGATCAGGTTGGAGGATTTGAGGTTTTTATAGACGATTTTGACCAGCTGGATCAAAAAGGTGCCGAGGTTTACGACAATACCAGTTCGTTTTTGGATACGCGCACCATCAAACAAAAATACTATTCCATCTTTGAATGGCTTTCGCTATTCGATTTTAACATAGCGCTTATCATTGGGATCATGATTTTGGTAGCCGGAATAAATATGATCACCGCCTTGCTGGTCCTTATTCTGGAACGCACCCAAATGATAGGTATTTTAAAAGCGCTGGGAGGCGGAGATTGGGGCATTAGAAAAATCTTTTTATACAATGCCGCATATCTTATTGTTTTAGGACTTTTTTGGGGAAACCTGATAGGTTTGGGCTTGTTGTTCATTCAAAAATATTTTAAACTTTTTCCTTTAAACCCACAGACATATTATGTCACCAACGTGCCGGTTTATATAGGCTGGGAATACATTCTCGCGGTGAATTTGGGAACCTTGATATTATGCGTTCTCATGCTCCTGATCCCATCAATAATTATCTCGAAAATTTCTCCTGTAAAAGCCATGAAATTTGATTAAATTTTTCTGATTTAGGCTAATCCCGTATTGAAAGTCTCATTTCTTTGGAATAGATTTAAGTTAGGATTACCTTTGCAATATTCAAAATAAACTATGGAATACGCTGAAAATATACTTGGAACCATTGGGAATACTCCCTTGGTCAAAATGAATAAACTGACCGAAGAAATTGATGCTTTGGTGCTTGCCAAGTACGAAACCTTTAACCCGGGAAACTCGGCAAAAGACCGTATGGCTGTCAAGATGATAGCAGATGCTGAAGCCAAAGGACTCTTAAAACCCGGTGGGACCATTATAGAAGGGACTTCCGGAAATACAGGGATGGGGCTGGCACTTGTGGCGATAATAAAAGGCTATAAAATGATTTGCGTGATAAGCGACAAGCAGAGCAAGGAAAAAATGGATATTCTCCGCGCTGTAGGCAGTGAGGTTGTGGTATGTCCAACAGATGTGGCCCCGGAAGATCCGCGATCCTATTATTCCACCTCAAAACGCCTTGCCGAAGAAACTCCGAATTCATGGTATGTGAATCAATATGACAATCTTTCAAATAGCCAGGCTCATTATGAAAGCACCGGGCCGGAAATCTGGAGGCAAACCGATGGAAAGATCACCCATTTTGTGGTTGGTGTAGGAACGGGAGGAACTATTTCGGGAATAGGAAAATATCTGAAAGAACAAAACCCGGATATTAAAATTTGGGGAATTGACACTTATGGATCGGTTTTCAAAAAATATCACGAAACCGGGATATTCGATAAAAATGAGATTTATCCTTATGTAACTGAAGGAATCGGGGAAGATATTTTGCCAAAAAACGTGAATTTTGAGCTTATCGATGGCTTTACAAAAGTAACCGACAAGGATGCCGCCATCTACACCCGCCGATTGGCAAAAGAAGAAGGGATGTTTTTGGGCAACAGTGCCGGAGCAGCCATAAAAGGCTTGTTGCAGTTGAAGGAACATTTTAAAAAGGACGATGTGGTTGTCGTGCTTTTTCACGACCATGGAAGCCGGTATGTTGGCAAGATATTCAACGATGATTGGATGCGAAAAATGGGGTATATAGAATAGGCACGCCCAAATAATCAAGGTAGACGCCCAATTTGGGCGTCACAATATATATCCCAAAGAATTCCCGGTAGGCAGGCCCAAAGAAATTCCCATTGGCACGCCCAAATTGGACGTGCGTACCGGGGCATAAATTATTTTTTAATATACATCAATTAAAAACATTAAGATCAAGTGTTTAAATTAAAAAATGCTTTATTTTTATTTAATGCAGGAGGATTTTCTTCATTATATCTGGAAATTTAAAAAATTCGATTTTGGCCACGCCAGGACCGTTTCAAATTTACCTGTTGTCTTAATTGATACAGGCACGCCAAACCTGAATTCCGGGCCAGATTTCTTCAATGCAAAAATGAAAATAGGAGATCAGTTATGGGCGGGTAATGTTGAGATCCACTTAAAATCTTCAGATTGGTATTTGCATCGGCATGAGACCAATCCGGATTATGACAATGTAATTTTGCACGTGGTATGGCAGGATGATGTGGAGATTTACAGGAAGGATAACACTCCAATTCCCACACTTGAATTGCGGGAACTAGTCCCGGAGAAAACCATGCAGAATTACAGAAATTTACTTACCGCGCCAAACGATAAATACATTAATTGTGAAAAGGATTTTCCGAAATTTGATGATTTCGATCTGAACAACTGGCTGGAAAGGCTCTATTTTGAAAGACTGCAGCAAAAAGCTGATGTGATATTGGATTTGCTAAAAAATTCTGAAAACAATTGGGAGGAAGTGCTTTTTAAATTGCTTTCCAAAAACTTTGGGCTCAACGTAAACGGGGAAGCATTCCTGGGAATGGCGCAAAGTTTTGACTTTAAGATCCTTCAAAAATCGGCAGGTTCACAACTTCAATTGGAGTCGCTTTTCTTTGGGCAATCAGGTTTGCTGGAAAAGAAGTCGGAGAATGTTTATCACACTCAGTTGAAAAAGGAGTACAGCTTTTTAAAACGCAAATTTCAGCTTGAGAACGCGTATGTTGAACGGGCAAAATTTTTTAGGTTACGGCCGGATAATTTTCCGAGTATCCGGCTTTCTCAACTCGCTTCCCTCTATCAAAAAGTGCCTCATTTGTTTTCTGAAATCATAAAGGCCCAAAACAAATTGCAGGTTTATCAAATTTTCAAGGTGGAAACTTCCCCATTTTGGCAAACGCATTATTCTTTCGAGAAATCTCATTCGGCAAGAAACAAGGCACTTACCATGAATTTTATAGATTTATTGATCATTAACACTATTGTTCCTATTCAGTTCTGTTACTTTAAAAAAATGGGGATTGGAGATATTTCCAATCTCATTAATTTAATTGAAGAAGTTAAAGCCGAAAATAATTCCATTGTAACTGCTTATAATAAAATCAGGCCTAAAACAGCCCTCAATGCGTTGCAATCACAGGGCTTGCTTCATTTAAAAAATGGATATTGCGATAAAAATGCTTGTCTGGATTGTAATTTAGGTGTAAAACTGATTCAGGGAAGTATATAATATGTTTATATTTGGATTATGTTAAAGCTGATTTATTCCATACGGCATTTTTTTGAACGCAACGGCTTCTATGTTTCTTCGCGTCTGGCCGATAAAATTGGGATGAGGGCAAAAAGTATCCGTTTATTTTTTATATATCTTTCATTTGCGACCTTAGGAATGGGGTTTGCAATTTATCTTACGCTGGCCTTTTGGTTAAAGATCAAAGACCTGGTTTACACCAAACGAACTTCGGTTTTTGATTTATGAAAAAGCTTTATCGTTCAAAATTATATGGAGCCCTGTTTCTTCTTCTTTTAATTTTTATGACAGGAGTGCTGGGATTTAAAGTTCTATCCGGATATTCCCTGATAGATGCCATCTATATGACGGTTATTACCATTACAACAGTAGGTTATGGCGAAGTAAGGCCACTTGGTCCCCTTGATAAAATTTTCACGTCCTTATTTATAATTTTTAGTTTCTTTATTTTGGGATATGTAATTTCGGTTATTACGGAATACATTTTAAGTAAAAACAATATTGGTAACTTAAGAAAAAACAGAGTGCAAAAAAAAGTAGATTCCCTGAAAGACCATGTCATCGTTTGTGGCTTCGGCAGAAACGGTAAACAAGCCGCCCAAAAATTGCTTGATTACAAACAGCCATTTGTTATTATTGAAAAGGATGAAAGCGTAATAGAACGTATTTCTGATGACAAAATGTTGATAATATTTGGTAATGCAAATGAGGATGAGATATTGATAAAAGCGGGAATTGAAAGGGCCCGAAGTATTATTTGCGCTTTGCCAAGTGATGCCGATAATTTATTTATTGTGCTGTCTGCACGGCAAATTAACAGCAAATTAAAGATAATAAGTCGTGCGACAGAGGAAACGAGCTCCCGGAAACTGAAGCTGGCAGGTGCCGATAATGTGATAATGCCTGATAAAATAGGGGGAGACCATATGGCATCCCTGGTAGTTGTACCGGATTTGGTGGAATTTTTAGACAATTTGACGGTTTCTGGAGTAGACGACTCTATTAATGTGGAACAAATTCCTTTTGAAAAAATATGTAACGATGGAGAGGAACTTGCGATCGCAGATCTGGATTTACGAAGAAAAACGGGATGCTCTATTATAGGCTATAAGTCGCCTAACGGCGAATATATTGTTAACCCGGAGCCCTCTCTTATTCTTAAGAAAGATTCCAAATTAATCCTTATAGGCAGGCCAAACCAGATTGAAAAACTGAAAGAGATTTATAATGTTTAGTAAATATTTAACATTTTAACTCTGAAAAATTTGAAAAAGCTTATTTTTTTAGTTTCTTGCTTCGCATTAAAATAAGCCTCAACTAACAATTAAATACTCTTTATGAGAAAGTACTTACTTTCAGCAATATTTACATTTTCGTTATTTTCGTTATTTGCCCAGGATCTTAAAATAAAGGCAAATGTTGGAAATCCCTCCAATTTAATAAACGATGGTTTCATAGATTTAGAAGTTGAAGGGGGAACTCCTCCTTATACTTACAAATGGGACAATCAATCTACTCTATTAACTTCGGCCCGTTCGGAAGGTTTGGTGGAAGGAGTCCCGTATTCGGTTGTGGTTACCGATTCTAAAGGAGCAAGCTCTAAAAAAACGTATACGGTAAAAGCGGAAGCTATTACTGAACATTTTAACGGCGCATTTAAACCCATTGTCGCACAAATGGAAAAGGTGTTGTTCTGGGATCTTTTTACCGCCATAGGAGTTTATGACCCTGTGGTTTATGCCGATATAAAGAATGTTCCCACTCCGGGTTGGGAGGCAGGTGTTCAGGATCGTTTTTTGTTAAAAAAATGGTTAAAACCTGAAAACACCAAGGTTAAAGAAGGAGATTTAATTGCCATTGTAGAATCGGATAATGGAGAAGATTTAAACGTTTATGCGAATGCACCTGGAACCTTGCGCTATTTGACACAGGCAGGAGAAGTTATTTATGACTACAAAAATGAAAAAGATGTTATTATGCGGGGGGCACATAACCTTGCCCAAATA
>Ga0307487_1001298_pt1 | contig 17816 bp, 13 predicted proteins | sample CBIW12metaG_FD_203665 | JGI IMG/M metagenome (GOLD analysis project Ga0307487, IMG submission 203665) | Sea-ice brine microbial communities from Beaufort Sea near Barrow, Alaska, United States - CBIW 1.2 | ecosystem: Environmental > Aquatic > Marine > Coastal | place: USA: Alaska | collected... | reverse complement strand
ACTGCCCAAAAGCCTCGACGCTCTCGACGAGATTGCCGGTGCCATTGCCCAGTACGCCGCTCCCGACGTGATCGTCTTCGCCGGCGGCCGCATCAAGCACATGACCGTGAGCATGAACGAAGTGCTGCGCCGCCATTTCGGCGCCCTCAACGTGCGCCCGGCCAGGCAGAAGTCTCGCGTGCTGATTGCCTCTTCACCGTTGGCCACATCCACGAGCGACTGGCCGCACGCCGAAAAGCATGACGACTATGACCTGACCGTGCGCGGCCACGGCGGCGTGTTCGCCGGAACCGGCATCGACATCGGCACCCGCGCACTGCTGGAGGTGCTCGACCGGATGAAGCCGGACGCCGAGCGGGCAATCGACCTGGGGTGTGGAACCGGTGTGCTCGCCGCAGCCCTGGCCGCGCAGCGGCCCCTGCTGCGGGTGCTCGCAACGGACCAGTCAGCCGTGGCCGTCGCTTCCGCTCGCGCGACCGTCGATGCCAATGCGCTTGCCGATCGCGTGACCGTGCTGCGCGCCGACGGCCTGTCCGGCCAGGCGGATGACTCCGCCGACCTGATCCTGCTCAACCCGCCTTTCCACATCGGCGCTTCCGTGCACGCCGGCCTGGCCGAAAAGCTGTTCATCGACGCGGCGCGCGTGCTGGCGCCGGGCGGCGAGCTGTGGACGGTGTGGAACACACACCTCGGCTACCGTCCGATGCTCACCCGCATCGTGGGCTCCACCCGCCAGGTGGGCCGCAACACCAAGTTCACGGTGACGGTCTCCACCGGCCGCTGATCGCGCTGGCGGGGCGTCAGACGCGCTCGAGCGGCTCGCCGTTGAGCACGTCGAGCCGCCACGCGGCGCCGCCGTCAGTGGGCGTGTGATCGTGGTGCACGAGGTTGAGCGTGGCATTGCTGATGCCGGCGATGTGCCGACCGAGAGCGTGCGCGAGACTGAGCCTGATCAATGTGCCGTGCGCGACGACGATGATGCGGGCACCGGGATGCTCCCGGGCGAGCTGCTGCAGGGCGTCGAGACCGCGCCGGGCGACGTCCGCCTCGGTTTCGGCGCCGTGGAATCCGCCCGGAAAGCGCAGGGCGTCGAGCTCGGCCCCGGCTGACAGGCCCTCGGCCGGTCCATAATTGCGCTCCAGCAGGCCGGAGAGACGTTCGGCCGCGACGAGGCCGAGCCGGTCCCCGATCAGGTCAGCCGTTTCAGCGGCACGGGATAGCGGGGAAGAGACGATCAAGTCCCAGTCGTAGGCGGACAGCGCCGGCACGGCATCCGCTGCCTGGCCGCGTCCCACGGCGTTGAGCGGGATGTCGGTCATGCCCTGGATGCGCGCTGCGGCGTTCCAATCGGTCTGGCCGTGGCGAATGAGGGCGAAGGTCGTCGTCGTGGTCACTCGTCTATTCTGCCTTGACCGACTGGATCAGGACACCTCGGCCCCACCGAGGTAGGCCGCTCTGACCTCCGGCAGCTCAATCAGCTCAGCCGGTGTGCCGGACAGCGCAACGCTACCCCGGTGCAGCACGGTTGCGCGGTGTGCGATCTTGAAGGATGCGCGTACGTTCTGTTCCACGAGCAATACGGCGAGCTGCTTCTCGCTGCAGAGGCGTGCGAGTACCTCCATGATCTCGGAGACGACCTTCGGGGCCAGGCCGATCGACGGCTCGTCGAGCATGATTGCGGTCGGATCGGCCATGAGACCCCGTCCGATGGCGACCATTTGCTGTTCGCCGCCCGAGAGGGTTCCGGCCGCCTGACCCATGCGGTTCTTCAGCCGTGGAAACAGGTCCAGCACCGCATCGACATCTCCGCGCCCCTTTTTCGTCCAGGCGCCGAGCATGAGGTTGTCCCGCACCGACAGGGACGGAAAGCACAGACGATTTTCCGGGACGAGGGTCAGGCCGAATCCGGCCATCTTCTCCGGCGGTTTCCCGGCGATCGCGCGGTCCTCCAGCGTGATCGAGCCGCTGGTGGGCTTGATCAGTCCGCTGATGGCGCGCAGCAGGGTGGTTTTTCCCGCACCGTTTGATCCGACGACCGCGAGGATTTCACCGCGGGCCACCTCGATCGACACGTCGTGCAATACCTCGAGCTGGCCGTAACCGGCGTGGAGCCCGGAAACCAGGAGCGTCATACGTGGCCTTCCAATTCGGTCAGTTCGGCCTCGGCCTCGTCAGCGTCGGTGCCGAGATAGGCAGCGATCACTGCCGGGTCGTTGCGTACGGCCTGCGGCTCACCGTGCGCAATGAGCACACCGTCGTCGAGCACGGCGACGTGGTCGGCGAGCGACATGACCTGGCCTACGTCGTGTTCGACGAGCAGGATGGTCAGGCCGGCGTCGCGCAGGCGGCGCAGCAGTTCGGCCAGGACATCGCGCTCGGCACCGGACAATCCGGCCATCGGTTCGTCCAGGAGAAGCAGCGCGGGCTCGGCGGCCAGGGCACGACACACTTCCATCATGCGTTGGCGCCCGAAGGGGAGCGACCCGGCGTCTTCGTGGGCGACATCGGTGAGGTTCATCGACTGCAGGATGTCGTGTGCCACGCTTCGATTCGAGCGTTGTTCGTGCGCCTGCAAACCGAGCATGCCGCGCAGGACTCCGGCCCGCCCGCGGCGGTATCGACCCATGTAGACGTTGCCGACGACATCGGTCGAATTGAAGATCTGCAGGTTCTGGAACGTGCGGGTGAGCCCGTGCGTTGCCGCGACGTGCGGTTTGCGTCCGGAAATGGTGCGACCGAGAAACTTGACCGTGCCGGACGTGGGCGCGAGCGCACCGGAGATGATGTTGAAGCAGGTCGTCTTGCCGGCGCCGTTGGGGCCGATGAGTCCGAGAATCGTTCCGGCCGGAACCGTGAGGTTCACGTTGTCGAGGGCGACGACGCCGCCGTAGCGCATGGTGAGTCCGGAGACTTCCAGGATGGCTTCGCCGGCCGCCAAGGGGGAACTGACCTTGGGCAGAGCGACGACAGCAGAGTCGTCGACTTCGGTGAGGCGGGGAACGGTCTTGCCCGGCAGCCGGGGTCGGACCCACCGCCACAGCGCGGTCGTGGCTTGAACGAGGCCACCCGGCAGGAGCAGAATCACCAGAACGAGCACGATGCCGTAGCCGAGCAGCTGCACTTCGCCGGTGGCGCCCGGGATAAGCGCCGGGATGAGCTCGCTCATGCCTTCACCGAGGAATTCAATGAGGAACGCACCGGCCAGAGCGCCCCAGACCGAGCCGAGACCGCCGATGACGACCATGAGCAGGAACTCCACCGAAACACCGAAGCCGGCGATCTGCGGGCTCACGATTGCCACCTGGTAGGCGTAGAACACACCGCCGAGACCGGCGAAGCCGGCAGACAGCACGAGTACCTTCAACCGCAGCGCATAGGTGCTGACCCCGAGGCTTTCGGCGGCCAGCTCGGAATCGTTGACCGCGGACAGCGCACGCCCGGCGCGGCTGTGGGTCAGATTGAGCGCCAGAATGATTCCGAGAACGACGAACGGTGTCACGAACCAGAAAAACAGTCCGTTGTTGTCGATCGGGATACCGAAGACCACCGGCCGACCGATGCCGAAAATTCCGGTGGTGCGTCCGGTGAAATCCCATTCCCGCGCCGTGATCATGACGATGAAGCCCAGACCCAGGGTGGCCAGTGCGAGATAGTGGCCGCGCAGCCGCATGAGCGGCAGACCGACGAGCAGCGCGACGAACATCGCCGCGAGTACACCGGCCGTGGCCGCGACGGGCCCGGAGAAATCGAACTTGGTCAGCAGAATGGCGTGCGTGTACGCGCCGATCCCGAAGAATGCGGCCTGACCCAGACTCACCTGCCCGGCCAAACCCATGAGCAGGCTCAATCCGATGGCGGGCAACGCGAAGATCATCGCGAACACGGCAACGTTCATCATCGACGCGCTCGCGGTGAACGGAATGATGATCGCCACGACGATGAGGATGGAGCACCCGATGAGGGTGCCGCGGTTGGTCGCCCAGAATCGCTTGCGGGGCGTGAGGTTGCCGACGAACGTCGGAGCTGTGGAGTCTGTCATTGCATTACACCCTGACGGCTGTGGGCTTGAGAACGAGGCCCTGTGTTCTGAACGTGAGCACAAGGATGAGGATGAGGAAGGCCACTCCGTCGCGGAGTCCGGAGGCGATGTAGCCGGCTACGTACGCCTCGATGACGCCGAGGAGCAGCGCGCCGACGATGGCCGCACGGAACGACGAGAATCCGCCGAGGATTGCGGCGACGAAGCCCTTGAGACCGAGCAGCAGTCCGCCGGACCAGATCGACAGGGAGATGGGCGAGGAGACCACTCCCGCGACGGCGCCGACGAATCCGGCGATGGCGAAGGCGAGGACGGACGCCATCACGGGGGAGATGCCCACGATCTTGGCGGCGATGGGTTGCTCAGCGCAGGCGCGCAGCGCTTTGCCCCAGCGGCTCTTTTCGTAGAAGAGCATGATGCCGCCGCCGACGACGACGAGGGCGCCGAGCATCCAGATTTCCTGGGAGCGGATGCTCACCCCGCCGATGAGCAGGTTCTCGCCGGGAAAACGCGGCATTCCGCGGGCTTCCGGCCCCCAGACGAGGAGCATGATGGCCTGCAGCAGGATCGATACGCTGAGCGTGACGATCATGGAAAACAGGGTGGTCAGGTTCTTCACTCGGGCGATGATGAGGCGCTCAACGGCGACGGCGACCAGGGTCACCGACAAGATCGCAACGAGAATCGCCACGATCAGTGGCATGCCGGCCGCCGTCAACCAGGCGCCGCCGATGCCCGCGAGCATCGCGAATTCGCCCTGGGCAATGTTGACGATGTGCCGCACGGTGTAGACGGCGATCAGGCCGACGGCGAGCAGGGCGTACACAGATCCCTGTGAAAGCCCTGCCACCGTCAGCTGCAGAAAATCAGTGAGCACAGTCAGTCCTTGAGGAGCATCCAGCTGCCACCCTGCGCCTCAGCGAGGATCAGCGCGGAGGCGTCGAGGCCTGAATGGTTGTCCGGGGTCATCTTGTAGACACCCGAGATACCGATGAACTCGGCCTGCTCGAGCTCGTCGCGCAGTGCGTTCGGTTCGGTGCCTGCCTTTTCAATGGCGTTGACCGCGATGTGCCAGGCGTCAAACGCGTGGCCGCCGAAGGTGGAGGGCTGCTCGCCGAACGCTTCGCTGTAGTCCGCCTGAAACTGTTCGATAACCGGACGCTGGGGGTTGTCGGCGGGGAGCTGCTCCGTGACGAGCAGACGACCCATCGCCGCGATGACGCCGTTGGCGGAGTCGCCGGCTGCGTCGAAGAACGCCTGGTTGGCGATGCCGTGCGACTGGTAGACCGGCTTGTTCACGCCGAGCTGGACATAGGCCTTCTGGGCCAGGCCGGCTGCCGGGTTGATGCCCCAGATGATGACGGCGTCGGCGTCGGACGAACGAACGTTGGTCATCTGCGGGGTGAAGTCGGTTGCACTGGGCTCGAACGCCTCGGTGGTGACGAGGGTGATGCCGCGTTCCGCGCCGAGCTCGGTGATGTAATCGGCGATTCCCTCGCCGAAACCGGTCGCGTCGCGAACGAGGGCGACTTTGGTGTAGCCCTTCTTCTCGGCGTCATTGAGGATGGTTTCCAGCACGGTGTTGTCGTTCTGCGTGGTCTTGAAGACCCATTTGGAATCCGCGACGATGGCCACGTTGGCGGCAACGGAAATCAACGGAATCTCGGCGGCTTCGGCCAGGGGACGCATGGCGAGGCTCGGGCCGGTGCGCGAGGCTCCGATGATCAAATCGACGCCCTCGCTTTCAATGAGTTTGGCCGTTGCCTTCGCTGCGCCATCCTCGGTGGACTGATCGTCGAGGATGATCAGTTCGACATCACGCCCGTTGATGCCGCCCTCGGCTTTCAGCTGATCGGCGAGCATCTTGAGCGTGTTCTGCTCCGGCACGCCGAGGCTTGCGCCGACTCCGGTGATGTCGAGAACCGCGCCGATCTTGATCGGGCCCGAATCCGATGACGAGTCGGTGTCGCTGGAACCGCCGAGATTGGACGTGCTGCATCCGGCGAGGACCAGGGCGGTAGCGATGGCTATGGGCGCGAAAAGGCGCATTCGAGACTGCTTCACTGAAAATCTCCTCTTTGAGAACTGGAAATGAATTATCTACCGAACAGTCGGTAACTAAACCCTCTGATCTCACAGTACAAGGCGCGCGCGCCGGGTAACAAGCATTCAGGGTCGGATCGGGTAACGACTGGGTGACGGTTTGATCCCCCGGCCAATGAGCGAGGAACCATACCGGCTTCGGCGTTCAGGACGCGAGCTCGGATGATTCGTTCGCCGGGAAGCTCAGCATACGTGCCGGCGGGATACGTTTCGCCGCGATGGCGAGCCTGGCCACGGCGACGACCGACCAGCCGAACAGCACGACAACCAGGCCGTTGCGCGCCGTGAGAAGTAGCAGCGAGAACAAGTTCCCGTCGATCAGCGGCATATAGAAGATGGGGAAGATCAGCGTGGTCAGGCCGGAGATGGCCAGCATCAGCACGGCGGGCACACGCCACGCCGCCCAGCTGTGCCCGACGCCGACCACGACCACCGGCACCAGCCACAGCATGTATTGCGGAGACCCGACCTTGTTGAAGACGACGAACGCACCGACGAGGGCGAGCGAGCCGAGCAGCAGCAGCTGGGCGGCATCCGCTTGACGATGCTGAGCCCCGAGCAGCAGCAGCAAGATCGCTGCGATGGCGCCGAACATGACGGGTGTCATCAGGGAGGCGACCAGATGGGTGCCGGGTCCGCTCACCTCACGGGTGGCTATTGAAAAGTTCTCGTAGATGAACGTGTCGTGGTGTCCGAGCGCCGCCAGCCACACCCACGGGGTGGTGATCGGCGCTTCGAGTTGCAGGGCGCGGTCGGATTGTTCCGTGACGAAGCCAGTGAGGAATTGCAGGCCCCCGAGCAGCCACACGGTTATCGCCACGCCGCCCGACACCACCGCCCCGGTGAGAATCATCGTACGTCGGCGGGGGGACACTGCGACCACGGCGACGACCACGGCGGCCGGCCAGACCTTGATCCAGGTGGCGAGAGCCAGCACAACGGCAGCGACCACCGGCCGCCGCGCGAGGAGCACGAGCCCGACGAGGACCAGCGGCGCCGTGATTCCTTCCAACCGCAACAGGCCGACCGGGCTCAGCACAAAAGACGCGAATAGCCAGTACCAGGCCGACTTGAAGCCGCTTCGCCGCCGCCCCCAATCGGTCAGCGCCCCCACTGCTATGGCGTTGAGCGCGGTCGTCATCAGAAACCAGAGCAGCTGGTAGAGCAGCGGCCCGGCGAGCCCCGCGAAGGCGATCGGCAGCATGGCCCCGATGGGGTACACCCACAGGGTGTCGATTCCCTGCCAGATGCCGTTGTTGAAGCCGAGTTCGGCCCAGGTGCGGTACAGCGGGAGGTCGCCGAGAACTCGTCCCGTGAGAATTGTGTGGAGCAGGGCGAACAAAAAGACGATATGAAGACCGACGAACCCGGCGATCAGTGTGCGTGGCCGTTGGAAGGCCAGGCGCCGGCTGAACGTCAGGGTGGCCGCCAGGCTGGCGTCGACACGATCGAAGATGTTGGACATGTCACCATTTCTGCAGTGCGGACGTGGGTCGTCGCGTGCAGTCTAGGGGTGACGGGTGAACCTACGGTGTCAGGTCAGGTCAGGAGAGGAGCTCCCGAATGTCGGCGGCGGTCAGAGCGGCCCCCTGCGGGGCGCCATCGGTCATGACACTTTCGAACAGGCGGGCCTTCGTGGCTTTGAGGGCCATGACCTTTTCTTCGATGGTGTCTTTGGAAACGAGACGATAGACCATGACGTTCTTGGTCTGGCCGATGCGGTGCACACGGTCGACGGCCTGGGCTTCAGTCGCCGGGTTCCACCAGGGGTCGAGCAAGATGACGTAGTCGGCCTCGGTGAGGTTGAGACCGAATCCGCCGGCTTTGAGACTGATCAGAAAGACGGAGCTGGTGCCCTCTTTGAAATCAGTGATGGCTTTGGCCCGATTCCGAGTCTTTCCGTCGAGGTAGGAATAGCTGATTCCGGCGGCGTCGAGCCGGTCGCGCGCCTTGCCGAGGTACTGGGTGAACTGGCTGAAGATGAGGGTGCGGTGTCCTTCGGCGACGGTGTCTTCGAGCAGCTCGAGCAGGGCATCGAGCTTGGTTGATGGCACGCTGTCGTACTTCGCGTCGTAGAGACTCGCGTCGAGGCTGAGCTGGCGCAGCATGGTGAGCGACCGAAAGATCTCGAACCGGTTCGCGTTCATGTCCTCGATCAGACCGAGCACCTTCTGGCGCTCGCGGGCAAGGTGCATGTCGTAGACCTTGCGGTGCCGCGGGTGCAGGTCGAGTTCGAGCACCTGCTCCTGCTTCTCAGGCAGATCACTGGCCACTTCCGCCTTGGTACGCCGCAGCATGAAGGGACGGATGCGACGGCGCAGCTGCGCCAGCCGGTCGGCATCGGCATCCGTTTCAATGGGCTTGCGATAGTAGTCGGCAAAGCGGCTGGGGCTGGGGAACAAGCCGGGCGCGGTGATGGAGAGCAGCGACCACAATTCCATCAGGTTGTTTTCCATCGGTGTGCCGGTGATGGCCAGCTTGAACGGGGTGCGCAGGCGGCGGGCACAGACGTGCGCCTTGCTCTGGTGGTTCTTCACGAACTGGGCCTCGTCGAGAAGCAGCCCGGCCCAGTCGTGGGAGTTGTACTCCTCGAAGTCGAGGCGGAACAGCGTATAGGAGGTGATGACGACATCCGCCTCGCCTATTTCCTCCAGCAGGCTGGAGCCGCGCTTGCCGGCGGTCTGCGTAATGGCGGCGGTGCGGAGGTCGGGCGCGAATCGTGCGCACTCTGCGGCCCAGTTGGAGACGACGCTCGTCGGGGCGACGACGAGGAACGGTTGGCGGGTGGTGCCGGTCTGGGCATCCTGGCTGTCGCGCGCGTGGGCGATGAGGGCGATCGCCTGCAGGGTCTTGCCGAGGCCCATGTCATCGGCGAGTACGCCGCCCAGCTGGTGATCGTAGAGAAAGCTGAGCCAGTCGAATCCGGTCTGCTGGTACGCGCGCAGGGTGGCGTGCACGGCGGGCGGGAGCGGACGTGCGGCGATGGGCGCGGCTTCACCGTGCCCCTGCAGAGCGCCGAGGCCCTCGACGGCGTTGCGCCAGGTGGCTGCCTGCTCGGCGACGACGCCCAGCAGCTGCAGTTCCTCCCAGAGGTCAGCCTGAAAACGGCTGAGGCCGAGCGTGCCGGCGTTGCTCTCCTGCAGGCCACGTGCCTCTTCGATCAGTCGGCGCAACTGCTGCAGTTCGGGGCGGTCGAGGCTGAAATAGGTGCCGCTGTCGAGGATCATGAGGTCCTGGTCGGTGGCCAGCGCCCGAAACAGGTCGTCGAAGGGGATTTCTTCGCCCTCGATCGAGACGGTCACGGCAAGGTCGAACCAGTCGCGAGTGTCGGTGTTTTCGGTGGTGGCGAGGCTGATCACGGGCGCTTCGTCGGCTTCGCGGTAGCTCGGGGCGTCGGCGGAAACCTCCACGATGATTCCGGCGGCGGTGAGCAGGGGCACAGCTTCGCCGAGAAAGGTGATCATGACGGCGCCGTGGAGCTCGGAGTGCTCGAGCAGTCTGGCGGTGCTGACCGGCGTTGCGGCCTGCCAGAGCGCTCCGAACGTCATGATTGCGCGTTCGACGTGGCTGACAAGTTCGCTTTCGCGGGTCGGGTCACGAAAGCGAGTGTCGCCGGGGGTCGGGCGCAGGGGATGGCGGTAGAGCACCTCGGAGGGCGTTGCCGCTGGCTGATCTATCGCTGTCGCTGTCGCTGTTTCGGTGGGCGCGACGTACTGCCATTCCCAGGCCAGGGTGATGCGGGCATCAGTCTGGTGGGTGATCGTGAGGGCCAGGTGCGGTTGGGCCGTCTGAGGAAGTTCGAAGGATGCATCGTGGCTGGTCAAGGTCAGTTTTTGCTGCAGAAAGGGGTAGTAGTCGGCAAGAAATGCTGACTCGTCGTCGGAGGGGATATCGAAGCCGCCGGTGACCGCGAGAGCGCGAATTTCGGAGCTGACCGGGGCGTCCAGCGGGGCGAGGGTGAGCTGATGGCCGGTGGCGAGGGGGTCGGAAGGGGGAGTCCAGGTGTAGGCGCCGTGGGCCGGATCGCCGATGAAGCCGAATTCAGCGCCGCGGTGCAGCTGCTCGTTCAACACGAGCAGCGGGGTCAGCAGCAGGCCCTCGTCATCGCGGCGAATGTCGATCTCGAGCGCGGCCGGCGTGGCGGAGAGCAGGACGGGATTCTGAGCATCCGTTGCGCAGACCATCGGGAGACCGCTCAGCTGCGCCTCATGCAGGAGATCCCACAGAGCCTTGTTCTCGAAGTTGTCGAGGTAGAGCCAATGGTCGGTGTAACTGTAATAGCGCTGTCCGGTTGCAGAGAGTGCGTAGAGGGCGTTGAGAATCTTGCGGTGGCCGCGGTTGTAGGTTCCCGGGGTCCAGGACAGGTTGTCCCAGGTGAGGGAGCCGCGGATCCACTTGCCTTTCTTGCCCATGACCATGGGGCGTGCGCCGAGTCGGCGGGGCCCGGGGCGTCGGTTGGGGCTGTAGGCGGGGTCGAGCAGATCGAATTGCAGCGCGAGAGCCGTGCTGGTCGCCGTCTCGCTGCCGGTCGACTTGGCGATCGGGGCCAGAGCGGCTCTCCAGGCCGGCACCGACGGCCCAGGGGGAGTGGCGGGTACCGGCATTGCGGGCTGGTACGCGGCCGGTACAAATGTGGATTCGAATACCGGGGTACGCCGGTCGCCGATCGCGCGTGCGCTGGACGCTGCGTTGGATGCTACACGTTCCGCGTTCAGCTCGGCGGAGCTGCGCCGGCTGGCAAGGAGCAGGGCGGCGACGTGTTTGCAATTGCTGCCCATTGGGCAGGTGCACGTTCCGCTGGCCCGAACCGCCTGGCCGGCGGCGTTTAGCGTGAACGAGACGAGCACAGTGTACGGCTGGGGGCTGGTGCCGCTCACGCGACCAGTGAGGTGTGTTCCCGATGGGGCCCAGGACTGTTCTGTGACGTGCCCGTTGCGGGCATAGCGCTCACCGCGCGAGAACGACTGACTGCCTACGATGCGGGCGATCTCGTGAGTGCTGAGGGAATGGGCCATAGGTGTGGGAGCTCCATAAGAAAAAGGGACCAACCCTCATTGTCTCACGGGAGGGTGTCCTGTTCCGCTGGATCGGCCGCCACAGTCGCCGCTCGGTACTGAATATGCGGCTCTCAAATTGCGTTGTGCACCGGCAGGGGGCCTAGTCGGTGCGCCGCCTCGCATGCACGGCGCACGGTACAGTTCACTTGTGTTCTTCATGCCCTGTTCCCACGTCGTTTCGATCGAAGTGTCCGGCGCGAGCGGAACCCTGTCGTGGTGACTCGTCGGGTTCTGGCCGATCACGTGTACGAAGAACTGATGGCCTCCCTGATTGACGGGCGTCGTGAACCGAATTCTCCGATGAGCATTGACGGTCTGGCTCGTGAGCTCAACGTGTCGCCGACGCCCGTTCGTGAGGCGTTGGCCCGACTGGAACACACGGGTATGGTGCGTCGCATCGCACTGAAGGGCTACACGGTTGCGCCGTTGTCGACCTCCTCGGAACTCGCGCAACTCGTCGACGCGCGACTCGTGATCGAAGCGGCCAACGCCGAGTGGGCCTGCGCACGGGTCACGCCAGAACTCTGCGAGCAGCTTGCCCTCAGTATCGACCGATTGCGTGCCTCGCACACGGGAGCATCGTACGCGGAGTTTCGTGACTACTGGCGCGCCGATGAAGATTTTCACCGGCTGATCGCCGAGCACGCCAATAACCCGTTTATGCTCGCGGCTTTCGAGACGCTCGGTGGCCAGGTGCAGCGGTTTCGGTTCTTCGCGGGCGTGGGAGTGACGGATGCCGACAGCGCCATTGCCGAGCACACCAGCATTCTTGAGGCCTTTCAGCGCGGGGATTCCGCGGGGGCTCGGGCCGAGATGGTGCGGCACCTCGACGGAGTCAAATGTCGCTCGGTGCAGGACAGCGGCGGCGCGGGTTCCGTAGGCGTGGCTCCGGAACCCGCTGAATACTGACACCGGCCGTCCCATTGACTCGCCTTGACAATCTCTGGTAGATCGTAGATCCTATAGGAAATACGATTTACACGATGGAGTGAAGATGTCTTACACCGCAGAAACCTGGCCGATAACTGCAGCCCTGCTGCAGTTCCCTGGCATCGATGCGGGCGGGCAGGCCGCGCAGGACGCGGAGGCCGCCGTCTGGTCTCGCGTCTTTCAGGAAGTCAAGGACGCCGGATTCGCCAACGTGGACCTTTTCGATTCCTGGGTCCGCCCCGGCGACCTGTCCTCCGCCCGCCTGGACGACCTGAAACTCGCCGCTACAACCGTTGGAGTCGGCGCGCCGGCCATCTCTGCGATCCGTCGCAGTGTCATCGACGAGGAGAACTGGGAAGATAACCTCGCCTACAGCCACCGCACCCTGGAGGCGGCCGCTCAGCTCGGTTGCGAAGTGGTGTCGTTTGGCCTGCACCAGGCACTCACCCCCCAACAGCAGCAGCAGCTGTGGTTCTGGACTGTTGAAGGACACCAGGACCCGGTCGGCGACACGGAAACCTGGGGCAAGGCCGTCTCTCGACTTCAGCAGCTCGGGCGGCATGCGGCCGAACTGGGGTTGCTCATGTCCCTCGAGCTCTACGAAGACACCTACCTCGGCACGGGTGACTCGGCGGTGCGTCTGGTTCAGGACATCGGCCTCAGCAACGTGGGACTCAATCCCGACATTGGTAACCTCGTGCGGTTGCACCGTCCGATCGAGAAAGTGCAGGAGCTGATTGCCAAGACTGTTCCCTACGCGAACTATTGGCACGTCAAGAACTACAGCCGGGACGAAGACCGGGCCCGTGAGCAGTTCACCGCCATTCCGGCGCCCCTGGAAACCGGACTTATCAGCTACCGCGAAGCATTTCGCACGGCATTGTCGTTCGGATTCCAGGGAATCATCTGCACCGAGCACTATGGCGGCGACGGCCTGAGCGTCTCAGCCACCAACCAGGCCTATCTTCGCGACAAGATCCTTCCCCGGACTGAGGATTACGCCTTGGGCACCCCGCTCGTTGCCCAGGGGCGGCAGCAGCCCACCCTGGCCGCGCGCTGACCCCCTCCATTTCGCTGCACGGATTCGATGAGGAACCATGACACGACTATTTGATGACCCCGCGGCCTTTGCCGAGGAAGCCCTGCACGGTTTCGTAGCCGCTAACCGCCGGTACGTCTCCGCGGTTGACGGCGGCGTGGTGAGCGCTATTGACCAGCCCGACGGGCAGGTCGCCCTGGTGATCGGTGGTGGCTCCGGGCACTATCCTGCGTTTGCGGGTCTGGTCGGTACGGGTCTGGCCACCGGATCCGCCTGCGGCAACATGTTCGCCTCGCCGGCGGCCGCTCAGATCTATCGCGTGGCGAAGGCGGCCGAATCCGGCGGTGGAGTGCTGCTGAGTTACGGCAACTACGCCGGCGATGTGCTGCACTTTGGGCAGGCGCAGGCACGCTTGAACGCGGAGGGTATTCCCACGCGCACCGTCGTTGTTACCGACGATATTGCGAGCGCGTCGATCGACGAGATCGAGAAGCGACGTGGGGTGGCCGGAGACCTCACTGTCTTCAAGATCGCGGGGGCTGCCGCAGAGGCGGGTCTTGCGCTTGACGAGGTTGAGCGGCTTGCTGCCAAGGCCAACTCCCGCACTCGCTCGCTCGGGGTTGCCTTCGACGGATGCACTCTGCCGGGCGCATCGACGCCGCTGTTCACGGTTCCCGACGGTCAGATGTCACTCGGCCTCGGTATTCATGGTGAACCCGGAATCTCCGACCGGGCAATGCCTTCAGCCTCTGAATTGGCTCAACTCTTGGTCGACCAGCTGCTGTCCGAGCGCCCGGATGGTGCCGACGGCCGGGTCGTCGTGCTTGTCAATGGGCTCGGTACCGTCAAGTACGATGAGCTCTTCTTGCTGTTTGGTAAGATCGAGGCCCGCCTTGTCGCCGCCGGCCTGGAGATTGTCGAACCAGAGTGCGGCGAGTTGGTCACGAGTTTGGACATGTCCGGGTTGTCGCTCACCCTGTTCTGGGTAGACGACGAACTCGAAGCGTACTGGTGCGCCCCGGCGAATACTCCCGCATATAAAAAGGGCGACGTGACCGGGCGGCCACGCCGCCGAGTGGTCGTCGACCGCACAGAAACGGATGTCGCGTACCTCACGCCCACCGCGGCGGCGGTCGCGCTCAGCCCAGCAGCCGCCGGCGCCATCACGGTGGTGCAAACGGTCATCGTGCTGCACGAGGATGAGTTTGGCCGGCTCGATGCCATCGCAGGGGATGGCGATCACGGCATCGGCATGCGCCGCGGCGTGGACGCGGCCGTCGGAGCGGCGCTCCGGGCGCGAAACTCGCAGGCCGGCGTCGACGAGGTGCTGGTTGCGGCCGGCGAAGCGTGGGCGGAGAAGGCGGGCGGAACATCCGGTGCCCTCTGGGGTGCCGCTCTGTGCGCCGCCGGCCGCGCGCTCGGCAACCGCGCCGGATACGACCGGGACACCGCCCTCGCCGCGATCGTTGCCTTTGCGACGGCGATCACGGACCTCGGCCAGGCCGAGATCGGCGATAAGACCATGGTCGACGCGTTGCTGCCCTACGTCGATGCGTTCACCGAGCAGCACCGCAAGGGAGCCAGTCTCGAGTGCGCGCTCGGCGTCGCAGCCCGAGCGGCGCGCGCAGCGGCCGACGCAACCGCGGCGCTCAGTCCTCTCAAGGGGCGAGCCCGCCCGCTGGCCGAACGCAGCATCGGCCATCCTGACCCCGGCGCTGTGTCGTTCGGTGTGATTGCCACCGGTATCGCCGATGCCTGGGGCGACTTGGTCCAGCCCCAATCAGTAATTACGAAGGAAGGTACGGAATGACCGAGAAATTGCGCATTGTCATCGGCAATGACGAAGCCGGAGTCGAATTCAAGACGGCACTTAAAGCGTTGTTGGATGCCGACTCCAGGGTGGCATCCGTTATCGACGTCGGAGTCGGGGCGAATGATCAGACGGCCTATCCGCATGTCGCCGTCGATGCCGCGCGCCGTGTGGCTTCCGGCGCGGCCGATCGTGCCCTGCTCATCTGCGGAACCGGTCTGGGAGTGGCTATATCGGCAAACAAAGTCCCAGGCATCCGGGCCGTCACCGCCCACGACAGCTATTCGGTAGAGCGATCAGTGCTGAGCAATAATGCCCAGGTGCTCACACTGGGTCAGCGCGTCATCGGCCTCGAACTGGCCAAACGCCTGGTTTCAGAGTGGGTCGGATACCGCTTCGACGAAACCAGCGCATCGGCCGACAAGATCAAGGCCATCATCTCGTATGAAACGGAAGGCAACTTATGAATCGCACCATCGCAATCGTCGGGTCGGGCTATATGGGCGGCGGAATCGCACAGGTTCTCGCGCTCGCCGGAAACCAGGTGTACCTCTCGGACGTTTCTGTCGAAGTCACCGAGAAGAACTTCGAACGCCTCATCAGCGAGTCGCGCGATTTTGTGTCTGCTGGACTTTTCCCGGCCGGAGCCACTGAAACGCTCAAGCAGAACTTGTTCGTCGCCGCATCGGTCGAAGAGGCCGTGGCGAATGCCGACTTCATCGAAGAAGCGGTGCCCGAAGTTCTCTCCATCAAGCACGACATTCTCGCCCGCATCAGTGCGGCGGCGCGACCGGACGCCATCATCGGGTCCAACACGTCGACGATCTCCATCGGCGACATGGCCACCGCCGTGATCAATCCAGAGCGCTTCCTCGGCGTGCACTTCTCGAACCCGTCGCCTTTCATCCCCGGCGTTGAGGTTATCCCGCATGTCGGCACCGCTGAGAATGTCGTCGCTGCGGCCCGTGAGATCGTGCATTCCACCGGCAAGCAGACAGCCGTCGTGAAAGACGTGACCGGGTTCGTGTTGAACCGTCTGCAGTACGCGCTGTTCCATGAGGCCACGCAACTGGTTGAAGAGGGCGTGGCCTCTCCGGAAGACATCGATACCCTCGTGCGCACCACTTTTGGTTTTCGGCTGCCAATCTTCGGCCCCTTCGCCATTGCCGACATGGCTGGCCTCGACGTGTACAACTTCTGCTACAAGTCCCTGCAGACGGATTTCCCGGAGCGCTTCAAGACGCCGCAGGTTCTGACTGACCTCGTGGACGCCGGCAAGCTTGGCACCAAGACCGGCGCCGGGTTCCTCGATGTGCCCGCCGAGCGCACGCCCGATCTCATCGCGTACCGGAATAAGGCCTACGTCGCGATGCAGAAGCTGATTGACGACCTCGGACCGGCACCCCTGAGCTAGGACCAGCGCCATGCCGGGTTCAGCTGCGCCCACGGTCGTCACCGTAGGAGTGAGCACGAAGATGTACCTCGGATACTCGGCGAGCCTGGCCTGGCTCACCGGCATCCGCGGCGAGGTCGAGTCGCGGCCGCTGCTCCGCGGGCGCGTGCAGATCTTCGTCGTGCCTTCATTCCCGGTGCTCGAAAGCGCACGACGCATTTTGGACGGCACCGGGGTGCTCCTCGGCTCTCAGAACTGCGCGGCAGAAGCCGGCGCATTCACGGGCGAGGTCAGCGCCGGACTGCTGGCGGAATTAGGGGTGGACCTGGTAGAAATCGGGCACGCCGAACGCCGCCGCCTGTTCGGTGAGACCGACGCCATCGTGCGTACAAAGGTCGGTGCCGTCCGTGCGGCTGGGCTGACCCCGCTGCTGTGTATCGGGGAAAACGACCAGGGTTCGGTCGGCGGCGCCGTCGATCAGTGCATTGCGCAGGTTGAATCCGCGCTGGGCGGCGCGACCCCGGTGAGCGAAATCCTCCTCGCCTACGAACCTGTGTGGGCGATTGGTGCGGCCGAGCCCGCGCCCCCCGATTACGTGAATCAAGTCGTGGCCGAACTGCGCAGCACCCTCGCCGACGTCCTCGGCCGACCGGCCGGCATGATCTATGGCGGCAGTGCCAGACCCGGTCTTCTGCCCCAGCTGCAGTTCCTCGACGGTCTGTTCCTGGGTCGATTCGCCCATGACCCGGCCAACTTCGGGGTCGTTCTGGACGAGGCACTGACTCGAGCCGACGCTCCTCGCGCACAACCCTAAGGCACTCTTCTTCGAGTTTCTTAACGCGTACCGGTTCGCCCGAACCGATCGCCACCACGCCCTTTGGCGTTGGTGTTTCTTTGAATCAATGACGTTTCGTAAGGAATTCAACTCATGGTCCCTTTGACCCTGGCCACGGACGCGGCGCTGCCAGCGCCCGTTCTGATTGGCATCGCAGTGGCGGCCATCGCGCTGCTGCTGTTTCTCATTATCAAGGTGCGTCTGCACGCCTTCTTCTCGCTGATCATCGTGAGCCTCCTCACTGCGGTCGCGGCTGGCGTGTCCGCGTCCGACTTATTGGACACCATGGTCGGTCCGTTCGGATCAACCCTCGGCAATGTCGCCATGCTCGTCGGTTTCGGCGCGGTACTCGGCCGCATCGTCGAAACGTCCGGCGGAGCGCAGGTGCTGGCTGACAGTCTGCTCAAGCTATTCGGTGAGCGGCGAGCACCGCTCGCCCTCTCCGTCGCATCCCTGCTGTTCGGGTTCCCCATCTTCCTGGATGCGGGCTTTATCGTGATGCTCCCGATCATTTACACGGTGGCGCGGCGACTCGGCGGCGGGCTGCTGCTGTACGCTCTCCCCGCCGCCGGCGCATTTCTGACGATGCACGCGCTCGTGCCCCCGCACC
>Ga0307487_1001297_pt1 | contig 17816 bp, 15 predicted proteins | sample CBIW12metaG_FD_203665 | JGI IMG/M metagenome (GOLD analysis project Ga0307487, IMG submission 203665) | Sea-ice brine microbial communities from Beaufort Sea near Barrow, Alaska, United States - CBIW 1.2 | ecosystem: Environmental > Aquatic > Marine > Coastal | place: USA: Alaska | collected... | reverse complement strand
GGTCGAAGATGTACGTTTCCTCACCGGGGGTGGGCGTTATGTCGACGATATTGCACCCGAAGGCGCGTTGTACGGGTTTGTTTTTCGCAGTCCTGTGGCCCATGCCGAAATTGAAGGAATCGATGTCGCCGACGCCCGCGCGGCACCCGGCGTGCGACTTGTGCTGACGGCTGAAGATATCGAAACCATGGGTGCCAGACTGGCGATGGCATTTTCGCGCGTCGAGAATCGCGATGGCACCAAGGGCTCGGGCGCCGAACGTCCGTTCCTCGCCAAAGGCCGCGTGCGGTTCGTGGGCGAGCCGGTGGCATTCATTGTCGCCGAAACTCTTGCGCAGGCCCGGGATGCGGCCGAACTGATCGAATTCGACTATAACGATTTGCCCGTCAAACTGGACGTCGTACCGGGCGGCCAGACGCTTCACGATGACACGCCCGACAACGTCGTTTTCGACTGGGGCATGGGCGACGAGGCCGCAACCGAAGCCGCATTCAAGGCCGCAGCGAAGACCGTCAGCCTGTCGATCGACGACAATCGGGTGATCTGCAATTCGATGGAACCACGCGGAGCCTATGCCGAATGGGCCAATGACCGGCTGCATGTCTGTTTCAACGGGCAGGGCGTTTGGGGGCTCAAAACCGACATGTCCGAGACGTTCGATCTGAAGCCCGAACAGGTGCGAATTACCACCCCCGATGTGGGTGGCGGTTTCGGGATGAAGGGCTTTGCCTATCCCGAATACCTGATGCTTGCGGCGGCGGCGATACAGTTGAAACACCCCGTCCGCTGGATGGGCGAGCGGACGGAATCGATGCTGTCCGACAACGCGGGTCGCGATCTGGTCAGTCAGGCGGAACTGGCGTTTGACGACGACAACAAGATTACCGCTTATCGCATCACGTCCCGGTGCAACATGGGCGCATATTCCAGCACTTTCGCACAATTCATCCAGACACAGCTGTTTTCCCGCGTCCTGACCGGTGTTTACGACGTTCAGACGATCTGGATGCAGGCCACCGGCGTGTTCACCAACACCACCCAGGTCGATGCCTATCGCGGCGCTGGCCGCCCCGAGGCGATTTTCGCACTGGAACGGATGATCGATTACGCCGCCCGCGAGTTGGGCGTCGATCCCTGGGAAATCCGGCGGAAAAACTTTATTCCCGCCGATGCCTTCCCCCATGACACGCCGGTCGGCGAAACCTATGACGTGGGCGATTTCCACCGGCTTCTGGCCAGCGCCGAGGAACATTCCGACCGCGCCGGGTTCGCCGCGCGCCGCGCCGACAGCGAAGCCCGGGGGCAGTTGCGCGGGCAGGGGCTGTGTTACTATATCGAATCGATTCTCGGCGATCCGTCCGAAACCGCAGCGGTCGAATTTCAGGACGACGGCACCGTGTTGATCTTTGTCGGCACCCAGAGCAACGGACAGGGCCACGAAACTGTCTATGCCAAATTTCTGTCCGATCAGACCGGAATTCCGATGGATGCAATCAGTGTGGTGCAGGGCGATTCCGATCGTATTCCCCATGGCGGTGGCACCGGTGGATCTCGTTCAGTCACCACGCAGAACAACGCCACACTGTCCACCGTGGCAAAGATGGTCAGCCAGTTCGGCGCGTTTCTGGCCGATGAATTGGGTGTCGCCCCCGAGGATGTGAGCTTTGACGACGAACGCTTCCGTGCCACGGGGCGCAACGAAACCCCTGACATGCTCGAAGTTGCGGCCATGGCCCGGAACAAGGGACGCGCCGACCTGCTGAAAATCACCGAAACAGCCAAATTGCCCGGGCGGTCCTTTCCCAACGGCGCCCATGTGGCCGAGGTCGAGATCGACCCGGAAACCGGCGTGGTGACGGTTGAAAGATACACGGTGGTCGATGATTTCGGCAATCTGATCAATCCGATGCTGGCCGAAGGTCAGGTGCACGGCGGGGTGGCACAGGGGATCGGACAGGCGCTGACCGAGCGGGTGGTGTTTTCGGACGAAGGGCAGTTGTTGACCGCCACTTTCATGGATTACGCCATGCCCCGGGCCGACGACCTGCCGATGATCGCGTTCTCCACCCAACCGGTACCCTCGACGGCCAACATTCTTGGCATGAAGGGCTGCGGCGAGGCGGGAACCGTCGGCGCGCTTGCAGCGGTGGCCAACGGGGTGCTGGACGCGGTCTGGGACCGGGGCATCCGCCAGATCGACATGCCGTTCACGCCACATCGCGTCTGGCAAGTCCTGAACCAAGCGGATGGGGCAAGGATTGCGGCGGAATAAACAACGCCGCATCCATCAGACCGGTCCTGCGTCCTGGCGTGGGCCGGTCGATCATGTGGTCATACTGGACGGCACCATGTCATCGCTGGAGCCGGGGTGCGAAACCAATGCCGGTCTGATCTGGAAACTGCTGGATGAACTGACCCCACGCACCGACCTTTCCGTGCGATACGAACCGGGACTGCAGTGGGACAGCTGGCGCCAGGTTCGCAACGTGATCATCGGGCGCGGTCTGAACTCACAGATTCAGCGGGCCTATGGCGCGCTCGCGTCGCGCTGGCGGCCGGGCGACCGGATATTCCTGTTTGGCTTCTCCCGTGGCGCCTATGCGGTGCGTTCGCTGGCCGGAGTGATCGACCGGGTGGGGCTGGTGCGCAGCGATCAGGCGACAGTGCGCACGATCACCGCAGCCTATCGCCTGTACCGCAAAGCGCCCGAGGCCGAGGTGACCCGCGCCTTTTCCGCCGCCTATTGCCACGAAGGCGTTCAGGTCGAAATGATCGGTGTGTTCGATACGGTCAAGGCGCTGGGCCTGCGCGCGCCCCTGCTCTGGCGCTATTCCCAGCCGCACCATGCGTTCCACAATCACGACCTTGGCCGCACCACGCGCCACGCGTTTCATGCCTTGGCACTGAACGAAACCCGCCGCGCCTATGAACCGGTCTTGTGGCAAACCTCGCCAGAGCAAAAAGCAACCTGCGTGCAAATGTGGTTTCGTGGCACCCATGGCGACATCGGAGGCCATCAATACTGCCTGTCGGCCTGTCGCCCGCTGGCCAACATTCCTCTGGTCTGGATGCTGGAAAACGCCGCCGAATGCCAACTCCCGCTGCCTGACGGTTGGCGCAGCCGGTTCCCCACCGACCCAGACGCACCCTCGGCCGGATTGGTCCGCGGTTGGGCGAAACTGTTCCTGAACCGTGCACGCCGTCCCTTCGGGGTCGATGCCAGCGAGCAGGTACATCCCTCCGCCCAGCCTGTATCGATTCCGTCGTCTTCTTCTTTGTAAAAATACTCCCGCCGGAGGCAGCCCGGGTTCGTCGTACACCCCGTTGATCAGGCTCGCATCCTCCCGCCAGCATGGTCAGGCCAGCAGGGTCAGGTCCCCATAATCAGACAGGTCGTCGACCCCGTGGCAAACAGTCGCCCGTCATCCGTCCCGCGCATTTCGCCATGGGCCACGCCGGTCGAGCGGCCCACGTGGTCGGTCCATCCGGTCGCCAGTATCTCGACCCCGGGCGGGATCGCGCGGGTGATGTTGATCTTGTACTCCAGCGTCGTATAGACCGCGCCCTTTGGCACTTTCGTCATCACCGCGCAGGCCATGCAACTGTCCAGCAAAGCGCCGTACCAGCCGCCATGTACGCCGCCAACGGGGTTCATGTGGTCGAACGACGGCGTGCCGCGAAACACGACGCGGCCCGGTGCAACCTCATCTAATTGAAAATTCAACAGCCGCGCGATCGGCGGCTGCGGGAGGGTGCCGTCGCGAACGCGATGCATGAACTCAAGTCCTGACATCGACCGAACCGTCGCAGGATCGGGCAATTCGTCGGTCGATTCGGCAAAGTACATCGCGGGCTCCTGTCCGTGCCCGCGCAGGGTGCCGCGATCAGGCGACCTTCTCAAGCCCGACGTGCGGCGTCACTCCAAGGGCATGGCACACGTTGCGGGTCAGGTGCGGCTTGTTCAAAGTGTAAAAGTGCAGATCGTTCACCCCTTCGTTCAGCAGCCCGGAGCAGAGTTCGGTGCAGATCGCGGTGGCCAGCAGTTCTTCGCGTCCGTCGCGAACCGCGGTGGTGAACGCATCGTTCAGCCAATGGGGCACTGACGTACCACAGCGCGCGGCGAACCGTTTCACGCCGCCCCAGTTCTCGATCGGCAGAATGCCCGGAATGATCGGCGCTTCAATTCCGGCGGCAGCACAGGCATCGCGGAACCGCAGGAAAGTATCCGCCTCGAAAAAGAACTGGGTGATCGCCGATGTGGCGCCTGCGTCGATCTTGCGTTTGAGGAAATCCACATCGGCGGTGTCGCTGGCCGCTTCGGGGTGGCGGTCGGGATAAGCACCAACGCGAATCTCGAAGTCGCCCGTTTCGGCCAGCGCGCTGATCAGATCGACGGAGCTGACGAAACCTTCCGGATGGGCGGTGAACGTGCCGCTGCCCTTGGGTGGATCGCCGCGCAGGGCGACGATTTGGCTTACGCCGGCGTCCTTGTAAGACTGTGCAATCGCAAGGGTTTCTTCACGCGATGCATCGACACAGGTCAGATGCGCGGCCACGGTCAGGCCATAGTTCTTGTGCAAAAGGCCCACCGCCTCGTGCGTCAGGGTGCGGGTGGTGCCGCCTGCGCCGTAAGTAACGGAAACAAAACCGGGATTCAGCGGCGCCAGAATGTTTGCCGTGTCCCACAAACGAAATGACGCCTCAAGCGATTGTGGCGGGAAAAACTCGAACGAGACATTTGGCGTCGACATGGTGGAATCCTCTCGGGGGTTGGACACTTGTTTCAGCATCCTGTCTGTGAGACAAATTCATAATTCTCATCAACATCATGAGTCCCGCCGTGCATATCGAATTCCGCCACCTGCGTACAATCAAGGCGATCCATGACGCGGGCGGCGTGGCCCGGGCGGCGGATCAGCTGAATATAACCCAAAGTGCGCTGTCCCATCAGGTAAAGGGGCTTGAGGATCAGGCCGGGGTAGAGCTTTTCGTGCGCCGTTCGAAACCGCTGAAACTTTCGGCTGCGGGGATGAAGCTGTTGCGTCTGGCCGAACGGATACTGCCCGAGATCGAGGCGACGCAAGAGGAATTCGCCGGATTGGTCAGTGGCAAGGCGGGCCGGCTGCACATCGCCATCGAATGCCACGCCTGTTTTGAATGGCTGTTTCCGGTGCTTGAGAAATTCCGCCATGCTTGGCCCGATGTTGATGTGGATATCCGCCCCGGTCTGGCCTTCGATGCGCTACCCGCGTTGCAGAAGGAAACCGTGGATCTGGTGGTGTCTGCGGACCCTGAAAAGATTTCCGGCGTCGATTTCACGCCGCTGTTCGATTATGAACCGGTGTTCGTCGCGTCGGCCGGGCATCCGCTGGCGGCGAAACCGTTTATCGAGGCGGAAGATTTCCGCGATCAAACGCTGATCACCTATCCGGTCGAGCGGGCGCGGCTGGATGTCTTCACCGAACTGCTGACCCCCGCCAAGGTTGAGCCGCGCGGCGTGCGACAGGTTGAATTGACTGCCGTCATCCTTTTGCTGGTCGCGTCGGGCCGCGGAGTCGCCGTGCTGCCCGATTGGGTGCTGCGCGAGGTGCGGTATCATTCTGACTATATCACCCGCCCGCTGACCGAAAAGGGGCTGACCAAACGGCTTTTCGCCGCGACGAGATCCGAGGATACGACAGTGCCCTGGATGTCGCATTTCCTGCGTCTCGCACGCAGCGAGCCGGTGAAATTGCAACGGGAAGGCCGGCGCGCCGCGGTTTGACGCGACGAGGTGTTTGCAAACTGGTGCCGCACTTTGGCGCGGCCCTTGGCAAAGCCCGTCCCTTCCCCTAAGACGCAGGCTTCAACCGGGGCCGGAGAAGACCATGCAGGGCAGTGCCAATCTGAACGTGATGATCAAGGCCGCGCGCCGCGCCGGACGGGCCCTGATCAAGGACTTCCGCGAGGTCGAGAACCTTCAGGTGTCGGTCAAGGGTGCGGGCGATTTCGTCTCAAGGGCGGATATCGCCGCTGAAAACATCATCCGCGATGACCTGATGAACGCCCGCCCGAATTATGGCTGGCTGGGTGAAGAAAGCGCGCCTGTCGAGGGCAAGGATCCAACCCGCCGCTGGATCGTCGATCCGCTGGACGGGACGACGAATTTCCTCCACGGCATGCCGCATTGGTGCGTTTCCATCGCTTTGGAGCATAAGGGCGAAATCGTCTCGGCGGTGATCTTCGACGCTGCGAAGGATGAAATGTTCGTGGCCGAAAAAGGTGGCGGAGCCTGGATGAACGAAAGCCGGATCCGCGTGTCGGGGCGTCGTTCGCTGATCGAAGGCGTCTTTGCGACCTCGATCCCCCATTCCGGCGATGCGGGTCTTCCCGGTGCGATTACCGAAATCGCCCGTGTGGCCCCTGCCACCGCCGCATTGCATGTGTGGGGGGCCGCAGCGCTGAACCTCGCATGGGTCGCGGCAGGCCGGTTTGACGGATATTGGGAGCAGCGGTTGAAACCCTGGGATATCGCAGCGGGTGCTCTGATCTGCCGCGAGGCAGGTGCCCTGATGGCGCCGCTGCGGGTCGGACAATCAATCGTCGAAGATGGCAGTATCGTTGTCGCAAACGATGCGCTGTTCGATCCGTTCCTGAAACTCGTTCGCGGCTGATCAGGACCTCTTGTCGGATGGGTGGTTGCGCCCGTCGGTCCACGGGATTGGATCGAGATCGGGCAGGTGTACGCCGTCTAGGCAGGCGGCGTTGATCCCCACCTCTTTGGGGTTCGACCGTCGGTTGTGGTAGGTATAGATTCCGCAGGTCTTGCAGAAATAGTGCACAGCGGTTTTCGTGCCAAATTGATAGCGGCTCAGGTTGTCGCTGCCTTGCACGATTTCAACATTCTCGCGCAGCGCTGTCACCGCTGCGGCGCCTCGCCTTACACAAAACGAACAATCACAGCGTCTGATGCTGTTCAAGCCATCGCTCAGCGTGACGTGCAGATGCACAGCGCCGCAATGACATGTGGCTCGCAATCCTGTCACCGGCGTCGCCCGACCCGTGGCACCGATGAGGCTGAATATCGGTACTGCGCATCCGGATGCGGCGGGCGACCGGCAGTGCGGCTCCAATAGCCTGTGCCACCGCGTTTTCGCCACAGAGGCAGGGCCATCAGCACTCCGGCCACGAATCCTCCTGCATGGGCCCAATAGGCCACACCACCCATGTCTGTGGTGGTATTCAGGCTGGAAAACATCTGCAACCCGAACCAGACACCCAGAACGATCCAGGCCGGCATCGCAAAGATGCGGAAAAACACTATGAAAATGATCATCACATCCACCCGGGCCTTGGGGAACATCAACAGATACCCGCCCATCACTGCCGCGATTGCGCCGGACGCGCCGACCATCGGAATCGTCGATCCGGGGGCCGAGAGGGTTTGCGCCAACCCTGCAGCAATGCCGCCCGCCAAATAGAATATCAGAAACGGCCCATGGCCCATCTCTTCTTCCAGGTTGTCGCCAAAGATCCACAAGAACAGCATGTTGCCCGCCAAGTGCAGGAACCCGCCATGCATGAACTGTGAGGTGATATAGGTGACGGGATCGGATTTTTGAGGGATCAGCGCCCAGTTAAAATAAAGTTCGGACAGTGCCCGTTGGTCGTCGCCGATGGCGAGGGTCAGCAGGAACACTGCAACATTGGCCACGATCAGCGCCCAAGTGACAAAGGGCGTGCGCAGGGAGGGGTTGTGGTCGCGGATTGGAAACATGGGCGGAAGATGTGCCCATGTTTCCCCGCTTCGTCAAGGTTTCCCCTCAAGCGGTGGCGGCCTCGGCCAGCAAGGCAGCGTTGCCGCCTGACGCGGTGGTGTCGATGCAGATGTGACGTTCATAGGTCACGTCATTTTCCGTGACCGCCCCGGTGATCAGCGGCACGATCGGCCCGTCGCGCCGCGACAGGGCAAGGCCGATGGCGCGGGCCGTGTCGCTGTCACCCCACCAGACTGCGCCACCGAAGACCGGAAGAGTGTCCAGCGTTTCGGGCTCGAGACGCGCAAGGATGGCCGTGCCGCCCACGGCTTCGACGGCTTGTTTCTGAGCCGCGCGCAGACTGTCTGATGGCCCGAGACACAGCAGGGGAAGGCGCGGATGAATCGAGAGCCGGTTCGATTCACCGGTCGGACCGGGCAGGTCTTTCGGATTTTGTTTCATGGGCTTGAGTGGTAAACTTAATGTACGCGACAGGGCGGCGACATCGCTTTGCGGCAGGCTGTCCTCGCCTGCCTGCCCGCGATCCTTTGGTGGCGAGGCGGTGAAGCGCGGCAGATAGGATGGGCCACCCGCCTTTGGGCCAGTGCCCGACAGACCCTCGCCGCCGAAAGGTTGTGAACCGACAACCGCGCCGATCTGGTTGCGATTGACATAGATGTTGCCCGCCGCAATGGCATCCGTCACCTCTTGCACCCTCGTGTCGATGCGGGTGTGCAGCCCGAAGGTAAGCCCGTATCCCGTCGCGTTGATATCGGCGATCACCCCGTCGATCTCTCCGGCGCGGAAGGTGGCGACGTGCAGAACCGGCCCGAATATTTCTCGTTTCAGTGACGCAATACCCGGAATTTCAATCACGGTGGGGGCGATGAAATGGCCCTGTTTCGGCGCGCTCAACTGTTTGTCCAGCCGACCCTCGGCTCGGGCCTGACCTATGTGATCCGCGATCTGCGCGCGGGCAGTTGCATCGATCAGCGGACCGGTGTCGGTGGCCAGATCCCAAGGATCGCCCAGCGAAAGCTCATCCATCGCGCCGAACAGCATCCTTTTGAAATCGCTGGCGATATCTTCTTGCACATAAAGACAGCGCAGGGCCGAGCAGCGTTGCCCCGCTGACTGGAACGCCGACATTACCACATCGCGCACCGCCTGTTCCAGCAGCGCAGTGGAGTCGATGATCATCGCGTTCAACCCTCCGGTTTCGGCGATCAGTGGCGCACCGGGGGCCATATGCGCGGCCATTCCGGCGCGGATCTTCAACGCCGTCGCGGTTGATCCGGTAAAGGCCACGCCCGCGATCCGTGCGTCCGAGGTCAGCGCTGCGCCGACGGTGCCGTCTCCGGGCAACAGCTGCAAAGATGCGCGGGGCACGCCCGCAGCATGGAGCAGGGTGACGGCAAGATGGGCGACCAGCGGAGTTTGTGGCGCGGGTTTGGCGAGCACGCCGTTGCCTGACGCCAGCGCCCCTCCGATCTGACCGGTGAAAATGGCCAGCGGAAAATTCCAAGGTGAAATGCAAGTGAACACGCCGCAGGCAGGGTGGCTCAGATGTGCGGATTGGGCGGCATAGTAGCGCAGGAAATCCACTGCCTCGCGCAATTCGCCGACACAATCGGTCAGCGTCTTGCCTGCCTCACGCGCCAGAAGGGTGAAGAATGCGCCAAAGTTTTGTTCGTAAAGATCGGCGGCGCGGTTCAGGATTGCCGCGCGTTGCGATTGTGCCACATCCCACGGGGCGGCGGCGGACAGGGCGGTTTCCACATCCTCGGAGGATGCGTTCTGGACCTTGCCGATCTGGGTGCCGTCCGTCGGGCTGTGCACCGGCTTGGGCTCGCCGGGTGCCACCGGCCCGGCCAGAATCGGCGCGGCGTCGCTACTGGCGGATAAATCACGCGCCGCCGCGATATTTGCCAGAGTTGCGGCGCTGGACAAATCGAAGCCTTTGGAATTGTCCCGCTCGGGGGCGAACAACTCGGTACCCCGGCGCACCGGTGCCTTGCGGTGGATCTGATCGAAGGGGTCGGCGGCGACCTGTTCGGGGGTTACGTCTTCGTCGACGATTTGGTTGACGAAGGATGAATTTGCGCCGTTCTCAAGCAACCGGCGTACCAGATAGGCCAGCAGGTCGCGGTGCGCGCCCACGGGGGCATAGATGCGGCAGTGGGTGTTTTCCTGCTCCAGAACGATATCGTGCAACCGTTCACCCATGCCATGCAACCGTTGGAATTCGAACGAGGATTTGTCATCGGCCATATGCAGGATCGCGGCGACCGTATGGGCGTTGTGGGTGGCGAATTGGGGATAGATCCGGTCGGTCATGGCCAGCAGTTTACGCGCATTGGCGATATAGCTGACGTCGGTGGCGGGTTTGGCGGTGAACACCGGGAAAGACGGCATGCCAAGGGTCTGGGCGTGTTTGATTTCGGTGTCCCAATAGGCCCCTTTTACCAGTCTTACCATGATCTTGCGATCCAGTCGTGCGGCCAGTGCGTGCAGCCAGTCGATGGTCGGCGCACAGCGCACCCCATAGGCCTGCACCACCACACCAAAGCCATCCCACCCGGCCAGTTCGGGGTCGGCCAGCACCTGTTCGATAACCTGAAGCGACAGGGTCAGGCGGTCGGCCTCTTCTGCGTCGACGTTGAACCCGATGCCAAGTCGCGCCGCCTGCCGGGCCAGCGTCGTGACGCGCGGAACCAATTCCTCCAGCACGCGGTCGGTCTGGGCCACCTCATAGCGGGGATGCAGCGCCGAGAATTTCACGCTGATCCCCGGGTTGGCGCGGATATCGCCGTGGATGGCAGCCGGGGCCATGGCATCGATTGCCCGCGCATAGGCGGTGGTATAGCGCGCGGCATCGGCGGCAGTGCGCGCCGCTTCGCCCAGCATGTCGTAACTATAGGTATAGCCGCGCTTTTCCATGTTGGCAGCGCGTGCCATCGCCGCTTTCATATCTTCGCCCAGCACGAATTGGCGGCCCATTTCCCGCATGGCCCGGGCCACCGCAGTGCGGATCACCGGCTCGCCCAGCCGTTTGACCGCGCCGCGCAGGGTGCCGACAAGACCGGGCTTTTCCCCCTCGAGCACCTTGCCCGTCAGCATCAAAGCCCATGTCGAGGCATTGACCAGCGATGACGACGAGCGTCCCAGATGTGTACCCCAGTCTGACGGCGCGATCTTGTCTTCGATCAGATCGTCGATAGTGGCAGAGTCAGGCACCCGCAAAAGAGCCTCGGCCAGACACATCAGCGCAACGCCTTCGCCGGTGGAAAGGCCGTATTCGGCAAGAAACACCTCCATCAAGCCGGGTTTTGCGCTCGACCGGATGCCGCTTACAAGGGTCGCGGCCCGGGCGGATATGGCGGCGCGGTCGCTGGGCGACAGTGCGGCTGTGTCGGTCAGACCGGCCAGCACGCTGTCGGCATCGCCGTATTTGTCGGCGGTAAAGGGCAGGGCGGGTGAAGTAGAAGTCTCGCGCATGTGGCAGGTTCCCCAAACCGGAATGAATTTACCCACTGTAGCGCCGATTTGGCGTGACTGTTGCCCGGATATCGGGAAAAGTCAGGTGAATGGCCTGATTTAAGCGAGGATTTCGATGCAAACGGACAGTGGCGATTTGGATCGATTCGACCGCGCGATCCTGACTGTTCTGGCGGTCGAGGGCCGGATCAGCGTGACCGATCTGGCCAAGCGGATCGGGCTGAGCAAATCGCCCACCCAGACCCGCCTGAAGCGCCTTGAGACCGATGGGGTGATCGCCGGATATCGCGCGTTGATTGATCCTGTACGCGTGAAGCGTGAACATGTCGCCTTTGTCGAGGTCAAGCTGACCGACACGCGCGAATCGGCGCTGGCCGCCTTTAACGCCGCCGTTCTGGCCGTGCCCGAGGTGGAACAATGCCACATGATCGCCGGTTCGTTCGACTATCTGCTCAAGGTGCGAACGGCCGATATGGTCAGCTATCGCGCGGTTCTGGGTGAACGGATTTCGTCACTGCCCCATGTGGCGCAGACCTCCACCTATGTGGCGATGCAGTCGGTCAAGGATGTCGCGCTTTAGGTGCCCGGGCTTTAAGCGCCTGCGCCTTGGATTTCCGGGTGTCAGGTCTCGGCGTCGCCGCCTTCGACCCTTGTCTTGAAGCGGTCGAAGAATTCGTCGGACAGCTTGCGCGACACCCCGTCGATCAGCCGGCTGCCCAACTGCGCCAGCTTGCCGCCGATCGACACGTCGGCGACATAGGAGAGTTCGGTGCCGCCCTCGACCTCGGTCAGCACGACATTGGCGCCGCCCTTGGCAAAACCGGCCACGCCGCCCTTGCCCTCGCCCGAGATGCGATAGCTTTCGGGGGCGTTGACGTCGGACAGGGTGACCGCGCCTTTGAACGTCGCTTTGACCGGACCGATCTTTTGTTTGACCACCGCTGCAAACCCCTCGTCGGCGTTGCCGGTCAGTTCTTCGCAGCCCGGGATGCAGGCCTTCAGGGTTTCGGGATCGTTCAGATGTTTCCAGACCGTGGCTCGTTCGGCTGAAATGATGCGGCTTCCGGTCAGTTCCATGAATTTCTCCCTGTATAGGTCCAGCGATACCGGGCAGTTACAAGCGGGTAAAGCATCATTCTGTGGCGGCTTCGGTGGGCCGCTCGTCGGGTATGGTCGGCGGCAGGCCCAGATCACGGCGGTTCACTTCGGTTTCCAGCGGCACCTGCTGTTCTTTGAAATTGATCAGCCAGGCCTCATGGGCGCGGTCGGATTGTTCCTTGCCCGCGCGCATTGAAGCGCCCCACATGGTTGCAAAAACCGTGGACAGCATCAGGGCCAGCACAGCGGAAAATACCAACCGGGTGGCATAACGTATCTTTTCCGCCTGCGCGCTTTCCCGACTGCCGCCTGCCAAAGGTGCAATCTCGGCGTTGGTGTCAGTGACGGGGGCAAAGGCCGTCAGCCAGCGGTCTTGGCCCAGGGATTCCCGACGCAGCGTCCAGCCAAGATAGCCGGTGATCAGCGTGATCAAGGCCGGGATGACCGCCTGAACCACCGGTTCGCGACTGGCACCAAGAATTAGCCCGATGGTCGCCCCAACGGTGGCAAACAAGAGCGCAATACGACGCGAATGGCCGTCGGTGGTCGCGAAACATGCGATGACAAAGATCACCAGCGCGATCAGAACGACGGGCAGCACCCCGGTGAACAATGCGGCGATCAGGTGCTCGAAGAACACGACGAAATGGCCGGAGATCAGATCGATCATTGCTCGAAAGTGCCCGGTGTGGCGTCTTTTGTGACGGGGTTGCCGGGGCGTGGTGAGGGCATCGGATCGCACATCAATGCGCCGTCAAGCACGCGGCATCCGGCAGCATCGGCCTGCCCACTTAGCAGGGCCAGCATCAGCGCTGCAATTGCGCTCTGGGTCATCATTCGGTCCTTCGATCTGTCGGTTCCGGATAACGCTAGGGGGCGGCGCGCTTTCTGGCAAGCTCCGACAAAGCGCCAACAGTGAAACTGTGTCTGTCCGTCCCGGATGTGGCCGGGCAGGAAGCCGGTCGGTGCTTTGCCGATGCGCTTTGTATCAGCGACGGACGGATGCGCAGATCGGATCGCTCTGAACCGTCACCGGCTTTCTGCATCGCCAGTACGACGCGGTCGCGCTGGCTTTTGCAAAGCTTTCCCGTCAAGCGGCAACCACCCGTTCGCGCCGGACCGTATAGATGGCACAGACCATCGACAGCGCCGCGGTCACGACCATCAGATACAGCAGCGGCAATGCGCCGTCGCCGCGCTCCAGCATGCGACCGGCCAGAACCGACAACGCAGCTCCGCCGCCGATCGCGATCGCACCGCCCAAACCGCTGGCCGTACCCGCCAGATGCGGGCGAACCGACAACATTCCTGCGGTGGCATTGGGCAGGACAAGCCCGTTGCCGATCCCGACGAAGACCATGAACCCGAAGAACACCCAGACCGAGTCGTATCCCGCCAGAAACAGCAGCATTGCGATCAGCAATCCTCCGGCAGACAGGGCCGCGCCCCAGATGATCATTGCATTGATGCCAAAGCGGACAGAATATCGCCCGGTCACGAAGTTTCCCGCCATATATCCGATGGCGGGCGAACCGAAAAACAACCCAAGGCTAGCAGGCGTCAAGTTGAACACATTGGTACCGACATAGGGCGCGCCCCCCAGATAGGCAAAGAACGCGCCCGAGGTGAACGCCGCCGAAAGCGCGTAGCCCCAGAACCTGCGCGACTTGAGAAGTTCGGGATATTCGCGGATCTGCGCCGTCAACGTCATCGGACGTGGCACGGCGGTTTCACCCAGATCGCGCCAGGTCAGCCACCAGATTGCCGCCCCCAGCCCGGTTAAAAGCCAGAACGACGCTTGCCAACCGAACACGTCATCCAGCGCGCCACCCACGGCGGGCGCCAGCATCGGTGCCACCGCCATGCCCATGGTGACATAGCCGATCACCGATGCCGCCTGATCCTGGGGCACCATGTCGCGCACCGCCGCCCGGCTTAGGACAATTCCGGTTATAACGATGGACTGGATCACACGCAGAAGCAGAAATATCTCGATCGTCGGCGCGAAAACACAGCCCAGCGACGCTGCAACGAATACGCCAAGCCCGAAAAGAATCACGGGGCGACGACCATATCTGTCGGACACCGGGCCAACCACAAGTTGCAGCAGCGCATTGCCCGCAAGATAAAGTGAGACCGCCAATTGCATTGTCGAATATTCAGTATCGAAATAAACGGTCATTCCCGGCAGCGACGGCAGGAACATGTTCATAGCAAGCGTCGATATGCCGGCCAGCAGGATCAGCGTGAAGATTGTCGGAGGGGTGGTGCGGTCTAGAAATCGCACGGGGATCGCGGTGTTCATGGCGCGCAAGCTAGGCCAGCGCAGAGGGCGCGTCCAGAGCCCGCGTTGCCGATCAGGGATAAGCTCAAGGGCGCTGGTCGCCGAGCGCTGACCAAAGCGCCGGGCGCGATGCGCAGGGGCGCTCGCCCAAGGCTTGAACAGCGCGTTGTTGACCCGGCGACAGCTATTTCAGTCCGGCCGACGGGCGTGTTCCACGCCACCTTCGAGATGAATTTCTGTTTAATTTCCAACATCGTTGTCAATCCGGGGCAGGAACCATGCCAGCAGCCCCGCAAGCGGAAGGAAAGAGCAGATCCGATAGACTGTTTCGACGCCATAGCTATCTGCCAACACGCCAAGAAACGCCGCTGCGACACCGCCAAGTCCGAAATTCAGCCCATAGAACAGACCGCCGATCAACCCGATCCGGTTGGGCAGAAGATCCATCGCATAAATCAGAATCGAGGCAAATGCGCTGGCCATGATCAGATTGATCATGATCGTCAGTGCGCCGGTCCAGAACAAGTCTGCGTATGGCAGGATCAGCGTCAGGGGCAGGGGCCCCAGAACCGAGATCCAGATGATCCGGTAACGACCGATCCGGTCGCCGACGATCCCGCCGATCAATACTCCGAACGCCGCGGCCAGCAGAAAGACAAAAAGCATCAATTGTGAGGCAGGAATGGAAAGTCCGAAGCGTTCGATCAGATAGAAGGTGTAAAAAGATCGGAAACTCTCGCCATAGGCGTTTTTAGTAAACATCAGAAAGGTCAGCACGACAAGTCCGACGCCGATTGTCCGCGCAGAGTATCGGACAGTCTCGACTTCGGTCTGCCTGCGCGCCCGCATCGCCGCGAATTCGGCGCTGATCTGGCGTTGTTTGCTGCCGATCCACATCAGCAGAATCATCGCCATAAGTGCGCTGACAGCGAACCATGCAAGGGTCGGCTGGCCCCATGGCACGATAATCAGCGCGGCAAACACCGGCCCAAGCGCCCCGCCAGCCTGTCCTCCGACCTGAAAAATACCCTGGGCAAGCCCCTGCCGGCCGCCGGCTGCATAGCGGGCCATTCGCGTCGCTTCGGGGTGAAAAATCGACGAGCCGATGCCGATCAGCGCCACAGATACCAGAATTGTCGGATACCCTTGGGCGAACGCGAGGCTGACCAGACCGGAAAGCGTGAACATCATCCCGACCACCGGCGAATAGGGCGCGGGATGGCGGTCGGTGACCATACCGATCACCGGTTGAAGCAAAGCACCAGCGATTTGGAATGTGAGGGTAATCATACCGATCTGTACGAAATCCAGATCATAGGTCTCTTTCAGGATCGGATAGGCCGCCGGAATCAACGATTGCATCAGATCGTTCAGAAGATGTGTCACACCCAGAACCATCAGTACGACCAAATGGGTTCCAGAACGGGTCGCAATCTTCATGTCAATCGTCTTCCACTTGCGGGGGCGGGGGGGTAATATGGCCAATTACTCACACCGCGCCGGAAGCCGCAAGGCGCGCTATTTTGAAACCGTGTCAACGCCCCCATAAAGCCAGGGCTTTATCGCGCTGTTCAGGTCAATTGAAAGACTGTTATTTCAGGAAAATGCTCATATTCAGAGCGGTATCCACCGCCTTCGCGTATTCGGCCAAAGGCAGGTGGCAGGAGTGCGGGGCAAAACTCTCAATCAAAATAAATTGAATTTCGCCCCGCTCCGAGCCGCATCGGGCCCATTGGCAACAGATATTGCCTTGATACGCGAGGAATGACGTTACTCAGACAGGTACATTGTCGAATAACAGGTCATCGTCACAGTTTGATGCACTGAACGCGGGTTTCAACTCAGTGGCGTTTATCAAGCTGTACAAGCGGCGCGCAGCGCGCTTCTTCTCAGTGGTGCTGGCACTGGCGATGAGACGTTCCAACGCGACTATTTTGTCTTCGAGCTTCAACATTGTCATGGCAGCCTCAATCTGGACAACAGGTGACTTGCGGGAACATTTCGGGAGAATGTGCCCTGCCGGAAGTACCGAGGGTGCCCTTGTTTCAAACTGGTGAAGGATCACAATTTGCTTGCAAGAGCCCTGTCGGATGAAATTGCACGCAGACCTCTCCCCCGAAGTTCGACGTGCAGGTTCAATATCCTCCGTGCGGGCAGGACGGGCACTGACACAAGTTAGGATTGAGTAAGGGTGCGGCGCTCTCGGCTGGAAGTTGCCGAAGGTTCTTTGTCAAGACGGAGGAATGACTTGCAGCATGTTCGCCTTGGCCGGGACTGACTATCTTTAAAATGAAAAGAAGTCCTTATACTCGGAAAAATGGCGGTAGTCGCGCCACCCGATCTTCGCTCTCTCAATTGCGAGGCCTTGAGCCGCGAGCACCGAAGAATTTGGGTGGCGATAGATGCATGGTAACATCACCCCGTGACTTGATCGGAGACCGCACAGGTCAGCGCACGATAAATTCGGCGTGTAGCGCACCCGCAGCCTTGATGCTTTTCAGTATGTCGATCATGTCGCGGGGCGATACTCCCAGTGCATTCAAGCCTTGAATGACTTGCGACAGCGATGTGCCGCCAGGCACTTCGGCAAGGCCGATCCCGGGTTCTTCCTCAATTCCGGCTGCGGTGCGGGGCAGTACAACCGTTGTGCCGGGGGAAAACGGATTGGGCTGCACCGCTTGCGGCGCTTCTTCGATCCGAAGCGTGATGTTGCCCTGACTGACGGCCACCCTGCTGATCCGGACGTCTTCGCCCATGACGATCGTTCCCGAGCTTTGATCGACCACGACGCGCGCCTTCCGTTGAGGCGATATTTCGATGTTTTCGATCCGTCCCAGCGCATGGGCCGGCGAAGGCAATCGGGTTGCGGCAATGTCGATCAGAACTGTGCCCGCATCCAGCATTACCGCGACCGACCGATTGAGGTTGCGGTTGATCGCCTGTTCGATCCGTCCCGCAGTGGTGAAATCGGGTGTGCGCAGGGCCAGACGGATAGAGGTGAGCCCCGAAAAAACGAAGTCGATTTCGCGCTCCACCCGGGCGCCGGAGGGTATAATGCCCGACGTCGGAACGCCTTGGGTGACCGAGGCGGCATCGCCCTTTGCCACCACGCCCCCCGCAAGGATCGTACCCTGTGCCACGGCATAGATCTGCCCGTCGGCGGCATTCAGCGGTGTCATGACAAGCGTTCCGCCCATCAG
>Ga0307487_1001295_pt1 | contig 17825 bp, 13 predicted proteins | sample CBIW12metaG_FD_203665 | JGI IMG/M metagenome (GOLD analysis project Ga0307487, IMG submission 203665) | Sea-ice brine microbial communities from Beaufort Sea near Barrow, Alaska, United States - CBIW 1.2 | ecosystem: Environmental > Aquatic > Marine > Coastal | place: USA: Alaska | collected... | reverse complement strand
CCCAGCTTATTGGGGTGTTATCTCCTCTTTCGACAATCAGTTCCTTTGCAAACCTGGATATTGGCTGAAATGGATCGTCATTGATTTCTGAACCTTCCACAATCGGGATCCATTCATCCAATAAATTCACCATCAGCCGGGCCAACCTTGTTTTTGCCTGTCCCCGCAATCCCAAAAAGTTGATATTGTGTTTTGATAGTATTGCTCTTTCCAGTTCGGGAATAACGGTGGTTTCATACCCGTGAATTCCCTTAAAAGAAGGTTCGTCCTTTTTGATTTTTTTGAGCAAATTCTGCCTTAATTCCTCCTTTATACTTTTGGTTTGATATCCGGAATTTTTCAATTCCCCAAAGGTTTTTATATTTTGTATTTTCATTTTATTTTTACTTTTTAGAATTCGGAATTTATATATGAGATTTGGAATTTGGACCCGATGCATCGGGGTTTTTTCACCCTTTAATCCTCTTTTTTCTATTTGTTTCGTAATCTTCAAAAATCATTTCACCAAGGCCTTTTAACCCGGTAAAAAATGCTTTCCCCTGATTGGCTTCGGTAAATTCCCTTACAAACCTTTCAAGATAGGGATCCTGTGCTATCATAAAAGTGGTGATGGGAATATGCAATTTTCTGGCTTGTTGGGCCGCATTGTAACATTTGTCAATTATATATGGATCCAGGCCAATGCTGTTTTTATAATAGGTGCCGTCACGCTCCCTTACACAACTGGGCTTTCCGTCGGTGATCATAAAAATTTGCTTGTTGGTATTTCGTTTCCGCCGCAACAAATCCATTGCAAGCTGCAATCCGGCCACCGTGTTGGTATGATATGGACCAACTCTTAAATAAGGCAGATCACCAATTGAAATCGCCCAAGCATCGTTTCCAAAAACCAGAATATCCAAGGTGTCTTTTGGATATCGGGTGGTGATAAGCTCTGCAAGTGCCATCGCAACTTTTTTAGCGGGGGTTATCCTGTCCTCGCCGTAAAGTATCATACTATGACTGATATCAATCATTAAAACCGTGCTCATCTGCGATTTATGGTGGGTTTCCTCAACCACCAAATCGTTCTCCGTCATTTTAAAATCTCCGGTTCCGTGATTTATTTGTGCATTGCGCAAGCTTTCGGTCATGGAAATCTTATCCAAAGGATCTCCGTAATGGAATTCCTTGAACTCTCCGGTATGCTCATCTCCAACACCCTGATATTTGGTGGAATGATTTCCTGATTTGCTCCGTTTTAGTTTTCCGAAAATCTGATTCAGGGCTTGCTGTCTGATGGCTCTTTCGGTTTTGGCCGTGATTGCCAATCCGCCTTTTCCATCAGGATTTATTTCCTCGCGAATATATCCCCTTTTCTTTAGATCTTCAATAAAATCGTCAATAGAGTACTCCTCATTTGTGAGTTTATATTCCACATCCAACTGCCGCAGCCAATCGATAGCCTCATCAAAATCTCCTGAGGTATGGGTAATTAATTCTTTAAAGATTTCGAAGAGTTTTTCGAACGGAGTTCCATTGGGTTCTTCATATTTTTTGAATACAAAACCTTTCCTTATTGCATTTTCCTTCATTTTCATATTGGGTCCTTTTGTATGTACAGGCATTATCTTTTCCCTAAAAGCGGCACGGATTCCACATTTACCAATTCCGGTTTAAACTTTCTGCAAAGTTTAAAATTATGCTTATTTAATTTTTTAAAGTTAAGGCATTTTATGCTAAATCAAAAAACATAGCGGTTTCAACAGTAACCAAAATTTTGTTAAGAACATTTTTTGGAAGAAAGAATTTAGGAATCACTCATCTTAAAACGCTTGAAATTATACTCATTCTCTGTTATACTTTTCTTAAAAATTTTAGGTGTCGCCAAATATAGAGGAGATTTGAGCAAAAATTATTTTATGGGATCTAAATCAATTTTAGTATTAATGTGTAGTTTTTTATTGACCTATAATTGTTTTGGACAGCAGAAAAAGGGATCACCTTATCAAACCAATTTATTAAAAGACGGAATTTGGATCACTGCCGGTGTAGGTTTGAATATTTTGGGATTTAATTTAATTCAAAATAAAGATGATTTAACCCTTGAAGAATTAAATTCCCTTTCTAAAGATGATATTTGGGGTGTGGATCGCTGGGCAGCCGGATATTATTCAGAAAGAGCAAATAACGACAGTTATATCCCTTTTTACGCATCTTTTGTATTACCGCTTGCTTTGCTTCTTAATGAAAATGAACGCTCTCATGCCGGACAAATTTCTGTTCTTTTTGTTGAAACAATGGCAACTACAGGAGCCTTATTCACAATTACGGCCGGGCTTGTGCAAAAAAGCAGGCCATTGGTATACAATACCTCAATACCTGCTGAAGACAGGATTGATAGTGATGAACAACGTTCGTTCTTTGCAGGACACACAGCCGCCACAGCAGCAGCTACATTTTTTGCCGCCAAGGTCTTTAGCGATTTTAATCCGGATTCTCCTTTAAAACCTTATGTATGGAGTGTAGCAGCTGCCATTCCCGTTTCGGTTGGATATTTGCGAATCAAATCGGGGAAGCATTTCCTTACCGACAATTTAATAGGATATGCGGTAGGGGCTGCAAGTGGCATTTTAATTCCCGAGCTTCATAAAAGAACCAATGAAAATCTTCAGGTTTATCCTGTAACAGGGCTTTTTAAAAGTGAATTGAATGTAAACTCAAGTGGAATGGCTATGACGTATAAATTCTAAATGAATAAATTATTATTCCATAGTATGGATTAATATATTAATTTCGTTGCAAATGAATATTTCAGAAATCATAATCACTTGTATAAGCCTTTTGATGCTTATCCCCACCATTGCGTCAATGACCAAATTTGATCAGTGGTGGGTGCGCGGATTTGATTTCCCCAGAATTCAGATCAGTTTTTTGATCGTAATTGTCCTCTCTTTTGCAATTATAACGTATTCATTTAAAGAATTCTGGCATTTTATAATTATCGGTTTCCTGTTTATAAGTTTAATATATCAGAGTATAAGGATTTTTCCATATACAATTTATTCAAAAAAGCAGGTATTAGCCTTTCAGGAGAAAGATTCAAAAGGAACTATTTCCATTTTGGTGAGCAACGTTTTAACCCCTAACAGGAGCTCAGGTAAATTAATTGTACACGTTCTAAAAAATCAACCTGATATGCTGTTAACTCTGGAAACTGATCATTATTGGGAAAATGAGCTAAAAGTACTTGAAGCGGATTATCCATATACCGTAAAAATCCCAAAAGATAATTTTTATGGAATGCACTTATATTCCAAATTAAAACTGGAGGAAATTGAGGTGAAATACATTATTGAAAATGATATCCCTTCCATTCACGGATATGTCAGGCTAGATAATGGAAAAAAGATAAAAATACATTGCCTGCACCCCAAACCTCCAAGTCCTACTGAAAATGACACTTCTACCAACCGGGATGCCGAACTGCTATTTGTAGGAAGAAATGTGAAAAAAGATCAGGAATCGGTATTGCTTTTTGGAGATTTAAATGATGTAGCCTGGTCCAGAACCACCCAACTTTTTCAGAAATTAAGCGGATTGATGGATCCGCGAATAGGACGGGGATTTTTTAACACCTTCCATACCGGTTATGCCCTTTTTCGCTGGCCCCTGGATCACGTTTTTCATACCAACGATTTTACCCTAATAGAAATAACGCGGTTGACAAGTATAGACTCCGATCACTTTCCAATGTTTATAAAGCTGAATTATGAACCCCGAGCTGAAATTATGCAGGATGAACCGGAGGAGGCTGATGGAGATGAGAAAGAATGGGCAGATGAAAAAATTAAAAATGGCAACCCAAAGAATACAGAGGTTTAATTAACCTGATCATTAATTTGTGAAAAATTCCTTCAACAACACATAATCTTTTATCCGGTTGCAATTCTCAATAGAAATAGGTTTTTCCATAAAATCGATCACATTTGAATAGGTACCCGCTTTTTCTTTATCATAACAGTCTATGGAGGAAGTGACCATTATCACAAACACATTTTTTGAAATTTTCATTTTCTTCAAAATATCCAAAAATTGCCATCCATTCATTCCCGGCATATTGATATCCAGTAAAATAAGAAAATGCTGATTGATTTCTTCATTTTTCAAAAATTCAATAGCCTCAGTGGCAGCTTTAAAAGTAATAGCATCTTTTGTCAGGCCGCATTTTTGGAATAATTTGCGTTGCAAAAACACCATGATATCATCATCGTCAATTATTATAACTTTTAACATTTGCGGGAATGAGAGATCGACTCATCAGTTTTACTATTAATTTTTCTAATTATACCATCCAATTCCCTTGCCGAAGTTAAAATATGAGAGAGTAACTGAGCCTGATCGTCCATATCTTCGAAATTTTCCAAAGAATCTATCAGGCCCATAATCCTTGCAAGGGGAGCCCTAACCACATGTGATTGCGTCCAGGCGATATCTTTTAGGCGGTCATTATGCCTCTCAATAGTTTCAATATAATTGTGAATTTCAGTAATGTCCTGCATAGAACCAATCATTCTAAGTGGTTCTCCATTTTCATTTGTTACAAGATATGTACGGTCCAGAATGTATTTATAACTTCCATCGGCGCAGCGAAAGCGGTACTCTACCTGTAAACTTCCATGTCCCTTTTTATATACCAGGTCCACTTTGTTTTTCACCCGTTCTACATCTTCAGGATGGACTTTTTCATCCCACCAGGAACCCTTAGCACTAATTTGATCTTCGGTATATCCAAACATTAATTCCATGCCTTCATTGTAATGCATCACATCATTTTGCACATCGTAATCGGTTATGGTATCACTGGTTGCTTTTTCCACTATATTGTAGCGCTTCAGGCTTTCCATCAATTCTTTTTCCTGCTGCACAAACTCGGTGATATCACGGGAATTGGCTACAATCCCGTTTACAGAAGTATCATCGTACAAATTGGTAAGTATGGTTTCTAGCCATTTCCATTTATTATTTGAAGTTTTAATGCGGTAGGAAGGAATTTGTACCCTTTTTTTAGATTGAAGCATAATTATGGACCCCTTGACCTGATCCAGATCATCTTCATGAATGAATTCAAACAAATTATAATTGATCAACAATTCCGCAGTGATTCCCATCACCAATTTTGAAGATGGGCTCACGTAAGTCAGATTGCCATCAAAATTCAAAATCATCACCAAATCTGAACCATCCTGCACCAAAGCCTTAAACCGCTGTTCGCTGTTTTTTAATGCCTGTTTAGCTTCAAGACTGGCCGTAATATTATTGGCAAGGGCTACTCTGGCTTCCTTTCCATCAAAAATAATGGGATTGCTTTGTATTTTTAGATGGACTATTTCTCCGTTTTTTTTTCTGTGGGAAATATTTAATTTAAAAAAGCCGTCTTTTCTTATCAATTCCAGGATTTCAGTTTCCGGGTCATCTGTTCCTGCCCAAAGATCTTTAATACTCATTCCCAGAAATTCTTCCCATGAATACCCGTATAAATCAACAGCAGCAGCATTTACGCTTAAAAACCGGAAACTACACCTGTCCAAAACCCACATTGGCAATGGACTGGAATCGAATAAATTTTTATATTTATTTTCAGATTCCCTTAATTGGGATTCAATTCTTTTTCGCTCAATTCCATAGTGAATACTCTTTGAAAGTTGGGCTGCATTCAATTCATCTTTTAAAAGGTAATCTGAAATTCCCAGCGAAAGGCTTTTTACCCCAAATCCTGTATCGGCATAAACTGTTAAAACAATAACAGGGGCATTATTTGCAAGAACAACTATATTTTTTGTGAGGGTTTCCCTGTTGTCCTCATCCCGAAGGGAAAGATCAAGCAGGATTGCGTCAAAGGTTGAATATTTCAATAAATTTTCAGCTTGCATAAAGCTAACTGCCCTGGATATTTTAATATTATTCTGCACCTCATTTAAATAATATTCTATTAAAATAAAGTCACTAAGTTGATCTTCAATAATTAATATGTGTAGGGGAAGAGATTTATAAGGCATACAAATATTAATTATTTTTTGGAAGTTGAATTGGTATAAACCCCTCTTTTCTCAAGATATTTCATTGCTTCCCAACCGTCTTTTACAACATTAATATCATTGATAATCTTACCTTCGAGAAGGGCTTCCGTTGTTAAAAGGATATCACCTTCATCATCTTCAACAAGTTAAATATAAATGGATTCATAGAATCTGTGTAAATTTGATTTAGGGTATGCAAATGTACTAAAAAATGTCTTTTAATCGAGAAATGAAAATGCGCTTCCATTTCCGAATTTTAAATTCCCCCAAATTTTTCCTTCCTGATCTTCTACGATTTTTTTACTTATGCCCAACCCAATTCCGGTTCCATTTCCGGGATATTATTCTTTGGAACGCAGGCGTTGGAAAATAACAAATAGTTTTTATAAAACCCCTCGCTTATCCCAATTCCGTTATCACTTAAGCTAATTTCCCGTAGAGTTAGTGTTTATTTTACCTGCACTTCAATAAGGAGCAAAAAATAATTTTTTCGATACTTTATGTCAATTCTTATTAAATTAGATAAAAGTCGTTATAATGGAATTCTTGCTGCAGAGTTTACCGTAAAACGTCAAATTTAATGCCGGCTCCTTATATCATGTAAAATCGCTCCATAGCGGGACTAACACAGCCAAAACGACTAAAACTTAAGTGGTTAAAAAAATCGCTTGCTCAATTGAATACCGCCTCCAAAATTGGGAGAAGCAATGGAACTAAAATCTGCGCCAACCTGAACATTCACATCTATCATATTTTGCCAGACATTTAAGTCAAGATATGTTGATAAGATATTGCTAATAAGTTTGTCCTGACCTTTACCACCGTAATTTTTGCGATAACTGCCAAGAAGTTTATAAGGTAATTTATCGAAGGCTGTTCCCGAAATTCCAATGTGATGAGCGATTATTTTATTGTTGTTAACCCTAAACCTATTTTCATCCAAAGTAATAAATGGAACCCCCAGGATCCTGTTTTCATAAGTCCACCCAGACCTGTAGAGATTGTTGTTGAAATAATTATCTTCTCCGTCTGAAGTTGGGAAGTTCTTACTTTGATTCCTGGTATAATACAATTCATACATAAAAGCATCCACCCATTTTCCTGGTTCGGGATCCTCAATATAAATTCCATATCGGCCATCTGGGGTATTTCTCAAAAGCATTCCCGATTTGTCTTCAAACAGATGGTTATAAAGAATTTGAACTTTATAATTTGACACCGTGGTGTTTAAATAAATTTCATAGCTGCCCAATTGGTTCCCCAAGGCATTTATTTCCTGGCCTCCAACATCAACATTTCCTTCCTGGCCGGTAAATACATCCAGATAATCGCTAAAACCACCGGGCAATTTCCCAAAATCCGGGGAAGTACCTGCCCATTCTGCAAAATGCTGCAAACCAACCTTAATCGAAAAATTTTTCATTTTATCAAAAATTAAATGAAAACTTTTATGGTGCACCCTTGTGCCCTCAACATAACGATCGTCATCTGTTATAAATTCTTCCAGACTTGCCTCAAAAGCCAATCCCGCATTTTTCCAGAAATAAATTGGGTGCTTGGTTTGAAAACTAATTCCGGAAAGCGATCGAGCGTTAAGGGACCAAAGAATATTTTGATTGGTCGCACTTAATCCGCGATATAATTCGGCTTTCTGTTTTCTTCCCACATGGGCCACAAGCCAACTATTCTGAAAACCTAAATAAGATTCATCCAGTTGAAGTTCATCTGAATAACCATCCTGGTATAAAGCACCAAGTCCTAGTTCAAAACCGGCATTTTCACTGATTTTATACTTTGCCAGGCCAGAAACCAAGCCCGAAAAATTGGTGAGTTCGTCCACACGCCCACGTTGATTGCTATGTATCCAAAATGGGGATTCATCTTCAGAATAAATGATGCCTTTAGCCGTTACAGAGCCTGAAAATTCGACCTGCTGGGCATTTACTCCGGAAAAAGTTAATAAAAGCAAGATAAGGGGTAGATTTAATTTCATACGTAATATTTATGGTTTTTTATATTGGTCCCCGATAGAGCTATCAGAGGTAATTCGCATACCCTCATCGTTGCCTGCATCGAATTTCCATTATGCTCATTTCATATAATTTTTCTAAAACATTAGGACTAATAAGAGAAAGAATCTGATATCGGTTTAAAATTATGTAATTTTAGGCAATTAAAAGTTGATATATGCTATCCATTTTTCAGAAAAAAGAATATTTAATCGACTATCTTAATGATATTACCGATATTCATAACCATATTTTACCGGGAATAGACGACGGTGCTGCAAATATTGAGGATTCTTTAAATTTATTGTTGAAATTTAAAGAAATGGGAATCCATAATTTTATCGCGACACCACATATCATGAACGATTATTATCCCAATACCCCACAAACAATAAATGCCGCGCTCGAAAAATTACGGGAGAAGATAGCCCAGAATCCCGAATTAAAAGACATCAGGATCAGGGCCGCTGCGGAATACATGATGGATCAAAGTTTTATGGAATTGCTGGAATCTGAAAAATTGCTCACTTTGAAAGACAATCTCGTATTGGTTGAAATGTCTTATTTCCAGGCACCAATCAATTTAAATGAAATCCTCTTTCAATTACAAACCAAAGGTTACAAACCGGTTTTGGCACATCCGGAAAGATATGCTTTTTATCATACAAAAGACCTGAGAAAATACGAAGAGCTAAAGGATCGCGGTTGCTTGCTTCAACTAAATACACTATCCCTTACACCACATTATGGAACAAATATGCAACAAACCGCATTTCGTTTACTGGAAACGGGAATGATCGATTTTATAGGCAGCGACACTCACAGGGTAAAACATCTCGAGAAATTAGCCGGAATTACACTGAACAAAAAAATCATTGACCCAGTTAAAAAAGTTTTAGCTAAAACTAAAGCCTATTTTTAGACTTACTTTTTTTGAATGGCTTCTTTAAAATTTTCTTCAATTTGCTTTCCTCATCAACGCCATAACCATATCCGTAGCCATAGGAATAGCCGTATTTGGCCCCATAGGAAAATTTGGAATAATCCACATCATTTAGAATTACCGCCAGTCCTTTAAGTTTTCCCTGTTGCTTGAGGTCTTTGGGGAAATCCAGAAGTTTTTTCTCGGTGTATCCAGCACGGGTAATATATAAGGTAGTATCGGCGAGCGGACTGATCAAAAGTGTATCTGTAACGATCATGGTTGGCGCCGTATCCACAATTACGAAATCGTAGGAACCGGCAAGCACTTTAAGGAGATTTCCCATCCTGTCGTTCATAAACAATTCTGCAGGATTCGGCGGGATAGCACCTGATAAGACCAAATCGACTTTAATCTCAGGTTCCTTTGAAGCTGTTATAATATCCTGTGGTTGAATTTCTAGATCATATAAATAATCAGATAAGCCCTTGCCTTCCAATGGTGCATTTATATAACGGTGCAATTTTGGGTTCCGAATATCCGCACCTATTAGAATTATTTTTTTCTTGGTAGTCGCCAGGCTACGGGCAAGATTATAGGAAACAAATGTTTTTCCCTCTCCTTTAATTGTAGAGGTCACATATATAATCTCCCCGCGGTTTTCCTTTTTTGCCTTCATGAGGTAAGCCAGGTTTGTACGGAGGATCCTAAACGACTCGGCCAGGGGTGACCGGTCATTTAATTGGATAATTTCATTTGTTTCTCCTGTAATCTTGGGTATTTCACCCAAAAATGGAACATGTTTCGTGAGTGGCACAAGATCTCCCTTGTGATGCACTTTTGTGTCCAGCATAAATTTAGCGAATAAAATAAGCAAGGGCAGGATCAACCCGATAAGAAAACCTCCAACTAAAATCAACCAGGGCTTAGGATCTACCGGGGATGGAAATGTATATGATTGGTCTATCACTTTTGCCACTGGAGAAGTGACCGCAAAGGCTATAGCGGCTTCCTCCCTACGTTGAAGCAGGAATAAATACAACTGCTCTTTAATTTGCTGTTGTCGCTCAATTCCCCGCATTCCTTTTTCCATTCCGGGAAAAGCGCTGAATTTATTTTGGGAACTTTTATCCAGTTGGTTTAGTACTCCTAGTTCAATATTCAGGGAACTAACGGTACTATTGATATTATCCCTTAAATTTTCCTTTAATGAATCCAGTTGGGCAGTTATAGTTGCTACAACAGGGTTTTGAGGGGTGGAAGTTCTTAAATAGGCGTTTCTTTCAAAAATAAGGGAATTATAAGTCGATATCAATCCTGAAATCCCACCATCCTGAATTCCCAGGCTCGCTGGCAACAATTGATATCCTTCCCTTTTATTTAAAAGGTCCTCAATAGATCTGATGATCATTAATTGGGTTTCTATTTCAAATACCTGTTGTTCAGCCTGGGTAGATTTAGACATGAATTCCTGTGCCTTGCTGCCAACATCCATTAACTGATTTTCCATTTTAAAGGTCGCAATTCCACCTTCAACAGAATCGAGTTCAGAAGTGATCAATTCCAGCCTATCCTGAATAAATTCAGTGGTACTTAAAGCCACTTGTCTTTTATCGGTGACCCCATCAGCATTGAATTGAACCATCAGGTTATTAAGAAAATCCTCCGATTTCCTGCTATCTTCCTGCACAATTCCAAGTGAGAGAATATCCGCTGCTTTTCCTTTTGGAACAATATCCAATTTAGAAATATAATTCCCCGCTACCCTATCCACAGGGCTAATGTTTATTTGGACCGTTTTTGAATTTTTAAATAAAGAATTGGCCCCCGACCTTGGAACTATGGAAAATTTTAGTCCATCGAGTTCAATAATTTCTCCTATTTCATGTGTTTTTTCATAACCCCGGGATTCGTCAACCAGGTTAAAATCGGTATCGGATTTTGGGGTAACAAAAAGGGTTTTTGATGCTGTGTTGACTATTGAATCGGGTGTGATAAACTGAATTAAAACAGGGCTGCTTTTATAAGCCTCTATTGTAATTACATTGCCTTCAATAAAATAAGAAATATTGTGATTGAGCTCGTCTACTACCTTTTCTACCAACCGCTTGGATTTCAGTTCAACGATTTGGTTCTCCAGGCTGTTCTCAGTTAGGGATAATATAGACCCTCCACCGGAAGGCAATGCGCTTGCGACATTGCTTTCACTATCCTTTAAGATCATTAAAGAGGCTTGCGTCCAATATTGAGGAATAGTATAACGATTGTAGAGATATGCGATTGAACCGCCCAATAAAAGTCCGAAAAGCAACCATTTCCAATAGGCTAAATATTTAAATATTTCGGCTTTTAAATCGAAGTCTGATTCCTTTTCTTCCGTAAAATCCTGTAACTCTTCCATTTATTATCGTGAAAATAAAAACATTAAACCTATAATTGTAGTTCCCAGGGATATTAAACCTGTATAACTGGTGATAAACCCGGCAGATTTCACCTGTCTATAGGTAGGCTCTACATAAACTATATCGTTCTGCCTTAAATAATAATAAGGGTTACTGAAGACATCTGCACTGGTAATATCCACTCTTCCCACAGATCTTACTCCATCGGTTTCCCGTATCACCAAGATATTTTTGCGTTTACCATTATAACTTATACCTCCAACCGATGCAAACAATTCAGGGATGCTCATTCTCTCATTTTCAACCTCTACAACCGTTTCGCTTCCCGCTTCCCCTAAAACGATCACCCTGAAATTAATTATTCGAACCGCGACAACGGCATCCGTTACATAAGCCTTGATCTCTTTGGTAAGAAAAGCCTCCAGTTCACTTCTTGATTTATTAGCCACAGGGATCTTCCCCAAGACCGGGAATTGAATATCCCCATCTATATCCACCAGATATCCCTGCATTGCCTGGCTTTGACTTCCACCGCCACCACTTTGTTGATTCCCTGAATTCATCCGGAAAGGTTCTACAACTTCATCATTAAGGGAGGAAACCTTGATGCTTAAAATATCATTCACCTCAATTACAGGTTCAAATTTCATAAGGCTTTTCATGTTGTCCAGTTTCTCTGCATCCTGAAAATAAACGATTTGTTTGCGGCTGGAACAACTTGCCAATAATGCTAAACTGAATAAAAGGAAAAATTTGTTTTTCATAAAGTGGGGTAAAAAACGCAAATATAGCAGGTTAAAATTTAGCGGGTTAAAAGGAAATATAAAATTCTGTTAAATAAAATTTCCTAATGAATTACTTTACGGGCTTTCTCTGCCTCCCTGTCTAAAATCTCGTAAGAGGAATTGTTGCTTATAAATTCCGGAATTAGTTCTTTCATTTTTGTAACAACTTCGTCATTTTTAATCTTGTATGCCGACCTGATGATCATTTCTATGCTATCGTTGATGAAATCATAATCCTGTACTTTATCTATCCCTATCATAATTTTCTTGTGATGTGTAGGCAAGGTTTTGCATTCATCTGTCAACAATTCTTCATATAATTTTTCTCCCGGGCGAAGTCCTGTGATTTTTATTTTAATATGTTGGTTTGGGATATAGCCCGCAAGTTTGATCATTTTAATGGCCAGGTCCATAATTTTAACCGGCGCCCCCATATCAAATATGAATATTTCACCTCCGTTCCCCATGGTTCCAGCCTCGAGCACCAGTTGGCATGCTTCAGGAATCGTCATAAAATAACGAATAATATCAGGGTGGGTAATGGTAACAGGGCCTCCCTTTGCAATCTGTTTTTTAAACAGGGGAACCACAGAGCCGTTTGAGCCCAAAACATTCCCAAAACGTGTAATTATGAATTTGGTGACATTTTCATCTTTTTGGTCCTGGCCGTGAAACAAGGATTGCACATACATTTCCGCAGCCCTTTTTGAAGCTCCCATCACACTGCTTGGGTTTACGGCTTTATCTGTAGAGATCATCACAAAATGGCCAACTTTGTATTTAACGCACAAATCGGCTAAATTCTTGGTTCCTGCTATATTTACAAAAACAGCTTCATGCGGATTTTCTTCCATTAACGGCACATGCTTGTAGGCAGCGGCATGATAAACCACATCAATTTTTTGATTTTGAAACATTAGCTCCAAACGTCGTTGATTTCCAACATCACATACAATGCATTTATAATTTAATCCCGGAAATTTAGATTCCACTTCCAGTTGTAAGTGATGCAATGGGGTTTCTGCCTGATCAAGGATAAGCAGCTTTTTGGGGTTGTATTGGGCAACCTGTCTTACTATTTCGCTTCCAATAGATCCGGCTCCCCCGGTAACCAGAATTATTTTCCCGGTTAACTGCTCGGCTTTGTTTTCTTCATCAAGTTTTATAGGTTCGCGCTCGAGCAAATCTTCAATTTGCAAGGTTTTTACCGTATGGGCAATAGGCTTGTCTTCATCTTCCCATGAAGAAACAATTGGCGCATTAAAAACCTTGATATTATGTTCCAGGCAGTTTTCCACAATGGCAAATTTTTCTTCCGATGTAAAATTATTCTCAGACAAGATTACAGCGGATGCCCTGAATGCTTTTACCTGCGCGTGAATGGCCGTGGTAAATTTAATAACGGGCTTATCCAAAATCCGGAGACTTTTATTATGTTTTTTCCTGGTTAAGAAACCAACTATCTTAAATCTTCGGGGATTTTCCAAATCAAGAGCTCCTGCAATTGAAATCGCGTTTTCATCGGCTCCCAAAATTACGGCACGCATTAACACCTCGGTTTTATTCGCGAACTTAAAATATTCATACACCTGCTTCACGCACAACCTGAATAAAAACAACATCGAAAAAGAGATCCATAGATTGATCAGTAAACCTCCTATCAGAAAGATCTTTTGTCCAATCATTAAATAAGTGAGGTAATTGATAATTATCAAGGTGAAAAAAGAACAAATGGTCGCCATTACCAGTTTTAACGCATCTATGTTGGAAGAATACCGAATAATCCCGGCATAGGTCTTAAACACAAGAAAAAACAGGATATTTACCAGGATAACCAAAAGGACTTTTAATGGAAAATCCAACAGTATATAATAGTTTGGGGTAAGGTCAACAATTATTAAAATAGTTAACAAAGTAGAAAACGACACCAAAAAAATATCAATAAAAAATACTGCCCATCTCGGCAAGTATTTGATATTGCGTAAATCTAATCTGCTATCTTCTCCGGATAAGCTAAACTTGATGGCATTTTTTATGCGGTTCCACATTTTTTAGATTTATTTTTATCAACTAACTTTTAAAACAATTTTTGATCGAGGATGCGATTCTATTCCTGTCATTATCGGTTAAATTTGACCCGGAAGGCAAACACAATCCATTTTCAAAAAACTCTTCAGCAACCCCGCACCCGTAAAATGGTGCTCCGGTAAACACCGGTTGCATATGCATAGGTTTCCATAAAGGCCGGCTCTCAATATTTTCCTTTTCAAGGCAAAGTCGTAAATCTTCGCGGGAAATCCCGTTTGTCCGTGATTTATCTACACTGACAATTGATAGCCAATTATTACAAAAATAATCTTTATTTGGTTCATTAAATACCTCCACTCCGGGAATAGAACCGAATAAATTTTTATAAAATTCGTTCATTTTTCTGCGAAGTGCAACATGTTTGTCCAAAATTTCCATTTGACCCCTTCCTATTCCAGCACAAATGTTACTCATCCTGTAATTATAGCCAATTTCGCTGTGCTGATAATGTGGAGCATCGTCCCTGGCCTGAGTAGCTAAAAATACAGCTTTTTGCTTATCGGCATTATTTCGGGTTACCAATGCGCCACCTCCGGAGGTTGTTATTATTTTGTTTCCGTTAAATGAAAGCACACCCAAATCTCCAAAAGTACCACATTTTTGTCCTTTATATGAACTTCCCAAAGCCTCGGCACTATCTTCGATTACGGGAATATTGTATTTTTTTGATATATTCTGAATTTCTTCAACTTTATATGGCATTCCGTATAAATGTACGGCAATAATTGCTTTCGGGGTTTTTCCCTTCGATATCCGGTCTTTTATTGCTTCCTCCAAATGAATTGGGGATAAATTCAATGTTTCCCTCTCGCTATCAATAAATACAGGGATCGCACCTAAATAAGCTATAGGATTGGCAGAAGCGGCAAAGGTCATACTTTGGCAAAGCACTTCATCTCCCGGTTTTACCCCTAACAGGATAAGAGCCAAATGAAGGGCTGCTGTACCTGAACTAAGGGCTGCAACATAAGCCTCCTCCAAACCTTCCGCCTTGGGAAAGGAGTTTAGATAATTTTTGAGATCTTCTTCAAATCCGGTAACATTTGGTCCCAACGGGGCTATCCAGTTTTTATCAAATGCCTGTTTTATATAATCCTGTTCTGTTCCTCCCATATGGGGAGAAGAGAGCCATATTTTTTCTTTATTCATTCTCTAAATGATTGTATTTAATAATTGTCCCCGGATTTCCAACAACCACGGCGAAATCGGGAATATCTTCCAATACCACCGCCCCGGCCCCAATAGTTACCCATTTTCCAATTTTAACGCCCGGAATAACCACAGCTCCAATCCCAATATGGGAACCTTCACCAACAATTACATCGCCGGCAAGGGCTGAATTAGGAGATATGTGAACATAATCCCCTAATTGACATTCATGTTCCACAGTTGCGCCGGTGTTTATTATGCAGTGATTGCCAATAATAACTTCCGCATTTATAGAAGCATTGGCCATCACAACAGTTCCCACGCCCATTATAACGGTGGGCGCTAGTACGGCCGAACTGTGAAAAATCCCATTTTGGAATTTCCCTTCAAATTTTTTGGCCACCATTTTCCTTATCTTATTATCACCAATTGCCAATACCGTTCCATGGATCAACAACTCATCAGAAAGATCGTGAATAACGGGATGACCTGAAACTTCAGTTAATTGAAGATTATCATCAAAAATAATATCTATAGAAATATCAATGGATTTTGCTATATCTATAATCACCTTTGCATGCCCGCTGGCCCCGTATATATTCATATTCAATTATTGCCGTTAAAAGGTTCGGTAGTAGCCATATCCTGGGTATTGATCCCTTCAGAAATGATCACTTTTTTTATTGTTTTAAAAAGTATTTTCATATCCAAAGTAAAAGAAAGGTTTTCAACATACCAAACATCGTATTCAAACTTTTTGTTCCAACTAATCGCATTTCTGCCGTTTACCTGGGCCCAGCCTGTAATTCCAGGTCGCACCGAATGTCTTTTTTTCTGTCTCTCATTGAAAATTGGCAAATATTCGGGCAACAATGGCCTGGGACCAATTAAACTCATATCTCCCATTAAAACATTGATCAATTGTGGAATTTCATCGAAAGATGTTTTTCTTACAAATTTGCCTATTCCGGTCAATCTATCTGCATCGGGCAGTAAAATCCCGTTTTCATCACGCTTATTGGTCATAGTCCTGAACTTGACAATTTTGAAAATCCGCTCGTCTTTTCCGGGCCTGTTTTGAAAGAAAAAAGGATTCCCTTTATTGGCAAAAAACAATAAAATCACGACTATTAATAGTAGGGGACTTAAAATTACCAATGCCGTTAAAGCAATAATAAAATCGATTATTTGTTTGAAAAATCTTTTATACATCCCTGAATTTATCTGGTCATTTTTCAATTAAAATATCTCAAAAAAAAAGAAAATGTCTTAATTGAAAATTAGTGCATTTAAGTTTTTCCCTATATCATTCATAAGGACTCTAAATGAGGGCAAAAGTACAATAATCAATATTAAAGTGCCTTATATTTTTGAATAAGAAAAGAGTCTCCAGGGGAATTAAATTTGCTTATTCGGTCCCGAAGCATCGGGAGTTGATTTGGTCCCGATGCTTCCTTTAAATTAGCAAAATAAAAATAAACCCTTATTTAAAGAAAAATGATGATTATGACGTTTTTAAATGGGTTTTTAGGGTTTTATCCAGGTAATCCATGGGGTTGGCAAAGGTTATTCATAGGGTATCTATATGAAACCCCATTAAATCCAAGGGATTAGCCTAAAAATACTGTTGCGAAACAACGGAAACGCACTAAAAGTTACAAAAATGACAAAAAGGGACAGGAATGCATTTAAATGGGTTAAATAAACTAAAACAAACCACGGAATTAATTTTTCGGAAATGAAAAAACCTTCCCTAAAATAAAACTTTACACAATAAAACAGGAAACCTATGGAGTTCATAAAACCATTGAAATGGTTAGAACAGGTTCCAGAATGCAATTTACCCTCCATTAAAATTTTGGGCCATGTTTGGAAAATTTCCACCAAAAGGATCAAAACCAATTTTCTAACTGGTTGTTAATTTTTAAAAGAAAATCGAAGTCAGGGATTTTTGAAAAATATTTGGAGGAGAAAATCAATTCCTTTCCTTTTTTAAAGGGCGGAAATTTATCCTTTGGAGAATATCTGGAGACAAAAATCAATTCCTTTCCCCTCCTAAAGGGTGGGAATTGATTTTTTAGGGAATATTTGGAGGAGAAAATAAACTCCTTGCCGAAGTGGTGGGAGGAAACAGTTGAAACGGTTGGGAATGGGCCAGGACGTAATTTACCCACGGTTAAAATCGAGGGCTATGCTTGGGAAATTTTCGCCCAAAAGGTTTAGAAGTTGCGGTGATTAAAAATCAATGTTTTTCTGTTAACTGATTATTAATTAATCCTTTCACTTGAACTTGCCTGATTAGTGTTGACCGTTTTAAACATTTATTTCATTGTTAAAAATAGTTATTATTGGTCTATCATTAGTGCCTAATTTGGACCAATAATCTTCAAATTCTACCGGGTTCCTTTTAT
>Ga0307487_1001294_pt1 | contig 17830 bp, 14 predicted proteins | sample CBIW12metaG_FD_203665 | JGI IMG/M metagenome (GOLD analysis project Ga0307487, IMG submission 203665) | Sea-ice brine microbial communities from Beaufort Sea near Barrow, Alaska, United States - CBIW 1.2 | ecosystem: Environmental > Aquatic > Marine > Coastal | place: USA: Alaska | collected... | reverse complement strand
GGTGAACCCGTGACCCCGAATGCATCGAGCTGGGGCTGGCCGATCAACACACTGCGAGCGGGGGCGTCATAGAGCATCGTGGCGGCGGTGGTGCGGTCCAGGGCGGCTTGACCGGCCAGGAAGCACAGATCGTAGGCCTTGACCTGATTGGAGGCCGAGACTCCCTTGTCGCTGTCGCCGTGGCCGAGATACACATGCACCAGCGAGGTGAACCGCAAGCACTCGAAGTTGACTGGATCGTGATTGATGTACAGCGCGAGCTTCACCTCGCTCAGCGCCAGAATCTCATCCAGTTGGCCATACCGAGCCAGCGTCACGCAGTCGAAGCCAGTCTCCGCGCGGACCACCGCGGCGGTCCGCGAGTCCTTGAAGATACACACCAGGCCGTGCTGGGCGTTCAGCGCTCTGAGCGCAGGAAACCAGGGCCGAAATTGGTAGAGGCTGTCAAGCGTGGTCGGGAAGTAGACCAACACGTGCTGGTCGAACGCCGTGCCGAGTCGGTCCTCGTCAGTGCGCTTGTCCGCAATGCCCGACGGCAGGAACCGGGAGCGGCGTAGACGGCCAATCGCCCACAGCCGCAGACGACGCATCACTAGGAACGTCCGGCGAGCAGCGGCTGCAAGGTGTTGTCGTACATGTTCAGAGCCGAGCCGATTGCCATGTGCATGTCGAGGTATTGGTACGTGCCGAGGCGGCCGCCGAAGTGGACACCGCTCTCAGTTGAGACGAGTTCGCGGTACGCCAGTAAGCGTTCGCGATCCTGCGCAGTGTTCACCGGATAGTACGGCTCGTCGCCCGCGGCATTGTCGGCGAAGCGGCTGAACTCGCGCATGATGACGGTCTTGTCGTCGGGGTACTTGCGCTCGGGGTGGAAGTGCCGGAACTCATGGATACGTGTGTAGGCGATCTCGGGGTCCGCATAGTTCATGACCGGCGCGCCCTGGAAGTCACCAACCGGCAATACCTCAGTCTCAAAATCCAGCGTGCGCCATGACAGGTCGCCGTGCGCGAAGTCGAAGTAGCGATCGACCGGTCCGGTGTAGATCACCGGGATGTTGCCCACGGTCGCATCCTTGTTGAAGGGCTGCGAGGTGTCGAAGTAGTCGGTGTTCAAGGTGACGGTGATGCGCGGGTCATCGGCCATCCGCTCGATCCACGCGGTGTACCCGTCCTTGGGTAGGCCTTCGTACGTGTCGGAAAAGTACCGGTTGTTGTAGGTGTACCGGACCGGGAGGCGGCTAATGATGTCGGCGCCGAGTTCGCGCGGATCGGTCTGCCACTGCTTGGCGGTATACCCGGCGATGAAGGCCTCGTAGAGGGGGCGGCCGATCAGTGAGATCGCCTTCTCCTCGAGGTTTTGTGGTTCCCCAGTGAACGAGCCGGCCTGCTCAGCAACCCACGCCCGAGCCTGATCGGGAGTGAATGCGGCCCGATTGAACTGGTTGATCGTGCCCAGGTTGATCGGCATCGAGAAGACTTCATCGCGATAGGTGGAGTACACCCGGTGCTGGTAGCTGGTGAACTCGGTGAACTGATTGACGTACTGCCAAATCCGCTCATTGGAGGTGTGAAAGAGGTGCGCGCCGTAGCGGTGTACCTCGATGCCGGTCTCGGGATCGGCCTCGCTGTAGGCGTTGCCACCGATGTGGTTGCGTCGGTCGATGACCTGGACGTTCAGGCCGAGCTCACGGGCACACCGGTCGGCGATGGTCAGTCCGAAGAAGCCTGAGCCGACGATCAGGACGTCAGGATCGCTCACGTTGTGCCCGGAGGGAGCGCGGCGGGCACATCCGCAGGATCCATTGGCTGCCAGTCGCGATCGCGCCACAGGGCGCGATTGGCGCGGAAGCCGCGTACGAGGTCGCCGATGCCCTTGAGCGTGTGCTGCACCACGATGAGGCGGAAAACCTCCTTGGCCAGCGTCAACGCTGTGCCGAGACCGAATCCGACCCGGTTGAGCTTGCCGTACTCGCGGAAGTACTGGCCGACGTACGCACGGTTGCGGATCACGTGGAAACGAAACAGCGGGCTGCCGTCGTTGAGGTGGCGGACGCCGAGATTGATTTGCTTCTGTTCGCGTTTGCGCTTCAGCACGAAGGCGTCGACGTAGACGACTTCGGTGTGCTGTGCGGCGAGCCACGCATAGGCCGCGTCGTCCCACGAGATGAAGAAGCGTGGATCCGGCAGGCCGATCTTGCGCACGATGTCGGCGTGGATCAGCATGCCCTCGAAAGTGCCGGAGTTGGTGACGGCGTAGCCCTCATCAGAGAAGGTCTTGACCGAGTAGGGCAGAGGGACGCCGAGGAACTGGTTGAACTTGGCCTGCCAGTAGAACGGGGTGCCATCAAAGTCGTAGCGCCGACCGTGGATGACCTTGAATCGCTGCATCCACGGGTCGAACTGCTCAAGCGCATCGGGCAGGATCTCGACATCGTCATCCATCAGCCAGACCCAGTCGGCGCCCAGTTCCAGGGCCTTGCGCGTGCCCTCGGAGAAGCCGCCGGACCCGCCGGTATTGGTCTCGAGGCGGTGGTTGATCACCATTCCCGGCGGAAAACTAGCCAGGGACTGTTCGATCACCTGTTGAGTGTCGTCGGTGCTGGCGTTGTCGACGACCACGATCCTAAATGGCGCGGTATCCATGGCGGCCGCGCTGGCGAGCAGTTCACGCAGGAAGCCCGACCGGTTGAACGTCACGATCGCGATGGCGATCTTCGGGGCTGGCGAACTCACGTGAACACCCTATCGTCCGGACACAGTGCATCGTCCGGACACAGTGCATCGTCCGGACACAGTGCATCGTCCGGACACAGTGCTGGACTCGCTGCTGGACTCGCTGCTGGACTCGCTGCTGGACTCGCTGCTGGACTCACTCCTCGGTCACCATGATCTCGGCGGTAGAGGTGCCATCGCGATACTGGGCGCGCTCGGTCTCTGATCGTCCGATGAGCCCTTCGATGGACGCGGCGAAGGCCTGCAGGGAGCGCTGCTCCGGCGGACCCAACAGATAGGTGGCCAGGTGGGCACGCTGCACGGCATCGGCATCGGGTGCCGCGCCGGTGACCAGCGCGGCGAACTCGCCGATGCCATGTCCGTCGCGGCCGATGATGGTGGCGGCCCCGGTCGAGGGGTACTCGGCCTGGAACGTCAGGTCATCGAGGTCAGTGTGGTTGAACACGGCATACGGCTTCTCAGAGGACAAGAAGTCGCTGACGACACTCGACACGTCGGTGATCAGGGCGGTGGACCGGTTGAACCATTCGTTGATCGAGCCGCCCTTGACGACTCGGTGATCGATGCCGGTGCGTGCCGCCGCGTCGTCGATCATGGCGGCGATCCTGGCGAGTACAGCCCGGTACTTGGCATCGCGCTGGCCGGTGAACGGGTGCGCCTTGAACACGACTCGAACGGCAGGTTCGGCAGCGAGCAGACCGGCGACGATGTGCTCGCCGACGGCCGAGACCGAGGAGTACTCCTGGTCGAGATTCACCCCCTCCCACGTGGGGGCGTACAGCACCGTGGGGGTGGATTCTTCGCCGAGTTCGGGCGCACGGCCGATGGCGTGAACCTGGGGGCGTCCCACGAAGCGGTACTGGTCGTCGTGCACGCCCAGGTCGGACCGTCGGTAACGGTCGGCACCAGCTTCGCCGGCGACCCACAACTCGTCGTAGGCGCGCGAAAACGGGTTGTTCGAGGCGCTCTTGTCGCTGTCGCCGTGGCCGATGAAGGCGCTCATGATGTTCGGCAGCCGCAGCAGGTGGATGTTGTTGCCGGTGTTGCAGGGGTACAGCGCGATACGGACCGATGAGAAGTCGAGCATCAAGAGTTCGCCGGGGTCGCGCAGCTCCAGGGCTGGGATCGTGGTGGACGCGAGCTTGCCGAACAGGGGTCCGTCGCGCAGCACGATGAACACGCGTCGATCGAGGAACTCCAGGCTCTCGAGCCAGGTGTTGATCTGGTAGCCCGCCGTCTCAGGTCCACTCAGGTGCACCACGACTTCAGGTTGATACTCGTCGAGGAACTTCTGCACCTGTCGCAACGGGCCTGTGGAGCCGGTCTGTCGCTTCGCTCGGCGCATGGACAGTGAGGCGCGGACGGCAGGGATGGTGACCGTGGCGAGAATGCCCGCCCCCAGCATCCCGAGCAGCAGGATGAGCCACCACGGCGCATGCACTGCCACCGGGACCAGCGTGAGTAGTTGGGCGAGGACAACTGCCTCAATCTGTGCCGGTGGTGCGACGTTGATGTGGGGATTGGAAGCGATGTTGCGGGTGCGCATCGGCTTGAGCGGTCCAACCCTGCGGTACTCAAAATGCAGGGCACGCGCGCACAGCACGACCGTGAGTCCGATGGCGACGAGCGCGAACGTGCGCACTGCCCAGACGTCGTGCACGTGCTCAGCCGCCACCAGGACCACGACGACGCGCAGCATCCACCGCATGGGCATGCCAACAGAGGCCTGGCGCAACGCCAGCTCGGCGTTGGGAGAACGCGGCTCGAAGACCAGCTCAGCGAGCACAGAGACGAGCACGAGGACCAGCGCGCCGATCTCCCACCCGAGGAATGCACACACCAGGCCGCCGCCGATTCCGCCGACCGCGACAAGCAGCCCGAGTGCCTCGTCGCTGCGCCCGAGTCGACCGACGACGGAGCGGACCGTGCGAAGGGGCGATGGCATGCCGACGAATCTACCGCGATGGACCCGCCCGGCTGCGGTAACGTCGCCGCATGCCCGGTCGACCGCGGCTGCGAGTCCCCGCAGCCATCTTGCACCCGGTGCGGCTCCTTCCGCTCACCTTCGGTGCGCTCATCGTGTTGGGCACCTTGCTGCTCTTGTTGCCCTTCGCTCGCGCCGGCTCGGGGGCACCGCAGTTCATGCCCGCGCTGTTCACGTCATCATCGGCCGTCACGGTCACGGGACTGAGCACTGTTGACACCGGCACGTACTGGTCGCCTGCGGGCCAAGTCATCGTGTTGATCCTGGTCGAACTCGGCGGTCTGGGCATCATCGCGCTGGCGACCGTGCTCGGCTTGTTCATTGGCGGCCGTCTCGGCATCCGCACTCGTCTGGTGGCCCAGGCCGATATGCATGTGGTCAACATCGGGGAGGTCCGACCGCTGTTTCGACGTGTCGCGGTCACCATGTTGTTCTTTCAGGCCGTCACGACGATCATGCTGACGTTCCGCTATCGCGGCAGATACTTCGATGACTGGTCGACCTCGCTGTGGCACGGTGTGTTCGACGCCGTCATGGCGTTCAACAACGCAGGATTCTCACTCAACAGCGACAGTCTCACCGAGTACGCCGGCGATGGTCTGATCTTGCTGCCGGTGTCCGCGGCGGTGTTCATCGGTGCCATCGGATTCCCGGTGTTGGCCGAGTTGTTCCAGGGCTGGCGTACGCCCAGCAAGTGGACCATCCACACACGCCTGACGGTGTGGGGCTCACTGGCGCTGCTGGTCTTGGGCGCGGCGGCGTTCATCGCACTTGAATGGTCCAATCCCGCCACGCTTGGTCAAGAGGCGTTCGGGCACAAGCTGGTCACCGGCATCGAGGGAAGCGTCATGCCGCGTTCGGGTGGACTCAACAGCTTCGACTGGGGCGCAGTGCGCCCCGAGACCCTCAACCTGGGCATCATCTTGATGTTCATCGGTGGTGGCAGCGCCAGTACGGCCGGTGGCATCAAGATCACCACGTTCCTGCTGCTGGCCTATGTCATTCTCGCCGAACTTCGCGGCGATCCAGAAATCACCGTCGGCGCGCGTTCGATCGGCCCGCAGGTCGTGCGCACAGCGTTGTCGATCGCCCTGATCGCAGTCATGCTCGTCACCTCTGCGACGTTTGCCGTGATGTTGCTGAGCGACTTCAACTTTGATGCCGCATTGTTCGAGTGCACGTCGGCGTTTGCGACCGTCGGACTGACCACCGGCATCACCAGCAATCTGCCTCCGGCTGCCCAACTTGTCGTCATCGTCTTGATGTTCATCGGTCGAGTCGGCACCATTGCGGCAGCAGGCGCGTTCATCTTGCGGCGGCGGACACCCCGCTACCACCTTCCCGAGGAGCAACCGATCATTGGCTAAGAACGCAGTTCCCTCAGAAGGCCGGGCGTCTACGCGCGGCGGCAAGGCGCCGTCGCGTGATTCAGTCCTCGTCATCGGGCTCGGCCGGTTCGGCTTCGCCGTGGCACGTTCGTTGACCCAGATGGGTCACGAGGTGCTTGCCGTCGATGAGCGCGCCGACATCGTCCAGCAACATGCCAGCGACTTCACGCATGTGGTGTGTGCCAATGCCACCGATACCGAGGCGCTGCGCCAGATCGGCGCCGAGCAGTTCGACGTCGCTGTCGTGGGCATCGGCACCGACCTGGAGGCCAGCGTGCTGACAGTTCTGGGCCTGCTCGATCTCGGCGTGGGGGAGGTGTGGGCCAAGGCCGTCAGCGGCAAGCACGCTGCCATCTTGGAACGCGTTGGCGCCACGCACGTGATCCGCCCCGAGTCGCAGATGGGCAAGCGAGTCGCGCACATGGTCGCGGGCACGATGACTGACTTCGTCGAGTTCGACGATTTTGCGATCGCACGCACCGGTCCACCGCAGGCCTCCCACGGCCAGACGCTGCAGGATGCCCAGTTGCGAGCGGCATTCGGCATCACGATTGTGGCGGTCAAATCCGGCCAGGGTGACTTCGAGTACGCCCGAGCCGACACCATGCTCGGCAGCAATGACGAGTTGATCGTTTCGGGTCCGACGGCCAAGGTCGAGGCGTTCTGCGCGGAGTCGTAGATGACCGGATGTACAGCGGCGTAGATGACCGGATGTACAGCGGCGTAGATGACCGGATGTACAGCGGCGTAGATGACCGGATGTACAGCGGCATAGCCCGTCGCGGGTAGCATTCCGCGGGTGACCCCGCCTGAGATGACGTCCGGAACCGACCGCGACGCCCCCCACCGCTACACCGCTGCGCTCGCTGACGAGATCGAGCAGCGGTGGCAGGACCGGTGGGAGTCCGAGGGCACGTTCTGGGCAGCCAATCCCGTGGGCGATCTGGCCGATCCCGATGGTGCCACCCAGCTGGGTGACAAGTACTTCATCATGGACATGTTCCCGTATCCCTCGGGTGCGGGGCTGCACGTCGGCCATCCGCTGGGCTACATCGGCACCGACGTGGTCGGCCGGTTCCGGCGCATGCTGGGCGACAACGTGTTGCACACGATGGGCTATGACGCCTATGGCTTGCCCGCCGAGATCCACTCGATCCAGACCGGTGAGCACCCACGCACCAACACGCTGGCCAACATCGCCACGATGAAGCGCCAACTGCGCCGCTTGGGCCTGGCACACGACGACCGTCGTAGTTTCGCGACCATCGACCCCGATTTTGTCCGGTGGACGCAGTGGATCTTCCTGCAGATCTTTGAGTCGTGGTTCGATGAGGACCAAGGGCGCGCACGCCCCATCGCCGAGCTGCGGGCTGAGTACGAATCGGGTCAGCGGGTCGCCCCCGATGGCGCGGCGTGGGCCGATCTTGGGCCGTTGGAGCAGACGTTGTTGATCGACACCAAGCGCCTGGCCTACGTGGACAGCTCGCCGGTCAACTGGTGCCCGGGTCTGGGCACAGTCCTGGCCAACGAAGAGGTTACGGGCGACGGGCGCAGCGAGCGCGGCAACTTCCCGGTGTTCACGCGCAATCTGCGGCAGTGGAAGATGCGCATCACGGCGTACTCGGATCGCTTGATCGACGACCTCGACCGGGTCGACTGGCCTGAATCGGTCAAGCTGATGCAGCGTAACTGGATTGGCCGGTCTGCCGGCGCCCACGTGCGCTTCTCAGTCAACGACGCGGCATCGATCGAGGTCTTCACGACTCGCCCCGACACCCTGTTCGGCGCCACCTACATGGTGCTGGCGCCTGAGCACCCACTGCTGGAGTCGATCACGCCCGAGCAGTGGCCCAGCGACACTCCCCGCACCTGGACCAATGGCCACGATGATCCGCAAGCAGCCGTCGCGGCCTACCGTGCAGCGGCTGCGGCGAAGACCGACGTGGAACGTCAGGAGAACCGCGACAAGACGGGCGTGTTCACCGGAGCCATGGCCATCAATCCGGTCAATGGTGAGCCCATCCCGGTGTTCGTCGCCGACTACGTGCTCATCGGATACGGCACGGGCGCGATCATGGCTGTCCCCGGCCACGACGATCGCGATCACGAGTTCGCCGAAAGCTACGGCATCCAGATCCGCTCCGTCGTCGGCGACGACGGGCGCGTGCAGGACTCGGCCAATGAGGGTGTCAGCCTCGATGGACTGGCTGTGGACGACGCCAAGGCCGCGATGATCACCTGGCTGCAGGAGCACGGCCATGGCGCCGGCACCACCACGTACCGGTTGCGCGACTGGTTGTTCAGCCGCCAGCGCTACTGGGGCGAGCCCTTCCCGATCGTCTTCGACGTGCAGGGCCAGCCGCACGCGATACCCGACGAACTCCTGCCGGTCGATCTGCCTGACGTGCCGGACTACTCGCCGCGCACCTTCGAACCCGATGACGTCACCAGCGAGCCGGAACCACCCCTGGCCCGGGCCACTGACTGGGTCGCCGTCACGCTTGATCTGGGCCATGGTCCGCAGGAATATCGTCGCGAGACCAACACGATGCCCAACTGGGCCGGATCGTCCTGGTACGAACTGCGCTACGCCGACCCGCACAACACCGAGAAGGCCGTCGATCCAGAGAATGAGAAGTACTGGCTGGGTCCGCGCGAACCCGGTGGCGCCGGTGGAGTCGACCTGTACATCGGTGGCGTCGAGCATGCCGTGCTGCACCTGCTGTACGCGCGGTTCTGGCACAAGGTGCTGTTCGACCTCGGTCACGTATCGAGTGAGGAGCCGTTCCAACGGTTGTTCAATCAGGGCTACATCCAGGCGTTCGCCTACACCGATGAGCGTGGCGTGTACGTCCCGGCCGAGGAAGTCGTGGAGCACGACGATGGCACGTTCACCTTCGAGGGCGCTGCGGTCACGCAGGAGTACGGCAAGATGGGCAAGAGCCTCAAAAACGCTGTCACGCCAGACGAAATGTACGCCGAGTACGGCGCTGACACCCTGCGCGTCTACGAGATGTCAATGGGCCCGCTGGACGCCTCCAGGCCATGGGAGACGCGCGCTGTCGTCGGCTCGCAACGCTTCCTGCAACGAGTGTGGCGTCTGTTGGTCGACGAGACGACCGGGGAACTGCTCGTTGAGAACTCGTCGGACGTCAGCAACCAGACCCTGCATCAGTTGCACCAGACCATCGAAGGCGTGCGCGCAGACATGGATGGCCTGCGTTTCAACACCGCGATCGCCAAGCTGATCGAGCTGACCAACCACCTGACCAAGCAGCACGTGCACGCCCGCTCTGTCCTCGAGCCGGTCGTGCTGATGCTGGCCCCGGTGGCGCCGCACGTGGCCGAAGAGTTGTGGTCGCGGATGGGCCACGCCGATTCGCTGGCGCATGCGCCGTTCCCGGTCGCTGATCCGGTACATCTGGCAGCTGAGACCGTCACCTGCATCGTGCAGGTGCTCGGCAAGGTCCGCGGCAAGCTCGAGGTCAGCCCCGACATCAGCGAGGACGACCTGCAGGCGCTGGCGCTTGCTGAGCCCAATGTGGTGCGTTCGATCGATGGGCGGCCGATTCGCAAGGTCATCGTCAAGGTGCCCAAGCTGGTCAGCGTCGTCGTCTGACATGTCCGAGCGCATCACCCCCACGGCCATTCGGCAGGAACTGACCCTGCCCACTCTGGTCGCCGCAGCCGGAGCTGCCGTGGCACATTGGTTGGCGCTACGCCACAGCGCTGCCCACCCGTCGGGTGGTTCAGTGGGCTTTTGGCTGGCGTTCTTCGGCCCCTGCGTGTTCTCGCTGTGGCTGAGCATCGAACAGTTGTGGCATCGCGCCCCGACAGGAATGGTGACTCGGTGGGTGATCCGCCAACTGATCTTGGTGCCATCGCTGATCGTGTTGACTGCGCTCTTCGGAGTGATTGCGGTCGGAGGTGCGGCACAGACGGGCTATGCCGCGTCGCCGGACGACTATTCCGGCCCGACCAAGTGGTTGATCGACAACCTCGTGCTCGGCTTCATGATCAACGTCGTCTTCGCGCTGCTGGTGTCCATCGCGGGCGTCCTGCTGGTGCTGCTGCCGGCGGGAGTTCTCCACGCTCGCCGCGAGATGCGAGACCGTGATCCGAACGTCACAGCCGCCGACCTCACCGGGGTGACGGTCGGTGGATTCGTGCTCATTGGGCTCTTGGCGTTGGTCTTCGTCGTGCCAACACTGCTCGTGGTCGCCAACGACCAGAGCGGCACCACCCAGCTCGTGCTGAGAATCGTGGGGATCGCCCTGGGCGTCGTGGGATTCGGCGCTGCCTTGGTGATCGGCTCGCTGAAGCGGTCTGGAGCATCACGCGATGGGTAAGGTTCCCAGCATGACCCAGGCGGACCGCATCGCGATCGTGACCGACTCCACCGCGAGCCTGTCGCCGGCTGATGCCGAGCGCGAACACATCCTCGTGGTGCCGCTCAAGGTCATCATCGGTGCGGAGACCTTCGTCGAGGGCTCCGCGGAGCTGACATCGGACATGATCGCGGAGGCGCTGGCTGCCTTCGTGCCGGTCAGCACCTCGCGGCCGACCCCGTCAGAGTTTCTGGCCGTCTACGCGCAGGCTGCCGCTGAGGGCGCTGACCACATCGTGTCGGTGCACCTGAGTTCGAAGATGTCCGGCACCTTCGAGTCGGCCCAACTGGCCGCGAAGGAGTCGGCTGTGCCGGTCACAGTCGTCGACTCGCAACAGGTGGGCTTGGGCGTTGGTTTCGCCGCCGGTCGGGCCGCTGCAGCACGCGATGCCGGCGGAGACGCGGCCGCTGTGGCAGCCGCTGCTGAACGCGCAGGCGAGTCGACCACGATTGCGCTGTACGTCGACACACTGGAGTACCTCAAGCGGGGCGGGCGGGTCGGTTCGGCCGCCGCCCTGATCGGTTCGGCCCTGGCAGTCAAACCGATCCTCACCCTCGCCGACGGGATGGTTGTCCCACTGGAGAAGGTGCGCACGTCCGCGCGGGCGCTGGCGCGCGTCGAGGCGATTGCGGTCGCGGCGGCGCAGGCGTATGAAGACGGCTATTCGATCGGCGTGCAACACCTGGCCAACGACGCGGTCGCCCAGCAGGTGGCCCAGCGTCTCGCCGATCAGCTGGAGCGTTCCTCAGTCTCGGTGGACGAAGTCGGCGCCGCCATCGGCGCCCATGTCGGCCCCGGCATGATCTCGGTGACCATCACCCCTCTTTGATTCCCCACATTCGGTGCCTGGGAGTCGTGTCCACAGCCATGAGGGCATCGTGGCGTCGTCCACAGGGGGTTTCGATTCGGTTCTTCTGACTCGGCGGGGTTCCTAACGTTTGGACCATGAGGTCGCGCCGGCACGATCAGACCCACCACGATCAGAAGCAGTACGACGAGACGCGTGCCGAGGTCGCCCGTCGTCGATTGGCCCAGCTGGCTGCTGCCTTCGAAGCCGATGCTGTGCCGCCGGAGTCGGCGCCGGCCCATGATCCAGATCCGGCACCAGAACGTCAGGGCCGTCTCACGGGCGCACACCTGCGTGTCGTCGGTGTGGTCGGTGTGGCGGCGCTGATCGTGTTGGCCTGGATGCTGTTGGCCGGACGTCCCGAAACGGGAGACCCTGTTGAGCCCCTGACGCTGTCGTCCAGCTCTGCGACCTCGACGCCGGGCCCCGATCTGGTCATCGATGTGGTGGGCGAGGTCAAGAAACCAGGCATCGTCACGGTGCCGCGTGGCGCGCGGGTCTACCAAGCCATCGAGGAGGCCGGCGGCCTCGACGGCACGGTGGACACGTCCGGGGTCAACCTGGCTCGCGTGCTCGAGGACGGAGAGCAGGTCATCGTGGGTCCTGCGTCCGAGCTACCCGGAGGCGTCGGTGCGGCTGGCGCGAAAGTCAGCCTGAACTCGTCGACAGTCGAACAGTTCGAGACCTTGTCTGGCGTCGGACCGGTGACGGCTCAGGCGATCGTGTCCTGGCGCGATGAGCATGGTCGCTTCGCGGCAATTGAGGACCTGCTGGACGTCAGGGGCATCGGCGACGCCACCTTCGGTGAATTGCGGGATTTGGTCGTCCTGTGACGACCAGTTCACACGATCTGCGGCTTGCCCCCGCAGCTCTGGTGTGCTGGGGCGCTGCGGCCTTGCTGGTTGGCACCGGCTCGAAGCTCGCGCTCGGAGTGGCAGTTGGCGCCGTGGTGGTCGCAGCCATCGGCACCGGCAGGCACCGTGCTGTGGCCCTTGCCGCATGTTGTCTGGCGGTCGTCGCGACATCGTGCGCCTGGCGGCTGGTGACAGTGGAGACGTCAGAGCTGGCCGTTCTGGCCGGGCAGCATCGTAGCGGGGTGTTCGAGCTCGATGTCCGGCGAGACGCAGTGGGCTTCGATCAGCGGGGGGAGCCACAGGCCGTCGTGCAGGTCAGTATTCGCCGTGCTCGCGTGGGTGACGTCAAGCTGAAGGATGCCGGGCGCGCCACGGCGTTCCTGGATGGCCCGGCCGGCGACCTCGTGGTCGGCCGCCGCGTCACGGTGCTGGCGCGACTGGATCCATCTGACGCGACGCACGAGGTTGCGGTGCTCGACGTGCTGGAGCGGGGGAGCGTTTCCTCGGGCGCGGCGTGGTGGGAGGGCGCTGAACGGCTTCGCCAGGGCATGCGCGACGCCGTCCAACCGCTGCCACCACGACCACGGGCGCTGTTGCCGGCTTTGGTCGATGGCGACGACGCGCGGGTGGATCCGCAGATGGAGCGCGACTTCAAGCGCAGCGGGCTCACTCATCTGATGGCGGTGTCGGGTACCAATCTGACCATCGTGCTGGGCGTCAGCCTCGCTCTCGCTCGCGGTGTTGGTCTGCGTCGGCGGGGGCTGTGGTCTGTCGGGCTGCTCACGGTCCTTGCATTTGTCCTGATGGCTCGTCCGGATCCGAGTGTGGTCCGAGCCGCGGCCATGGGTGTTGTCGGCGTCGCAGCGCTTGGATTCGGACGCGCCGGTGGTGTTCGGGCGCTCTGCACTGCAGTTCTGGCGCTGGTGTTCATCGATCCTTGGTTGTCCCGGTCGGCCGGTTTTGTCCTTTCGGTGTGCGCCACCGCGGGCATCCTGCTGTTGACGCCGCCGCTGGCCAACCGACTCCGACGGTGGATGCCGCGCTGGCTCGCGCTGGCGATTGCGGTACCGGTCGCCGCACAGGTGGCCTGCACCCCCGCACTGACCGCGATCTCCGGACAGGTGTCGATCGTGTCGGCGCTCGCCAATCTGCTGGCCGCGCCGGCCGTAGCACCGGCGACCATCCTTGGCCTCGGGGCGGGCCTACTGGCGGTGGTCTCAACTCCGCTGGCCCACGTGCTTGCAGTACCAGCCGGCTGGTGTGCGGCGTGGATCGTCGCCGTCGCCCATCAGGCAGCCGCCCTCGACGGAGCATCACTGCAGTGGCATGCCCCGTGGCAGCTGATGCTTGTCATCGCGCCATTGGCCGTGTTGGTCGTCCTGGCGTTGGCCTCTCGACCGGTGCTGGCGGCCGGAGTGGTTCTGGGACTCATGGTGGCCACGGTCCATCCACCGCAGCCGGGCTGGCCGCCTGATGGCTGGGTGATGGTGGTCTGTGATGTGGGTCAGGGCGACAGCACGGTGTTGCGTGCCGAACCGACCACCGCAGTGCTGGTAGATGCTGGTCCAGATCCGCCTGCGGTCGACCGCTGCCTTGATGGTCTGAGAATCGATCACATCGCGCTGGCCGTGTTCACCCACGACCACGCCGATCACACGGCCGGCTGGGTTGGTGCCCGCCAGGGTCGGTCGGTCGGCCGGGTTGCTGAGGGCCCCAGCGGCGGACCGGGTACGGACGTGCTGAGCGCCGGTCAGCAGTTCGCGGTCGGCGATCTGCGTGCCGACGTGCTGTGGCCGGTCGACCCCAGCGAGGTGGTGTCCCAGGACGGCTCGACGCTCAATGACGCCAGCGTGGTCCTTCGCGTCACCGTCCGTGGCGTGGTGGTGTTGCTGACCGGCGACATCGAACCGGACGCCCAGCGCGATCTGCTGCGCACTGGCGTGACGGTCCGCGCCGACGTGCTCAAGATGCCTCATCACGGCAGCGCCCGACAGTTCGAGCCATTTCTGGACGCGGTGAGGGCGCACATCACGACCATCAGTGCCGGGGCGGACAACGACTACGGACATCCCGCTCCGACCGCCCTGCGGATGCTCCGCGAGCGGGGCATGCGGACCTGGCGCACCGACCTGGACGGCGATATCGCGATCGTGATGCGTGACGGGCAGATGAGTGTGGTCACTCGCAGATAGGCTGGGTGCGTGGCGTCCCCGTTCGGCAAGATCCTCCTGATCACAGGCAACAGTGAGTTCGAGGCTGAGCGCACCCGGCGTCGTGCGGTTGCAGCAGTCATGACAGCGCAACCGGAGTGCCAAGTCACCGAGTCCGGGGCGTCTGGACTTCAGCCCGGCGAGTTCGCCGGCCTCACCAGCGCGTCGCTGTTCAGTGATGCCACTGCTGTCGTGCTCAGTGATCTGCAGGACCTGCCCGAGGTCGCCCAGGCTGAACTGCTCGACTACGCGGGTGTCACGTCCCCGGATGTGGCCGTCGTGCTTGTTCACGGAGGCGGCAACAAGGGCAAAGGGTTGTTGGACAAGTTGCGCAAGATTCCAGCGGTCAGTGAGGTCAAGGTCGAGCAGCCCAAGTACGAGCGCGATTTCACGTCGTGGGTTCAGCGCGAGGTCCGGGATCTGGGCTTCAGCGTCGACGCCGACGCATCCGCGGCCCTGGTGGCATCGGTGGGCCAAGATTTGCGGGCGTTGTCCGGTGCCACGGCCCAGCTGATCGCCAGCCTCGACGAGGACCAGCGGACGGTCGATCTGGAGCTGGTGAGACGCTACTTCGGCGGCCGGGCTGATGTTCGCGGATACGAGATTGCCGACGCTGCCCTCAGCGGCCAGCTGCACACAGCCATGGAGACGGTGCGATGGGCCGAGACCGCCAAGGTGGCGCCGTTGCTGATCACGGCCGCCTTCGCCTCCGGACTGCGTTCTTTGGCCCGTCTGCAGTCCGCGCCCGACGGGCGCCGGGACAACGAGCTCGCCAGCATCGTGGGGGTGGCGCCCTTCAAGTTGCGCATCCTGCGCCAACAGCTCAACGGGTGGGACGCTGCGGGTCTCGCTGGTGCCATCCGTGCCGTCGCCGATGCCGATGTGGCAGTCAAGGGTGGCGGTGCCGATCCCGGATACGCCATCGAGCGCATGGTCCTCGAGGTCGCCAGTCGGCGGGTGCGATGACCGGGCGGGTGCGATGACCGGGCGGGTGCGATGACCGGGCGGGTGCGATGACCGGCCGGGTCGTCGCGGTCGACCTGGCCCGCGGTCTCGCCCTCGCCGGCATGATGGTGGCCCACCTGGCGCCCTCGCCAACCGGCGATGTGCCGCCGGTCAGCGAGATCATGAGCGCAGGACGGGCGGCACCGCTGTTCGCGCTACTCGCGGGGGTGTCGTTGTCGTTGGTCCAGCGCCGCGACCCGCACGGTGTCGGCTCAATCGGAGCCACCTGCACCCGAGGAGTCCTGCTCGTGCTGGCCGGTCTGTCGCTGGGCACGCTGCGCGACATGCCGGTCCTGGTCATCCTGGCGGTCTATGGCCTGCTGATCGTGGTCGCTCTACCGCTGCGAGCACTCGCTACCCGCACTTTGGTGCTGCTGACGGTCGCTTGGGCCGTGTTCGCACCGATCGGCCTGCTGGCATTACGTATCCACCACGAGCCAGTGCTGGTGGGTCAGCCGAACTGGACCGAGATCCACGATCCCTGGTATCTGGTCGGTCAAATCATGTTCTGGGGCGGGTATCCGGCTGTGGTGTGGATGGCGTACGTCCTCGCGGGACTCGTGATCGGACGCCTTGACCTCACCGAACGGGCCACCGCGACAGGGCTTGCCGGTGCCGGACTGGTCATGATGGTCGCGCCGCTGGCAGCGGCCTGGCTGCACATGCGCGACTGGACGGCCTTGTTTGCCGGCGACGTGTATCCGTACGAGCCGGTCACCTGGGGCGAGTTGTGGATCGTGGGGCCGCACACTTCGATGCCGCTCAACGTCGTCAGCGCCACCGGCAGTGCAGCCCTGGTTTTGGGCGTGTGTGCGCTGGTGGTCCGCTCGCACCTGGTTCGTCGGGCCGCCATGCCGGTGCGCGCCGCCGGTGCCATGACGTTGACGCTCTACTCGGTCCACGTGCTCTGGACCTGGCGCCTGCGACTGGACGTGGTTGGTCCGGTGGACGGCAGTTGGCGCGACTGGACGGTGCAAGTGCTCGTGCTGTTCGCGGTAGCCGCATGGTGGCACGTGGTCATCGGGCGAGGCCCACTTGAACAGGTGGTGCGCTGGGTGTCGCTCGGACTGCGGCGGCGGACACGGCCGGATCCGCCAACGGGCACGTCCAGACAGAGGAAAACCCCGGTCCTCGACTGAGTCGGAGTACCGGGGTTCGCCGTCTAGCAGAGGCGCTGGCTCAGAGAGCTGCGGCCTTCTTGGCGATGGCCGACTTGCGGTTCGCCGCCTGGTTCTTGTGGATGACCTTCTTGGAGACAGCCTTGTCGAGGCTCTTGGTGGCCTCGGCAGCCAGTCCCTTGGCCTTGTCGGTCTCGCCGGCAGCGACAGCCTCGGTGAAGCGACGGACGGTCGTCTTCAGACCGGACCGGACCGACTTGTTGCGCTCGCGGGCCTTCTCGTTCTGCTTGTTGCGCTTGATCTGCGACTTGATGTTCGCCACGGGGCGTCCTGTTTCTCTCGACGGATGGGAGTTTCAGAGTGTGTGGGCATGCGTATGCACGCGAACGCCGACTCTACCAGCGCCGCGCGCGCCAGCCCAAATCGCGCCCGCAGTTCCCGGTCGGACGCCACAGGCTCCTAGACTTCACCGCATGGAGACCCTCTACGACGTTTTGAAGTACGTCCACATCGCAGCTTGGGTCGTCGTCGTGCTCGGGTACCTCAAGGATGTACGCGGGCCACGGATCAACCAGTGGATGGCGCAGGGCCTGACGGTTGCCTTCGCGCTCGGATTCGTGCTGGTGGGCATTGCGTCGGTCAGCGACGCAGTTGCCGATCCGAACTACGCCAAGATCGCGGTCAAGTTGATCATCGCCGCGGCGGCGCTCGGGCTGGCCCACGCCAACTACAAGCGTCCGCCTCCCCATCCGATCGCACACGTCATCGCCGGCCTCGTGCTGGTCAACATCGTCATCGCGTACGCATGGTGAGCGCGCCGCAGCCGGGGTCGACCGACCCGTCGATCATCCGCAATTTCTGCATCATCGCGCACATCGACCACGGCAAGTCCACGCTGGCCGATCGCATGCTGCAGCACACCGGTGTCGTTGACGGCCGTGACATGAAGGCGCAATACCTGGACCGCATGGACATCGAGCGCGAGCGCGGCATCACGATCAAGAGCCAGGCCGTGCGCATGCCGTTCACCAAGTCCACCGGCGAGGACGCCGGCACCACTTTCGTGCTCAACATGATCGACACCCCGGGCCACGTGGACTTCACCTACGAGGTCAGCCGCAGCCTCGAGGCCTGTGAAGGTGCCGTATTGCTGGTCGACGCAGCTCAGGGCATCGAGGCGCAGACGCTGGCCAACTTGTACTTGGCGATCGATGCCGATCTGGACATCATTCCTGTGCTCAACAAGATCGATCTGCCCGGCGCCCAGCCGGAGAAGTACGCCGCTGAGATTGCGGGCATCATC
>Ga0307487_1001293_pt1 | contig 17831 bp, 17 predicted proteins | sample CBIW12metaG_FD_203665 | JGI IMG/M metagenome (GOLD analysis project Ga0307487, IMG submission 203665) | Sea-ice brine microbial communities from Beaufort Sea near Barrow, Alaska, United States - CBIW 1.2 | ecosystem: Environmental > Aquatic > Marine > Coastal | place: USA: Alaska | collected... | reverse complement strand
AACTGGCGACCCAGCGACCCCGTACGAGTGGGGTGTTGCGTTGAGCAAGCAGTTGCAGAGCGCGCAACTCATCACCTACAACGGTGAAGGCCACACCGCTTATAACGGCGGAGTGACCTGTATCGATGGTGCTGTCGACAACTATTTTGTCAGCGGAACGGTTCCAGATGCCGACCCCAATTGTGGTGCCTAGGCTCACCTTTGCGGCAGGGGTGAGAGAACCCGAAAACTTCGACTAAGCTTTCTTGCTGTGCCTCATGCGAATGTGGCCGGCCGCCTTAGCTCAGTCGGTAGAGCATCTCACTCGTAATGAGAAGGTCGTCAGTTCGATTCTGACAGGCGGCTCGATTCAGCGGCAAACTCCCATGCCAGTCTCTTAAACTGAGATTATGAAGTACCGTAACGAGCCGATCTACACAGCAGCGATCGGCGCCGGTCGCGCCATGTTCGGCGCCCTACGATTGCGCCGCACCGTCATCGGAGCGCAGCACCTGCCCGACAAGGGTGGGGCTGTCATAGCCATGACCCACTTTGGGTACCTAGAGTTCGCCCTTGTCGAGTGGGCGCTGTGGCTGCACAACCGCCGCCGCATCCGTTTCATGGCGAAGAAGAGCGTGTTTCAGAAGCGAGTCGTCGGTTCGTTCATGCGCAACATGAAGCACATCCCTGTCGATATGAAGGCGGGAGCCAGCGCCTACGCTGCCGCCGTCACGGCCCTGAAGTCGGGTGAGCTGATTGGGGTATTTCCCGAAGCCGGGGTGAGCGCGTCGTTCACGATTCGCAACTTCAAGACCGGTGCCGTGCGCTTGGCGGCAGAGGCCGGAGTGCCACTCATTCCGCTCGCATTGTGGGGCGGGCAACGCCTCATGACCAAGAACCGCAAAATCTCGTTGCGTGAGCGCGTCGGCGCGCCCATCATGATGGTCGTCGGCGAGCCGATCACGGTGACAGCGGCGGATGACGCGACGGCAGCCACGGCGCGGTTGAAGGCGACCATGGAGCGCCTCCTCGAGAAAGCGCAACAGGCTTACCCGCTCAATGGAGCAGGCCAGTGGTGGCAACCGCGTCACCTTGGGGGCACCGCCCCCACCCCGGAGGAGGCGGCAGCAGCCGACGCTGAGCGTGAATTGCGGCGGGCACGGGCTCCTCGCGAACGTCGGTAAAAGCGCAACACCGCTGGCACACTTACGCCGCCCATCACCGGAGGTTCACCCGCCATGCACAAGATAGAGATTCTTCACATTGACGAGTGCCCGAACTGGCAGGAGGCCGAGGATCGGGTGCGTTCCGTGCTCGCTGAGCTTGGAGCATCCAACGTTCCAGTGGAAACGACGTTGCTGTCGACGCCGGATGAGGCTGCCGAAGTTGCATTCGCGGGCTCGCCGACAATACTGATCGACGGTGCAGACGCTTTCCCTTCTGAGGGTGCGACGAACGATCTCGCATGCCGCATCTACTTCACCGAAACCGGCCTTGCGGGGTTACCCAGCGTGAGCCAGTTGACGGAAGGTCTGCGCGCCCAACTCTGAACAGGCTCCGAATACGGTCTAAGTCCCGCCCAATCGACCTCAAGCGCCCCACTCCCCAACCGGGCCACGCAGCTGTCCCCCAAAGAGAGGATAGACCCGTCACCTAGACCCCCCTTTAACGGGTATTTCCGCATGTTTCCGGGCTTTTTCTCTTGCACACTGGTGACTTCGCACCTAGCTTTGGGTTGTAGGACGCAGGGGGAACTGCGTCTAATCATTCGTCTGGGGGGGGGCGATTTTTCATGGGGAGAGTTCCGTTTTTGACAGCGGCATTTGCTGTCGTATTAGTCGGGGTAGTTCCGTTCGTCGGGGGAGGTGGACCGGGTCTCACCGACATCGCCACCGCAAACTCGGCCGCACGTTCACCGCTGTTCGCATCCACGGCTACAGGCCCGATCGAACAATCAACGACTGCTGTCGCACTCGCGAGCGTCGAACGCATCACCGAAGCATCACTCGCCGCAGAGCTGAAGGCAGAAGCTAAAGCGCTCACGGTCGACTCCGAGCATCTTGCACAGAAAGCAGTTCCGAAGCCGAAGCCCATCGTCGTTGCCCCGGTTGGCGGTGGCAGTGCATCGGTCGCGCAGATTCGCGCAGCCTACGCAGCAGCAGGCCAGTCCTGCCCCGGCAACATCGGTGGTGGCGTACCCGGTGCACCGAGCCGCAGTTCGTCGCAGGGAGTCGCCGGCACAACGTCGGGCGACCTGTCATCATTCGCCTACGCCTACAACTCGATCCGCGTATCCAACTGCTTGCAGCCGATACCGCTGTCCAACTTCCGCTATGACTCCTGCATGGAAGATCGCCTGTTCTGGATGGCCGAATCACCCAGCTCAAACCCTCTAGACGGTTGGGGTCACAACGGCACAACGCGCTCTGATGGCGTTCCGGCACGGGGTTGCGATGGCAACCTTGCCGGTGGCTCGGGGAACAGCGGAGCGACCGTCGCCTCCAAGTGGTGGGAGTCGAGCGCGCACCGTGCATCCCTGTACCGCCCGGGCGCCAGCATCGGAGGCGCATGTATCGCCTTCGCTATGACCCATGGAGGTATCGACGAACCGTACGGCTTCGCCCGAGCAGCTGCGCGGTGGACTTGGTGCTAGGTCACACATGCAGACACTGATCTCGGGCATCCGGGTACGATAACCGGGTGACCGAATCAGCTGGCAGTGAGCCGAAAGCACCGGGTGGAATACGAGCGCTGGTAGCCAAACACCCCACCGCAGTTACGGTGGTAGTTGCGGCTGTCGTGTTTGTACTGCTGGCAGTGGCCGCAGTTTTCGCCGGAATTTCGGTTGGCTCCGCCAACTCGGCAGATGATGTCACCCCAGACGAAGTCACTGTTGAGCAGCGGAGCCAACCGGATGCTACCCCCGCCGCAGTATCTGTGCGCACGTGTTCGGTAGAAAATCTTGCCTCCGTCACAACGTTCCCCTCATTGGTCGGAGTCGTGACGGATGTCGCCACAGGCAACGTGCTCTGGAACCGCTCAGCAGATAAACCGGCAAGCCCGGCCCACATCGTGACCGCTCTCACCGGGGCAGCCGCACTGCAAGCTCTCGGCCCAGACACGCGCATCAGCACAAAGGTGATCGACGGTTCAACGCCCGGATCGATCGTGCTTGTCGGCGGTGGAGACCCGACGCTCGCAACCACTAACGCCTCCTTCTACCGCGATGCCCCACAGCTATCGAGCCTCGCCTCGCAAGCGATGACACGCTACGAAGAACTTCACCCCGGTGTGCCCATCACCCAGATTGTGTTGGACTCCACACTCTGGAGCACCAGCGACGCCTGGGATTCGAACTGGCCCGAGCGGGAGCGCACCGGCGGCTATCACTCCTCCGTGACCGCCCTCATGATTAATGGCGACCGTGCCGACCCGACTATCGCGATCAGTCCGCGGGGCACCGACCCTGTGCAGTCTGCCGGAGAAGCATTCGCGCACGCTGCTGGCCTACCGGCAGTCAGCTTCTCCCTCGGCGCGGCAGTCGGCAGCACAGTGTTGGCTGAAGTGAAGTCACAACCGGTGAGTATCCTGGTGGAACAGATGCTGGTCAGTGGTGACGACTCGCTCGCCGAATCCTTGGCGCGCCTCGTCTCCAAGAAATTTGGTCTCAACGGTTCAGCGGCTTCTCTGAGTCAAGCAATTCCCAGTGCGCTGGCAGATGCCGGGCTCACCGAAAGCGGAACAATCACCATCACCGACGGGTCGGGCCTCAGCCCCAAGAACCAGGTACCGCCGCTGTTCGTTGCACAATTCATGTCTGAGGGTGCCTCAGGCTCCGGCGCGATCGCCGCTGCCTTTGCGATGCTTCCGATCGGTGGCGAAAGTGGTGACCTCTACAACCGCTTCGAGGGTGATGCTGCTGCGGCATCCGGGCACGTTGCCGCAAAATCGGGGTGGACCAATCAAGAACACTCCCTCGGTGGAGTGGTGAATGCGCAGGATGGCACTGAGCTTGCGTTCGTTTTCTATGCAATCGGCGACGGAATTTCGCAGGATGCGCGCACCGCGATCGACAACCTTGTGGCCGGCGTCTATGTGTGTGGTAGCAATCTCAGCAACTACTAGACAGACCGCTCTACACTTGAATGGTGGTTGCTGCACTGTTCATCATCGACGTTCAAAATGACTTCACGGAGGGTGGCGCTCTCGGTGTTGAGGGCGGTGCTGCCGTCGCGGCAGGCATCACAAACTTTCTGTGGGCAAATGCGGGCCACTACTGCGTGATCATTGCCTCCCGCGACTGGCACGAGGCTCACAACGACAACGGTGGCCACTTTGCGACGGATTCCGAACCCAACTTTGTTGATACGTGGCCCGTTCACTGTGTGGCCGGCACCTATGGCGCGGAATATCATGCGGCGCTCAACACCCAGCAGATCAGCACCCATGTGCTCAAGGGCCAAGGGGTTCCCGCGTATTCGATCTTTGAGGGAGTTACCGATGACGGGGAAGCTGTGCCTGCGCTGCTTGATCGTCTCGAAATCGAACGCATCGACATTGCAGGTCTTGCCACAGACTACTGCGTGCTGGAATCTGCAATGGATGCGGTGGCCACGGGCAGAACCGTGGCGGTACTCACCGATATGATTGCCGGCGTCGCACCCGAGTCGAGTGCAGCTGCGCTTGAAACAATGAAAAAGGCCGGCATCACGCTTGTGTCCGGCGATGAGTGAGGTTGACGAGCTGAGGCTCCCCGGTTTCATTGCCGAATCTGATGTGCTGCCCCCGAGCAAGAATTTGGGGCTGCGCCTGCTTGCGCTGCTCATTGGTTTGGGGCTGCTGGTCGGCATTTCGGTGGCTGGTGGTGCTACACTACTCGCCAGGATTTGGCCCGATCGTGCCGGCATGTGCGACGCATCGGCGGGGCCGTGCAACGACCTCACGGTTGAGCAAATAGCCCAGTTCTCCGCGATCGACTTGCGGGCGTCTGCCACGATCGACGACGCCCAGTATGCTCGGGTTGACAGCAGCGGGCTGCTGATTGCCACGGTTGTGTTGGCCGACGGCGACACAGACCCTCTCCGCAGCGGCGACTATCGGGTGTCTCCGTCACTGTCGTGGGCCTCCGAGGTCGATGCGCTAATGCTCAACAATCTGGTGCTGTATGAGGGCGTTGAGCCCATTACCGGTCCTGGCTACGAAGCAGCGAGCGGGCAACGCGCTGATGGACGCACAGTGATTCTCATCCGCGTCTCGCGAGCAATCTAGCGTGCCCGTCATCCCTGTCGCTGAGCTCAGCGATCCGCGCCTCGCCGACTATTCCCACCAAACCGATGTCGCCCTGCGTAAAGCTCACGGAACCGAACACGGACTCTACCTCGCAGAATCCGCGCTCGTGCTCCAACGGGCTCTGCGCGCTGGCCATCTAGTGCGCTCGGTGCTGGGCCTCGGCACCTCTATTGACGAAATTGTTGCGCTTGTTGGCGACGACGTCCCCATCTTCACCGGCGATGGTGCGTTGCTGGCCGAACTGACCGGCTATGTCCTGCACCGTGGTGTCATCGCGTCGATGCACCGGCCGCCGCTCCCGACCCCTGAAGCGCTGATTGCGGATGCTCAACGCATCGTCATTCTCGAGAATGTTGTTGACCCCACCAATGTTGGTGCCATCTTTCGCTCGGTCGCCGGCATTGGGGCGGATGCGGTGCTCGTCACCGAGCAGTGCTCTGACCCGTTTTACCGCCGCGCAATCCGTGTCTCGATGGGAACCGTGCTGCAGGTGCCGTGGACTCGCATCGGCAACTGGACTGACACTCGCCAATTGCTCACGGCATCCGGATTTCAGATTGCCGCGCTCGCTCTCGAAGCCGGTGCGGTCTCACTGCGGGACTATGCCGCGGATGCTCCGGAGCGCGTTGCGCTTGTGCTGGGCACCGAAGGCCACGGTCTCACCCGCGAAGCCATCGATGCCGCAGACACGATCGTGCAGATCCCGATGCGCCACGGCATCGACTCGCTCAACGTTGCTGCGACGGCTGCAGTGGCGATGTTCGCGCTCGCGGTCGAATAGCTGCTGTCATTACACCAGCAGCTGGTGCTTCGCGAGTTCCTTGTAGAGCGGGGTCGACTTCACGAGCTCGGAGTGGGTTCCGATGCCGACGACTTCACCCTTGTCGAGTACGACAATCTGGTCGGAGTCGACAACAGTTGAGAGACGGTGCGCGATCACGATGAGGGTGCGGTTCTCGGCCACAGCGTCGATGGCTTCGCGGAGCATTTGCTCGTTGAGTCCGTCGAGGCTGGAGGTCGATTCGTCGAGCAGCAGAATGGGGGGAGCGGCGAGTAGCGTGCGCGCGATTGCGAGACGCTGACGCTCACCACCGGACAGCATTACGCCGTCTTCGCCGACGGCGGCATCTAAACCAGCAGGGTTACGTTCGAGTACTGCGGTGAGGTTCACGGCGGCGATTACCTTCACGCACTCCTCGTCTGTGGCATCGGGGGCACCGATGAGGAGGTTCTGGCGGAGGGTTCCTGCCAACACGGGGGCATCCTGTTCGACATAACCGATCTGGGCGCGCAACTCTTCACGATTGAGGCCACGAAGGTCAGCGCCGCCGAGGCGCACAACTCCGCCGGTGGGGTCATAGAAGCGTTCGATGAGAGCCAGAATCGTGCTCTTTCCGGCGCCCGAGGGGCCCACGATGGCGGTGCGTTCGCCGCGAGCCACCGAGAAGCTAACACCGCGCAGAACGGTGAGGTCGATTTCTTCGACGGCTGCTTCCGAGCCACCGTGTTTGAGTTCGGCGAGCTCTGATTCGACTTTCACGAGCACTGAATCGCGGGGGTACGCGAACTCGACGTTCTCGAAGTTGATCGCGGCATCCGTCGCGACACTCGCGACGGCAACCACGTCGGCATCTGATTCGAGTTCGCTCGGCAGCTTGATGATCTCCTGAATGCGACCGAGGGCACCGAGCGCCTGGTTCACCGCCGTAACGGCACCGAAGGCTTGACCGAGCGGCATGATCATGAGGAACAGGAACAGGATGAACGCCACCAGGTTCGCGACGGTGATCGCACCGCTGGCAACACGGAATCCACCGACACCGAGCACAACCAGGAACGACACCTGCAACGCGATTCCGGCGATCGGAACCACGAGGGCCGAAATCTTGGCAACGCTGATGCCCATCTTCCAGGCTCCTAGCGCATCGTCGTTGACGGCCTCAATTTCACGTTCGGTGGCATTGGATGCTCGCAGCGTACGGACCGCCGAGATGGCGCGTTCCACAGCGGCAGCTAGGTCGCCGACCTTGCGCTGGGCTTTCTGGCTTGCCACTCGGATGCGTCGTGACAACGTCGTGACGGTGACAATTGCCACTGCGATCACGAGCACGGTGAGACCGAGCAGCACGGGGTCGATGATGAGCATCGCGATGAGCGCGCCCACAAAGGTGATGGAGCCACCGATTGCTTCGACGAGTCCTTGGGTAAGCACGGCGCGCAGCAGGGTCGTGTCGCTGCCGACACGGGAGACGAGGTCACCGGTGCGGCGACGGTCGAACTCTGAGATGGGGAGGTTGAGCATCCGGCTCACCAGTCGACGCCGGCTCGACAGCACGACACCTTCACCGGTGCGCTGCAAGAGGTAGTGCTGGTAGCCGCTGATGAGGCCAGAGACGACGACAAGACCGACGAGGAGCCACACGAGGGTGCCGAGTGATTTGCCGGCCTCGACGATCGTGATGACCTGACTGACAAGGAGCGGTTGGGCGAGTGAGGCACCGGCGCCGAGCACGCTCAGGATGATCACAAAGATCAGAACCTTGCGGTGCTCCAAGAGGTAGGGAAACAGTTCGCTGAACTTGGCGCGGGGGCCATCATCGGGGTTGTCGCGCGATGCAGAACGGCCGCGGCGAGGAGCAGAGGTGTGTGAAGTCGAGCTCATGAGATTTCTCGTTGTCCCAAAAATGTAGGGCGAAGGTGCCGCGGATAATCAGCGACATCGGCATCAGCAATCAGCCTCTAAAACACTAAGCCTTTCGGCTGGGCGCTGCGTACAACATCCGGCGTATCTGTGGAGATCTTGCTGCTTCGCGGGGAGGGTTAGTTGGGCTGAGAGGCTAAGCAGTGAGCGCGGCTGCCGGGTCGAGCGAACTACGACATTTGTGGGGTGGCAAGGGGCCAATGATCGCAAGAACCGCACCGAGAATGGCGAGCACAAACACGGCGAGCACCCACAAGAACAGTGGGGTAGCACTCGTGAGTCGAATGCCGATGGCCAGCAGCAGTTGGAGGAGCGGGAGTGCTAATAAGCGCTGTTGTTGATCGGTGGGAGTACAACCGTTGGCCCGGCGTTGAAATACTCATCGCGCGCAGGAACGACACCCTGCTCGTTCAGCTCATCTGTGCCTTCGGTTTGGAGGCCCCGCAACATAAATGGGAAGCCTACGGCCGCCGTGGGTGTGGTTCGGTTCATCAGCTGCACGTGCATGTGCGGCTCCGTACTGTTGCCTGAATTCCCGCAACGAGCGACATGCTCGCCGGTCGTGACCCTGTCGCCCACGGCCGGCCCGATTGAGCCGTTCTGCAAGTGTGCGAGGGCCTGATACCCGCCATGGTCAAGGCTAATCACCAGAAGGTTGCCGAAAACGAAGCGTTCTCCGCCGATCCCGCGTAGCGTTGACTCCACTACGAACAGCGGCAACAGCAGCCAGCTATTTCGGCTCCTGTGGTCTGGAGCACCGTCGCGGGAAAGCATGAAGGTGCCGTTGCCGCCGGCAAAGACTCGTTGCCCGAAAGAAGGAAAGGACTCCGGTGGTAGCGAGCCGCGAAGCCCGCCGAAGGGAGCCGCCACCGTTCCGGGCGGGACCGCCACGATGTCAAGCGCCCACGTTTGTCCGTACTCATGAGTGCCATGACTGGGTACCTTCGTGGCCGGCGAACTCAGCGCTTGCCAGCGCCCACGCACCGGAGACATGATCTCGATGGTGCTGACTTTTCAAGTGATGCGGAAGCGGGCGAGCGCCAATAGCAGTATCGCCAGCAGAAGGACGAGCAGAGACCCCACGTCGCGCAGCATTTGCTCGTTCGCGCCCGATACAGGGAAGAGCCGCCACGCGGTCACGCTGATCGCGACGACAAGTGTGGTTGCGAACAGCGGTGCCCGAAGTAGGGCAAGAAACCTCGCCTTTCGGCCGGGCGAGTGGAGGCCAGCAAGCGCACCACCCAAAGGTTGCAGAGTGCCCACCTTCGCGGCCTGCCTCATCGGTTAGCCGCCACGAGAATCACTAACAGCGGGACGACTCGCGGCGCGGGAATAGCGTAGTGGCCTCGACCGGTGCTAGTCAGCCAACCGGCAGCTATCAGCAAGCGGAGATGGACGAGGGGCGGGCTGTTCGGGTGCTGTCACGAGTGAGCCTTCATGCTCCAATCCTATCGAAACGCGCGAAAGTCGGCGGCCAATTGTGGTCCATAGATCTGTGACCTCAGCTGGGGTAGCAGAGAAGATGCGAAAGTTGCGGTTATATGACTGTGGTCTCTGAAAACAATCACACCTCCGATTACGGGGCTGCAATGGTCTACCGCACAGAACGCTGCTGATAGATCGATGTACTGAACTTGTTTGTGGTCTGGCATCAACTCGACAGCACTTTTCGAGACCGTATCGATGTACTTGTCAGAGTTTGTGTATGCGCACGCATCGGCATCTGGATTATTTGCCAAGCACGCGGGGATATCTAGTCGTGGGAACGGCGTATCGCGAAGAACCACGACACTCTTGCCTGAGTCTGTCCAGGTGGATAGTGCGGAAGCGTATGCGGCAGCGAGCTCAACTTTGGCGTCATCGCTACTCGACGACCCCGTGTCTTTGAGGTAGCTATAGCTCCACATACTTGAGACAACCATGCTGATGTTTGGGTTGTCGTGGATCTCATCAATAGTGGACTGCGCCCAGCTAGCGCAGTCTCCGCCGAGCCGCCCGCTTGCGGCTGACTCGGGAAGCAGGCTCATGTCGATTGCGGGGCAACCTCCCCGCGAAAAGACGAGTAGCCCCATCCCTGAATCGCGGGCAATCTGTTGGATGGCCGATGCCCACTGTGCAGAGTGAGAGTCGCCAACAAGGGCAATGTAATTACCTGTGCGTGATGTCCCTAGCGTGCAGCGATACTCACGTGACGAGATCAGCGGTGCGAGCCAGTCGTCACACTTGCCCTGTCGCTCGGTTTTATCCCAGACTGGCCCCGAATCTGCAAGTGCTAGTTCGATCGGATAGGTAGCACTCACCTGATCGGCTACGGAACAGTTTGGGTTGGATGATGCGGCCGCCCCGAAGCATTCGGGCTCGTATTGTTCGGTTTGGTTGAGATCGGCGCGCTGTTGAACCAGACGGAAATCAAGAACCTGCAATTGGACGCCAGAGCCCGCAATAACCAACACGGTCAGCATCGCGCTTGTGGTGAGGGCTTGCTTAATGCGCACTGTTTTTTGTTCGGGCCACCAATATCGCTGTTCAATAAGTCGGCGAGTAACCCACGCCAACGCGAAGCTCATCACGAGCGCGACAAACGGCATTGCGGCAGAGGGAAGGGCGGGCATTGCGCGGGGAAGGAGCAAGATTACGGGCCAGTGCCACAGGTAAAGCGAGTAGGAAACGTCTCCGGTCCAGAGGACTGGGGAAAAGGAGTAGGCCCGTCGTCGCGGACCATCCGCTGGTGTTCCGGCCAGAATGACCAGGAGTGCACCACCAACGGGGAGGACAGCGAGGTATCCCGGAAACGGTCCCGACACCGAGAGCACAACACCGGCGCAGACCAACACCCAGCCAAGTGGTGCTGTCCACTTGGCACGCTGTGCGCCGCGTGCGATTCGAGCTCCGACCGCTGAGCGAAGGGCGAAGGCCAGCATCACGCCGCCGAGAAACTCCCACGCCCGCACCGCGGTCGAGAAGTATGCGCTACCGTCGCTGAGCCCTGAAAGCGAAATCGAGAGGATGAAGGAAACTCCTCCCAGACCGATCAACACCCCTGCAACGGCGATGAATCGTTTCCTCTGTGAGCTGGAGCCGCGTGAAAGCCACCACACCAGGGTGAGGATAATTGGGACGAAGATATAGAACTGTTCCTCAACTGACAACGACCAATAGTGCTGAACGGCTGTGGGTGCGTTGTCTTGAGCGAGGTAGTCGACTGCCTGAGTTGTGAGAACCCAGTTCTGTACGTAGAGCGCGCTGCCGACAAGTTGATTGAGGCTATCGCGCCATTGATAGGCGGGCACGAGCACCCACGTCAGTGCGGTGATGGCGGCAAGCACGGTGAGGCTTGCGGGGAGCAGGCGGCTGATGCGACGCATCCAGAAACGCTTGAGGCGGATTGCCCCGGTCTCGGTGAGTTCGCGAAGGAGGTGCCCGCCAATCAGGAAGCCCGAGATTGCGAAGAAGACGTCGACTCCGACGAAACCGCCGGGGAGCAGTTTTGGCCAAAAATGGAACGTCACCACAAGCATGACCGCAACCGCGCGCAATGCCGCTATCTCGGGTCGAAAGCGACTCGACCTTGAAGGGCTAATCATCAAACCGTGTTTTCCTGTTACCTGCGTCTCCAGGCGTAGCGGCACGCAACTTCCTGAGTGGCGATCGTTGTTCAACTATTTTCATCGCCAATGCGGGTGAAATATTGAACAAGTTCTGCCTTTTGATCCGCAAGCGCTACCGCTGCAGCCTCATTCTGATCGATGAGGGCGGTCTGATATTGCGCAGTTAGGTCATACTGCGTCTGAACGGCGCCGGTCTCGACGTTGCAGGTTGCCGCTATCACGGCGATGCGTATGTTGGCTTCATCGTCATTTTCCGAAGAGGTGACGGGTCCAGGAAAGCCAGACTCTGGGTCGCGAGATAGCCCTTGATCTCGCATGCATTCTTGGGCCTTGGCGAGCGCCGCTTTTCCGTCGGCCGACACGAGAGTTGCGGCGTATGCAGCGTATCTAGCGTCGTCATCGAAATTGACCGCGTCGATGGCCTTTAGGCTGTGCTCCATCTCCGCGCGAGCCGTCGAAAAGCACCTTTCCTGCTCCGCGCTAATGGGCGGGAGGTCGTCTTCGCCGGGGCCGCGTGGAAGGTCGTAGCCGAAACTGGCTGCCCACGAAATACTCCAAATTCCATAGAGCCGATCGTCCCCTTCCTGTGTTCGGCCCGGCCAGGCGTAGGGAGGTAACCCGCTGTCGGATAGGCACGCATCCACGAGCGCATGTGATGCACGTACGCGAGGGTCCCCGACCTCTGGGGAGTCTAACGGAATCGTCTCAAGCGGGAGCGTCACGGTGCCATTCTCAAAATTAAGTTTAGCGCTCACCTCCGAGTAGGGTTCCGGATCGATGCTGGAAACGTCAAGCTTTCCTGAGCCTGATGAGGTTTCCGGCGTGCACGCAGTCAGAGCGAAACATACTAATGCGACAGAAATAACCTGTGTGAACGCGCACGCCGGCCAGGGCGTTGGGGCCCCTCGGACATCGAATACGTCAGAACCCATCAGTAGTTGAGTTTGTAGCTGGAGGTCTTGTCGTCAAAGCGGCACCAACGGAGGTCGTCCGACCCACGCGTGAAACGGGCGGCAGCTTGCGTTTCATTCCGGTTTCTCCTAATTTCACTCTTGGAGAACGACGGATCTTTCATTCTGAAAATTTATCGCATTAACTGGACAAGTCAAGCTTTTTTCGCATACGTTGAATTCGGGCCCGTTGGGGGCAAGCGGTATCGAAGTAGCTAGTGCCGATGAGGGAAGCGAATGCGCAAACCCGAGTTGGAGAAGGCCTCAGTTGAAACGTGGGAGGAGCCGGACCGAGCCCGCGCCGTCATTCCCCGCGCAGCTGACGCAACAGCACAGCGGTCGCGATTGCTGCGTTGGCGGCTTCTTCGCCCTTATCCTCTTTCGAACCCTCAAGGCCAGCACGGTCGAGCCCCTGCTGCTCGTCGTCAAGCGTGAGCACGCCGAAACCGACGGGCTTGCCGGTGAGGATTGACACCTGCGTGAGTCCGCTGGTGGCGGCGTCCGAGACGTATTCAAAGTGGGGTGTTCCGCCACGGATGATGACGCCGAGAGCAACAACGGCATCCGCCCCAGCATCGAGGGCTGCCTTGCTCGCAACGGGCAGCTCGAAGCTGCCAGGCACGCGCACCTCGGTCACGGTGGCGTTGGCCGCAGTGAGCGCCCGGTGCGCACCAGCGAGGAGACCATTGGTGATCTCCTCATGCCAGTGACCGGCAACGATAGTGACCTTCAGACCGGTGGCATCGGTAGTGATTTCGGGGGAACCTGCGCCGCTCATAGTGCGCCTCTCTTGTTGCTCAGCCGTGCCTCGTTGAGCACAGCACTGGAAGGAAGAGCGTGGCCCATACGGTCACGCTTGGTCTCGAGGTAACCCTCATTGCTGGCGTGGACACCCACGACCAAGGGGACTAGGTCGGCGACCCGGACCCCCCGCTCCTCAAGCTGACGCTTCTTTTCCGGATTATTGCTGAGTAATCGCACCGACGAAATACCCAAATCTTTGAGGATGCCAACAGCGGCACCATAATCGCGAGAATCAACGGGCAAGCCCAAAGCCAGATTCGCATCGAGCGTGTCGAGCCCATCTTCCTGCAGACGATAGGCACGCAGTTTGTTCACGAGCCCAATGCCACGACCCTCATGGCCGCGCAGGTAGATGACCGCACCACCGTCACGCTGCACAGTCTCCAGCGCAGCATCAAGTTGGGGGCCGCACTCACACTTGAGCGACCCGAAGGCCTCGCCGGTGAGGCACTCCGAATGCACTCGCACCAGAATAGGTTCATCACCGATGTGATCGAGAGTTCCCGGAGAAATAAGGGCAACATGGTCGGCACCGGTGGAGTTGTCACGGTACGCGCGCACCGTAAATGACCCATGCGTGGTGGGGATTGTCGTCTCAACCTCGAATGACACGCGCGCCATCTCGGGGACAGGCTCCATCGGTACAGCAATGGTGTCGCACCGGTACTCATCGAGCCAGTGCATCAGATCAACAATCGTGATCACGAGCACGCCCTCGCGCGCACCAAACTTAATCAGTTCGGGCAGACGCATCATCTCACCAGAGTCGTGCACAATCTCAGCGATTGCAGCGACCGGGCGCAGGCCCGCCAGCTTCATCAGATCGACGGATGCCTCGGTGTGGCCGTCACGCTCACGGACACCACCATCGACCGCCCGCAGCGGCAGGATGTGGCCTGGGCGGTGGAGGCTTGCCGGCATCGAGAGCGGGTCGGCGAGCACCCGCAGGGTGTGGGCGCGGTCGGCAGCACTGATGCCGGTGCTGAGGCGTGCGGCGGCATCCACCGACACTGTGTAGGCCGTGCCCCGGGGGTCTTCGTTGATCCTCACCATCGGGGGCAGGGCCAAAGCATCAGCAATTTCATTTGTCATGGGAGCGCAAATGAACCCAGAGGAGTGGCGCACCATCCACGCAATCCACTCCTGGCTGGCGAGCTCGGCCGAGATGATGACATCGCCCTCGTTCTCGCGGCCCTCGTCGTCGGCGACGATAACGGGGCGACCAGCGCGCAACTCTTCGATGGCGTCAGGGATGGTGGCCAGACTCATGACTCGGTCCTCTCATGACGCACAGTTGCGTCGGTGAACTCAGCCATCCGGGCCACATGGCGCGCCAGAATGTCTGTCTCGATATTGACGGAGTCGCCCACAGCGAGTGCCCCCAACGATGTTGCGGTGAGGGTCTCCGGAATCAGCGACGCCTCAAACCAATCGCGGCCCACAGCACTCACCGTGAGCGAGACACCGTGCACCGCAATAGAGCCCTTGCGCGCGACAAGCGGTGCCAGCTCCGGGGTGAGGCTGAAGCGCACAATGCGCCAGCTGCCCTCATCCGCGACGCTCAGCACAGTGCTGGTGCCATCGATGTGACCCTGCACAATGTGACCACCCAGGCGATCGCCGACCTGCATGGCGCGTTCGATGTTCACATGATCGCCGGCCGCAACCGTGCCGAGGGTGCTCATGTCGATCGTGACACCCATCACGTCGGCCGTGAACCAGTCCGCGCCATGATCGACAACGGTGAGGCACACACCGCTCACGCTGATCGAGTCGCCATGGCCGGCATCCAGCACCGCACCGGGGGCGCGAACCGTGAGGCGGGCGCCGTCTGCGGTGGCAGCGAAGTCGACAACTTCGCCGAGCTCTTCAACAATTCCGGTAAACACGGTTACGCTCCCGTTTCTGTCGCTGCGGGAGCGACGACTGTGTCCGTAGCCGACTGCGCAGACGGCATGCCAGTCGCCGGGCGGGCGACAATCAGCACATCGTTGCCCAAGGGGCGAAGTTCGGTGATGCTGAGCTCTTTCGCGTCAGCAATGGTGGAAACCCCGAGCTCGCCGAGTGCCACCTTGGGACCGCCCAACAGTTTCGGGGCCAAGTAGATGAGCAGTTCATCCGCAAGACCGGCAGCAATGAAGGCGCTCGCAACAGTGGGGCCACCCTCAACGAAAATGCGCCGGATGCCGGCCTCAAACAGTTCGGCAAGTACGGCGTTAAGGTCGCTACCGTCGAACTGCTGAAGTGCGTGTGGATGTTCGCGAAGCCGTGCACTCGCTGGAATCTCGCGCCGCCCCAGCACCACCGGCTGCGGTTGCCGCTCAAGCAGTTCCCCGCCGTCGCCCCGCGCGGTCAGGCTCGGGTCATCGGCGAGCACAGTGCCCGTACCCACCACAATCGCATCGGCGCGGGCGCGCTGCTCGTGCACGTGCTGACGGGCAGCAGTACCCGTAATCCACTGGCTGGTGCCATCGGCAGCCGCAGCACGACCATCGAGGCTCGATGCCCACTTCACAGTCACGTGGGGGCGCTGCAGCCGGGCAGCCATAAGCCAGCTGTGCAAAAAATCTTCCGCCTCAGTCGAGGCAACACCGCCAATGACATCAACTCCAGCATCGCGCAGGCGTTGGCTGCCACCACCCGACGTCTTGCCCAGGTCGGACACCGCGTAGACAACCCGGGTCACACCCGCAGCGATCAGAGCCTCAGAACACGGGCCGGTGTGGCCCTGATGATTACACGGTTCAAGGGTGACGACGGCAGTCAGACCCGCAGCATTGCCTCCGAGCTTCGAGAGAGCATCCACTTCGGCATGAGGAGTGCCGGTACCGTGATGCCAGCCTTCCGCAACAATGGTGCCAGCATCATTCATGAGCACGCAGCCGACCTGCGGGTTGCCGCCGGTGATAGGGCCGTGACTGGCAAGAGACAGCGCATGAAGCATCAGTTTCTCATACTGTGCCTGCTGTTCTGGTGTCGTCATCCGGCTCTCGTCTCATGGGACGGCTCCGGGAAATGGGTTCGAAAAACCCGCTCCAACATTTCGGCAGGCGAAGTTGTTGACGCCGTGCTTCCTCTCATCCGGACTGAGAAGCCTTGCGACTTCATTACCGTCGGTCCCGGAATTTCACCAGATCAACCGTCCCGAAGTTTTCACTTCGTCGCGGGTCGCGGACTATCACCGCCGGTTCGGAATTTCACCGACCCCGGAGCACGTTTTACTGTACTTAGTCTACTCAACGCGGTCGCGCGCCAACTATTCCCGCCCAAACTCTCAGTTTGTTGCGGTTTTTGACGCCGTCTCAGCGGAGTAGTGCCGCAAGTTCATCAAGCGAGTGAATTACGGGCACACCAGCACTGCGAGCTTCGTCGAGTTGTGCGGCGGTTGCGCTTCGCTCGCGGTCGAGCCACACCCCGGTGAGGCCGGCGTTTGCGGCTCCCAGCGCATCCGTCGCCAGACGGTCGCCGACGTAGATTGCGTGCGCTGGGTCGACGCCAAAGAGTTCGCAAGCGTGGTGAAAGATTCGGGGGTCGGGTTTGGTGTGACCGAATTCGCCGCTAGCGACCACATGGTCGACGCGGTCGGTGAGGCAGACAGTGGTGATCTTGTCGGTCTGAAAGTCGGGTTCACCATTCGTGATGATCCCAATGCGAATAGCAGGGGACCGAGCGTCGAGTAAGTCGAGGCACGCGAGGGCATCATCGTGGAGGTGCCAGGCTGCGCGGTAGCTCTCGAAGTAGGTGTCAAACCAGTAGGTGGCTTCGGCATCTGTGAGGGTCACACCGTAGGGTTCAACGAAGCCGCGTGCGCGAGCTTGGCGCTGACCTTCGAAGTTCACTTCACCGCTGAGGTAGCGGTGGTAGTGAAACTCCTCGAGCGCGGTCCAGCGCACGCTTTCGGTGACATCATTTGGGCCGTGAGCGAAGGCAGAGCCGAGCATGCGACGGTAGTTGCGAATCCCTGAGTCGACGGCTGCACGGTGTGCGAGGAGTGTGTCGTCAAGGTCGAACAGTGCGACGGTGATGCTCATGCAGCTATCTCGGTAGGGGCTAGACGGGCCACGGCTCACCAGATTCGACCTCATAGCTGGGGTTCTCGCCGGGCGCGGTGAGGGTCGCCCACCAGGCAGGCGGATGTGTTCCCCCGCGGTACTCGCTCGTTGTGGGCTCGATGCCGGTGTAGACGAAGCCTAGACTCTTGGCGACCGCCGCAGATGCCTTGTTGCCGACGAGTGCTTCCCAGCGAACTTCTGGGCGGCCGGTGGAGAAGACCCAGCGGCACACTTCAGCGGCAGCCTCTTTCATCAAGCCTTGTCCGCGGTGTGGTTCGCCCATCCAGTAGCCGATGGTGTCGTTGTAGATGCGAAAGCTGATCACGCCCAGCAGCAGTTCCGGCTTGCCGGTTGTGCGGATCGCCCAGGTGTATTCGTCGTCGTCGTCCCACCACTGCGGCGCGAGGTTATTGATGAAGAACTCGGCATCTGATTGTGCGTACGGCCA
>Ga0307487_1001290_pt1 | contig 17896 bp, 20 predicted proteins | sample CBIW12metaG_FD_203665 | JGI IMG/M metagenome (GOLD analysis project Ga0307487, IMG submission 203665) | Sea-ice brine microbial communities from Beaufort Sea near Barrow, Alaska, United States - CBIW 1.2 | ecosystem: Environmental > Aquatic > Marine > Coastal | place: USA: Alaska | collected... | reverse complement strand
ATTTCTTCCAGTGGTTGTAGAGCAGTACTATCAGTTACGATAACTTCCTGAGCACGACTTTGGTGCCCCATTCCTAATGTTAAGAATAAAACAGCGGCGCTGTTAATTATAAATTTCAAATTGTTTGTTTTCAATTGCATCTCTAGTTATATCTTTTTCTAATTCTTTTACTAATTCGGCTTTGCGTTTATTGAGAATAATTTGCTTTATCGTAGGATTTGCATATTCCAACGGGGCCTGATCATTTCTCAATAACACATCATTTACGTACACCAAATATACTTCTAATGAATCTTCAAGTTCAAGAAAATTCGATTTTTTTAATAATTGTGATTTATTGCTATCACTAAGGGGTCCAATCCTGTTAAATACCGAGCTGGTGCTTATCCAAACCGAATCGTTAAAGGAATACGCCTTAAACTGAAGCCCAATCTTATCAAAATCAGCTTTATCCTCTTCATTAAATCGTATAAATTTCCTTTTGATATCTTTAAAATCCAGGCTATTTTTATCTAAATTGATAAACCTCAGTTTTACCAGGTCTTCATTTAACCTGAAATTTTCCAAATGTTCCTCGTAATAGGAATCAATTTCGTTTTGGTTAAAGGAAGTGTCCAGCTTTTTGGCAACTAAGGCATCTGCATAAGCCTTCGTATATAATTCGTTTTTGTAGTTTTTTACCAACTCGTCAAATTCCTTCTGAACTTCACTGCTCAAATTAAATTTTGCACGATCTATCAATAACTGTTGTGTCGCCCATCTTGTTATAAAATTTGATACAATAAGAATGCTGTCCTCCTTTGTGACATTTTGCCCAATCAAAGCCTGAATATCTTCTTTATAAAGGTAATTTTCATTTACTCTTGCAACAACTTCGCGCTCTTCCGTCTCCTCGTAATAATTACAAGACTGCAGGAATGTCGAAAGACATATTACAAGTAAAAATTTTAAGGTATGCTTCCCCATTAATTGCGTTTAATATAGATATTGTACCCGTTGATTTTTCAAACAATTTCCGAAATCTTCGGAAACCAAAAAAAATATTGCGGCAAAAATAAGAATTCTGTTAGCTTCTGCAAGCTATTACCATAAACGATTCCAATTTCAGTAAATTATAATAAAAAATATGAATTTCTGAAGTACCTTGGATTTTTAACAAAAATGACACCAAGATGGTATATTCATAGGGAAATATTATAAGCAGGCCAATAAAAAGGAGGCTTTCGGTATTATAGAAAAACCCGATAATTTTAAATATTGGCTGAATGGTTTTTTCCTATGATGCGAAAGGGGTTTTCAGGATTCAAAAATATAATTTTGAAGAAGTAAGTGAGAATCGTGCAAAATGGATTTCTTAAAAAAAAATTTCAATTTAGTGTTTTATAATATTAATTGGTATTTTAATACCGCACTTTTGATTAGAAAGCGCTAATACATATACATGATTTAATACTTTTGCTGAATAAATAAAAAGTATCAGGAATAATTAAAATGGAAAGACAAATAAAACTTATCTGGGATTTCAAAGGTCCCAACGCGTTGCAAACGGCACAACATCACGAAATTCATTTAAAGGATTATATTAAAACCGAGCAGCTCCAAGATTGGAAAATTACCGGATTTCAACAAATTAATGAAATGCACACACTTGCATTTTGGGTAATTCCCGAATCTGAAATTTTAAAATTCCGGGATATTTTAAAACCACATCGGGCAACTTTGTACACCGAATAAAATATTTTATTTTGATTTTTTCTGGTTTATTTGGATCACTAATTTATATTTGTCGAAAATCAAAGAATCATGAAAAAATTTATTTTAGCACTTGCGGTGGTTTTATCCGCTACCTGTCTTCAGGCACAAACTAAAGTTGGTACAATTGACGCCGATTATATCCTGGCTCAAATGCCTGAAATCAGCAAGGTAGAAGATGGACTAAAAACCTACAACACAGAGCTTCAGGCAGAGTTGGAAACTTCCATTAAGAAATATGAAGCATTGGTAGCCGCTTATCAAGCTGACAGCGCAACCTACGAAGAAGCAGAAAAAACTTCTAAAGAAAGTGCAATCATGGAAGTGGAAAATGAGATTAAAAATTTCAGACAAAAGGCTTCCGTCTTAATTCAAATGAGAAGAAATGAACTCACCAAACCATTCTATTTAAAAATTGATGAGGCGATGAGCTCAGTAATTTCGGCACAAGGCTTTACTCAAATATTCAACTCCAATACAAACGGACTTGCATTTGCCGATCCAAAATTTGATATTACAGATGCCGTATTGGAAAAATTAGGGATTGTTGTAAAATAATTACCTCTGATATTAATTAAAAAAGGCTGTCCAAAATAATTGGGCAGCCTTTTTTAATATGCAAAATTGTGATTTTATCTGCTGTAATTAGGTGATTCGTTGGTAATGGTCACATCATGAGGATGACTTTCGTGAATTCCAGAGGCCGTGATTTTTATAAACCTTCCATTATCCTGAAGTCCGGCAATGTCTTTCGCCCCGCAATAACCCATTCCGGCGCGTAATCCGCCAACAAACTGATTGATGCTTTCCTCCAAATCTCCTTTATAAGGAACCCTTCCCACGATTCCTTCAGGCACCAATTTCTTGATATCGTCTTCAACATCCTGGAAATATCGGTCTTTCGAACCTTTTTGCATGGCTTCAATAGAGCCCATACCACGATAGGATTTAAATTTCCTTCCTTCAAAAATAATTGTTTCACCCGGAGATTCCTTAGTTCCGGCAAGTAAAGAACCCAACATCACACAATCTGCTCCCGCTGCAATGGCCTTAGGGATATCTCCGGTATATCGAATCCCCCCATCTGCAATTACAGGAACTCCACTGCCCTTAATCGCGGCAGCGACTTCCAATACTGCAGAAAATTGAGGGTAACCAACGCCGGCAACTACTCTGGTTGTACAAATTGATCCGGGACCAATCCCAACTTTAACGGCATCGGCACCGGCATCTACCAAATATCTTGCGGCCTCGCCTGTCGCTATATTTCCAACGACTATTTCCAGATCCGGAAATTTTGCTTTAATACTTTTTAATACAGTTACAACTCCCTTTGTATGCCCGTGCGCAGTATCAATTATCACCGCATCTACTCCTGCATTTACCAAAGCCGTGGCACGTTCGGTAATATCAGATGTTACTCCAAGGGCTGCAGCAACACGCAAGCGTCCATAACTATCTTTATTGGCTACAGGTTTTTGGGTGAGTTTTGTAATATCCCGGAAAGTGATCAATCCTACCAATACTTTTTCGGAATTGACTACCGGCAATTTTTCGATTTTATATTGCTGAAGAATCTCTTCAGCTTCCTCCAATGAGGTTCCTTCAGAAACCGTAACTAGGTTTTTTGAAGTCATTACTTCAGAAATTGAACGTTCGCTGTCTTTCTCAAAACGCAAATCCCGGTTGGTTACTATTCCCAACAATTTACCTTTATTATCTATAATTGGTATCCCCCCGATGCTGTGTTCACGCATATTCTGTTTTGCATCGTTCACGGTGGCTGTAATTGGCAAAGTAATAGGATCTATGATCATCCCGCTTTCTGCACGCTTTACCTTTCTCACTTTTAAAGCCTGTGCCTCTATGGACATATTCTTATGAAGTACACCAATACCACCTTCCCTTGCAATGGCGATAGCCATTTTGCTTTCGGTAACCGTATCCATAGCAGCAGATACAATAGGGACATTAATAGGTATATTTTTCGTGAATCTGGAGCGAATACTTACCTCTCGCGGTAAAATATCAGAATAAGCAGGGATTAATAAAACATCATCGTAAGTGAGTCCCTCGCCAATTATTTTGAAGTCGTGTGCAGTCATAGCAATTAAAGATTTAATTGCGTGCAAAAGTAAGCATTTTTTAAAACAAATCCCGAATTAACATCAAGTTATCAGGTCTATTGATAAAAATAAGTGTATAAAAAATTGAATAAACAGGGAATTACAAATTACATCCAGTTTAATGAAAAGGATTTTCAAAATATGATGTGGAATAAATCTTACTTTAACTTGCTTTTTTTAGTAAAAGCTGATATAATAAGATTAAAACTGAAGTGGTAAATATAAGGGTCATTAAACTTCCGGAAATAACAACAATATATTTCATCCAAACAACACCTTCCCACATAAAATAGATGCCTCCAAATGTGGCTAAAATGGAGATAAAAGGTTCAATAATCAGAAAAAATTTGAGTTTTTGAGGAAGACTTGAGAATACCATAATTCCGCCCAATAAAAAAAATATAAATGACATTGATAAAATATGGGTGTGTATAATAGTGAGCATTTCCCTGCCCCCTTTCCTGAATTTCATTTCGCTCGCATCCGGATCATCCTCATTTCCCAGATAATTTTCTTCAACGCCAGCAGGATCAGCAGTACTGGTTTGATTTACAAATAACAAACCGGTAAAATAACCTATGCTTAGCACGATCACAAAAGTAGCCAAAAACATTTTTATTTCTTTTGGCAATGTTAACAATAACCCATTGTAGTTCATTAGATAACTTTCTTAATTTGAAGAATTTTCATGGTCTTTAGAATATCTTTCACCGCATTTGTCATAGATCTCACTGATATTGTAGCCCCGGATATAGCGGCAATATCATCCAGGGAATCCTCACTGGATTTTCCGGTAAATTGCCTTAACCATCTTTTGCTGCCAATTTCCCCTCCATATTCCTCACGATAGATCAAAACTTTAGTTCTTGCAATTTTCAAATTATGATCAAAAATCACTAAATAATCAAAATCGGCAGTTTTACTTGGGGCTTTATCCACATATACATAACCTTTGATTTTTTCTTTGGAATTAATCCTGAAGAAATTTTCATCGTCTATTTTAGATGGGATTTTTGATTTGATTTCCTCTGAAACAATTACCTTCTCAAATTTATAGGAATCAATTTCGAAAACATCTTTGACCTCCCTATCTACTTTTTTTTCAAGGTTTTCCGGAATCCCGAAGGACATCAATAAAATTATTGAAAACAAAACGGTAACTATCGTTTTTAATTTCATCTTGCTAAAATATTAATTTGTTATTTCATATGTAGATATTATTTGTTTTTTATAGGTCATATGTAATTCGCATATCTACTTTGGTGTTTACATAGAGTTCGCATTATGCTCATTTCATAGACAATTAAAATGCCAAAAGTCGGGACAATCATTAATCATCCCAACTCTTAACAAATTAAGTCAGGTCGTTTAGAACCAAATTCCAACGCCAAAGTTGAGTTGATTATTAACGTCATTACCAACCGCGGCGTTATCCAAAAACTGATAATCCCCTTTTAAAACTACTCCCGGAGCTATATGATAACTTAATCCCATGGTAAGTTCATCCCTGTTATATGAATCATTTGCAACCAAAGCTCCATCTGTATCTGCGTGAGTATTAAATTTCTCGTAGCGGGCAAAAAGATCCAATTTATGTTCTTTATCTTCAGGCAATAAATTATAGGCAGCCTCTGCGTACCATCCTGAAAGCGCGCTTCCCAAATCTTTTCCAGTCAAATCATTATAAGCTTCGGTATCCGTAAGGGAAGCGTAAATAAATTGTCCTCTTGCAGAAAACCGTTTAAACACATAGCGTGCATCCAGTCCAACCATAGATAAACCAACATCGGCACCTTGCAAATGATCAATTTCATCATCTGCCTGTGTTCTTCCAACGTATCCTGAAAGCCCCATGCGAAGGCCAAGAATTCCGTAGTAATCTACTTTTGCAGAAAAATTAGGCTTATTGACTGTAGACTCAATTCCTTTTTGGCGACCACCTCTTAACCCATTGCTGCCACCTATTAATCCGGTTCCATCTGCATTTGTAGATTTAAAACCGTTAAATACATAGGCCTGATAAGATAAGGACGCACTGTTCACCCTACCGGAAAGTCCAACTCCAATTTCCCTCCAGGTTGTGGGAATAATAGAACGATCCATTCCCGGACGTTCCACCCCATTAAAAGTTGTTGGTTCATGATATTCATTTATAATACCCATTGGAACCAACATTAAACCTGCTCTTAAATTCAGGTTATTTGCCACATTATAATTAATGAAGGCTTGTTCTACATATACTTCTTCAACATGTTCTATCTCTATTTCTGAGAAAAACTGAACCTTGTCATTGAACTGATATCCCAGTAGAAGCACCAATCTATGAACGTCCAGTTTCCCATTATCACCCTCAGGTTGGTTATATACAATTTCACCATAAGCACCTAATGTTACTGCATTTCCGTCTTTTGCAGATATGACACGTTGTGCAGAATTTTGATGAATTTGGGAATCCTGGGTAATGGAGTCACCTATTGTTTGTGAAAAAGAAAGGGCAGAGACAAACCCTAACATCAATGCAAGCGTAACTTTTTTCATTTAATTTTTATTTAGACCAGTTATAAATAATAGGACAAAAATATAGAATGTCGGAGAAATAAAAAAAGTTTATTTAGAATAATTATTTATAATATGATTTATGTCATATTATAAAAAGACATATTGAAAATTAATGATAGGTAGAAAAGATCCGGGAAGCCTCATTATAGGCAGATTCAAAACTGGTCATTTTAATATTTGTATCGGCTTTTTTGACGGTGAAATATGAAACCATTTTTTCAGTAGGCATATTTCCTGTAAGTTCATCCTTTGCCATAGGGCATCCTCCAAAACCCTGGATAGCGCCATCAAACCTCCTGCATCCACCTTTATAAGCAGCATCCATTTTTTCATGCCAGGTACTTTGTGTAGTGTGCAAATGTGCGCCAAATTCTATTTCGGGAAATTTAGGGATAAGATTGGAAAAAATATGGTAGATAACATCTGGCGTTGAACTTCCGACAGTATCAGAAAGCGACAATATTTTTACACCCATAGATGAGAGTTTCTGTGTCCATTCACCCACTATTTCCACATTCCAGGGATCGCCATAAGGATTCCCAAACCCCATTGAAAGATAAGCCACCACTTCCTTATCCTTATTTTGGGCTATCTCCAAAATTTCCTTCAAGGTATCTACAGATTCCGCAATAGTTTTATGTGTATTTCTCATCTGAAAATTCTCGGAAATCGAAAATGGATAGCCTAAATACTTAATTTCCGGATGTTCCGCAGCATCTTGTGCCCCGCGGGTGTTTGCAATTATTGCAAGGAGTTTGCTTTGGGTGGCAGACAAATCCAACCCCGCAAGTACCTCTGCAGTATCGACCATTTGGGGAATTGCCTTTGGAGAAACAAAACTTCCAAAATCTACGGTATCAAATCCGCATCGTAAAATAGATTGGATATACTGAATCTTTTTATCGGTAGGAATAAAGGTTTTAATTCCTTGCATCGCATCTCTGGGACATTCAATAAGCTTGATTTTATCCATAGTTCAAAGATAGTATTTTACATATCATGAGATATGAGATTTTAGATAATAGATATGAGAAGCAAAACTTTGTTGTAACAAAATGAAAATTTTCAGGTTATTGACTTTAATTTTAAAAGCAAGAATCATCTTTAAAAAACTTCGGAAGCATACCTTACTTCAATTCAGTTTGATTTTATCAAATCAGGATAAAAATCCCAATCCCAACAAAAACAACTATTTGTACCCACTTTAAAACAACTCCGGATGAAGGATGATTTTTTAAAAAACCTGAAATATTACCTGCCAGTAAAGCTACCAATCCAAAAATTATAAATGCCTGTAACATAAATAAAAGCCCGAGAGTGTAGAACTGAAAGACAGTATCTTCTTCCGGAGCCCATAAAAATCCTGGAAAAAAGGCCAAAAAGAAGATGGTTACCTTAGGATTGAGCACATTCATAATAAAACCACGCATGAACAATCTATTCTTGCTGTTGTTATTTATTGGAACTTCCTCTGAACTCAATGAAAAACTATTTCCGCTCCTAAAGACCTTATATGCCAGAAAAAACAAATACAGGGCTCCAAAAATTTTGATTGACATAAAAATGTTATCCGATTCCTTGATAATTGCAGAAACCCCAAAAGCAACCAGGGTAGTATGCACCATAATTCCTGAAACCAGTCCCAAAGTAGTAATTATCCCAGCTTTTTTCCCATTAGCAATACTTTGCACCAAAACGTACACTATATCTGGCCCGGGGGAGATGGTGAGTAACATGGATGCCGTTAAAAACAGGATGATTTGTTCTATCAATTGACAGTAATTTATTTTCTGATGTTGTGAATTTACTTTAAGGAAGTGCTTTTGACCGATAAATTTTATTCAGATCAAATCTATGAATCAAATTTTCAAATCTCGTGTTTTTTTAGCCACGAATGCACAAATATTTTTGTATTATTAATTTTAATCTTGCCCTTTGCATCTCTATTCTAATTCCCTTTTATCCTAATGAATAGTATAGATTGTTTTTAAACATTATTCTCAAAACTATAATTTTCTATTTTCCGAAGATCCCGCAGATTCACGCAGACAATCATCTGTCTTTTCTCTTTTCTCTTTTCTCTTTTCTCTTTTCTCTTTTCTCTATTTTCTATTTTCTTTTCTCAATACTCATATCTAACATCTCAATACTATTTTTCTCAATACTAATATCTAACATCTCAATTCTAGTTCAACTTCTCTCCACGATCTTCTTATTAATTTCCTTGATTAAACCGGGGCCTTCATAAATAAACCCCGTGTACAATTGGACAAGACTTGCCCCTGCATCTAGTTTTTCCAGAGCATCCTCTGCGGAATGGATCCCTCCTACCCCAATAATTGGGAAGGCCCTGTTACTTTTTTCAGCAAGAAACCTTATTACCTCTGTAGACCGGTTTTTTACAGGCCGACCGCTTAATCCACCCATTTCATCCTTATTGGCCGACCTCAAATCTCCCCGGGCTATAGTTGTATTGGTAGCAATTACACCGGCGATGCCTGTTTCAGTAATAATATCAATGATATCAAGCAATTGGGAATCTGTAAGATCGGGGGCGATTTTCAATAAAATTGGTTTGGATTTTGGTTTTTGTTCGTTTTTATTCTGAAGGGTTTTTAGCAATTCAGTAAGCGGTTTCTTTTCCTGCAAGTCCCTTAAATTGGGAGTATTTGGGGAACTTACATTTACTACAAAATAATCCACATAATCAAACAGCGCTTCAAAACCGATCATATAATCACTTACCGCATCTTCATTTGGAGTGGTTTTATTTTTACCTATATTTCCGCCAACCAACACATTTTTATTAGATTTTAAACGTTTTACGGCTGCTTCCACCCCTTCATTATTAAATCCCATTCTATTGATGATCGCTTCATCTTCTTTCAGTCGAAAAATACGCTTTTTTTCGTTTCCAGGTTGTGGTTTTGGGGTCACTGTTCCAATTTCCACAAATCCGAAACCGAAGGCATCCAACTCCTTATATAGCTTGGCATCTTTATCAAAGCCTGCAGCCAGTCCTACCGGATTTTTAAATTTCAGCCCAAAAACCTCGCGCTCCAGCCGTGGATCATTTAACTGATATATGCTATTAACCAGAGCCTTTGTCCCGGGTATTTTAAATATAATTTTAAGAAAATCAAAAGTAAAATAATGGACCACTTCCGGATCAAATTTAAAAAGAAAGGGTCTAATAAGCGATTTGTACATATTGGGAAGGTTTCTACAAAAATAGGTTAATTTAAAAAATAGAATTGAATTTAATAAAAGACTTTAAAATACTTTACAACAATAGGATCCTGCAGGAAACTAATTTTGCTTTAAAAAACAAGATTTGTGCTAGTGTAGAATATATAATTTCAAAATAAGTTCCCGTTCCTTACTTTGAATAAATTTTAATTAAATTAACAGGTTTCACCAAAAACATTTTCATCATAATTTTATATTTTTGAATTTCACTAAAGTCAAAAAAAACTACCTTAGCATCCTTTAAAATATATTAAATACCTATGATTTCCAAAAAAAATATCATTGAAAGATTCACAAGTTATGTGACAATTGACACTCAAAGTGACCCCGAGAGTACAGATACCCCAAGTACCAAAAAGCAATGGAATTTGGCGAACAAACTCGCTGAAGAGTTGAAGCAAATTGGAATGCAGGAAGTTGAAATTGATGCAAATTCCTATATCATGGCCACTTTGCCTGCAAATATTGCTCATGAAGTTCCGGTTATTGGCTTTGTATCACATTTTGACACCTCCCCGGATTTTTCCGGGACAAATGTAAAACCTCAGCTCATTGAAAATTATGATGGAAAGGATATCGTGCTGAATAAAGAACAAGACATAATTCTTTCTCCAGATTATTTTGAAGATCTACTTCAGTATAAAGGTCAGACATTAATTACAACTGATGGCACAACCTTGCTGGGAGCAGATGATAAAGCAGGGATCACCGAGATTATTTCGGCGATGGAGTACCTTATAGACAACCCGCAAATTCTTCACGGAAAAATTCGTGTTGGCTTCACCCCCGATGAAGAAATTGGACGTGGCGCACATAAATTCGACGTAAAAAAATTCGGAGCCAAATGGGCTTATACTATGGATGGAAGTCAGGTTGGCGAACTGGAATTTGAAAACTTTAATGCTGCCGAAGCTAAAGTTACTATCAAAGGAAAAATTGTACATCCCGGATATGCAAAAGACAAAATGGTGAATAGCATGTACATCGCGCAGGACTTCATCAATTCGCTTCCAAGATTAGAAACCCCGGAACACACTGAGAACCGCCAGGGATTTTTCCACCTAACCGATATTAAAGGAGATGTGGAAGAAACAAAATTAAAATATATCATCCGCGACCATGACAAAGATCATTTTGAGGCGAGAAAAGAGATGATACGGAATCTTGTATCCGAAATTAATTCCCAGCATGACAAGGAAGTTATAAATATTGAAATTAAAGATCAGTATTCCAATATGCGTGAAATGGTAGAGCCGGTAATGCACATTGTGGATATTGCTGAAGAAGCCATGAAAGCGGTAAACATTACTCCGTTAATTAAACCAATTCGCGGTGGTACAGATGGAGCTCAGCTTAGTTATATGGGACTTCCCTGCCCCAACATTTTTGCGGGTGGACATAATTTTCACGGTAGGTATGAATACGTGCCTGTAGAAAGCATGCAAAAAGCAGTGGAGGTAATTGTGAAAATTGCAGAGATCACTGCAGAAAAATATAAGTCCTGAAAAATGGAAAAAATTGAATCGGTAGATCAATATATTCAATCCCATCCCAGATGGTCAGAAATTCTCTTAGAATTAAGAGAATTATTGAATGCTACTGTTTTGATTGAAACCATTAAATGGGGCGGCCCCGTTTACACCTTAGACGGCAAAAATTTATTGGGAATTGGAGCTTTTAAAAATCACAGTGCTCTCTGGTTCTTCCAGGGGGCACTTTTACAAGATAATACCAACTTATTAATAAATGCACAGGAAGGCAAAACAAAGGCACTTAGGCAGATAAGGTTTGAGCCAGGTTCAAAAATTGATAAGCAGGAACTTCTAAAATATATTGAAGAAACTATCAGCCTGCATAAACAGGGAAAAAAAATTAAACCGGATTTGAAGAAGGGAATTGTCATTCCATCTGAATTATCCGATTTTTTTGAAGCAAATTCAGAATTAAAAAATGCCTTTTCAATCTTATCTCCTGGTAAACAGAGAGAATATGCTGAATATATTACCGAAGCAAAGAGGGACGAGACCAAACAGAAACGAATTGAAAAAATAATTCCAATGATTAAAGTTGGTATAGGTTTAAACGATAAGTATTAAAATTGTTAAAAGAAAAAGGGACGATTAATTTCGTCCCTTTTTCTTTTATAAACAGTTGTTTTTATCTAAAAATAGCAATTACCACCTTTTCTTCTCTTTCTACCGGCATTTTCGCTATCCCATAGTTTTATGGTGAGGCTAACAATAATTTGATTCAAACGGGTATCTTCAAAACTTGCACGATTCACATTATATTCAGCTCGCACAATATCAATTTCCTGACTTTCTTTTGAAGAAAGGGAATGATCATAACGAACATCCAGACCAAAACTACCAAATTCCACCTTTGCACCAATTTGAGCTGAAAGAGGGGTGTTTTGAACCACAATTTGCGGAGTATCAGTTACAGGTTCATTTCCTTCCAAAGTGGCATCAATAATGTTCTTGTAAGCCATCCCAGCATAAACATCTACTGGTCCATAAACATTATAACCAACTAATACAGGAATGCTTAATTCATCTACCGCATAAATTGCTGATTTTGATGGAAAATAAAATCTTGACTCCAAGGCTGAATAAACTACCTCTGGGCGTATAAAGAATTTTCCAAAGTTAATTTGCGCCCAGACACCCCCGTGATAGCCAATTTCTCCTTCAGCATTGTAAGTCGCAGGTGGAAGTTCTGCAGATGTTGATTGAAAACTATTGATTTCTCCACCAAATGTTTTATTGATACCTCCTTTTAATCCTACCTGAAATTCCTGAGCCTCAAGAACTGCAGTTTGAATACTGGCAAAGAAAATAAGAAGAGCTAGAAGTGTTTTGTTCATAAAACTAGGGGTTGTAATAATTTGTAAATTTGTATTGACAGGGTAAATATATTATTTAAAAAAATAATTCACACTTGTATTTCTATGCATTTAACGTGTTAGAATTAAAAAAATTATAAATACCTGCAATCAATATTTAAAATATAAATAAATGGTTGTTCTAAATGACGTTATTTACCCGCTTCAAGTAATTTCAGGATAATTGAGATAAATTCTGAAACAAGTTAGAGCAGAATATCATTTCATTGAGAACCACCTTTTATGTTGTAATATCTTCCTTAATTTATGCCGCATTATAGGATCTGGCTTTCCGTCAGGATCACTCGTTACAAAACCATCAATTTTGGCAGCGCCTATTAATAGCACTCAGCAGCTTGAGGAGAGACCATAGAGTGATTTACAAATGGTATTATAACCACAACTTCACAACAGGTATATCAAAATAGAATCAGTAGTTAAAATTTAGCTGTTTCGGAAATCTCCCGCTTTTCAGCTATCCATTTCTTAATTCCTCCATCCAGTATATATATATGCTCAAACCCCGCCTTGTTAAGAATTTTGGCGGCTTTCGGGCTCACGCTACCTGTAGTGCAATAAATTGCTATAGGTTTGGTTTTGTCAAGTTTATCAAGTTTTTTCCTGAAATCCTTATCGTATATAATGTTTGCGGCATTTAGGAGATGTGATTTGTTGTACTCAATTTCCGGTTGTAAATCTATCACCTGAACATTGCCATATTGCAAATGAGTATTCATCTCTTCAACGGTAACCACCTTAATTTCATTCGCAGATGCATCTTTACAACTGTAAACTGCAAATGAAATAAGGAAAATAATTAAAAACCTGAGCTTCATGTTTTAGTTTTAGGGGGTTTGGATTTCGCCATCCCATTCAATAATTCCGCCCATTAAATTATAGGCGTTTTCAATACCGTGTTGATGCATCAAATTGCAAGCAGAAGCGCTCCGGGCACCAGATCGGCAATAAACCAAGTAATTTTTAGACTTATCCAGTTTTTCGATTTCATCTAAAAATTCGTCACTTTTGTAAATGTCAATATTAATGGCATCAGGGATATATCCTGCCATAAATTCCCCCTCGGTTCTCACATCGAGAATGACAGCATTTTCATCCTTTTCTTTCGCTTCTTTCCATTGATCCTGGGTTAAATTTTTCATCTCTTCATTATTTATCGGGTTAATAAAATATAATTTTCGGGTTTTTTTAAAAAACGTAAATATAAGGCAAACCTTATAATTTGATTTAATTTGAGGCTCAAAAATGAATTGATTCAGCAAAATAAATTTTAAAGCTTTCAAAACCAATGATCAGATAAAATGAACTTCACCAAAATCTTAGACTACTTAACTTTAACATAAGTTTAATATTGTACCTGAATAATTATTTTACATTTGTATATACAAATATTGTTTAAACAAATGAATATCGAAGATATCATAAAAACCGAAAGTCATTTACCTGCTTCCCGCAGGCTGATCATCAGTTTATTTTCCACCACAAGTTGGGCGAACGAACGGGTTTCGGAGGTTTTAAAAACTTTTGAAATTAGTCTTCCCCAGTTCAATGTGTTGCGAATCTTAAGAGGTCAGAAAGGAAAACCTGCAAACCTAAGCACTATTCAGGATCGTATGGTTAGCAAAATGAGCAATACCACCCGGTTGGTAGACAAATTGATCACAAAAGGCCTTGTTGAAAGAATTATCTGCGAAAAGAATCGCAGGAAAGTGGAAATAACAATCACTTCCAATGGAATTGAATTTTTAACCAAACTCGATCCCATTATTGATAAAGTGGAACATGAAATCACAAAAAATCTTACGCCTGAAGAAATTGAAAATTTAACCCAATTATTACATAAACTCAGATAAATAAAATTACTATGAATACTTATATTGAAAATCTTAACTGGCGTTATGCCACAAAATTATTTGACAATTCTAAATCGGTTTCAGAAGAAGAATTGAATAAAATATTGGAAGCAATTCAGCTTTCTGCTTCCTCATATGGGTTACAGCCATATAAAATATTGGTGATTGAGGATAAGGAATTAAAGGAGAAATTAAAACTGGCGGCATTTAACCAACCCCAATTAACAGATGCTTCACATATCCTGGTATTTGCAAACTATACTTCTATTGATGAAAATTACATAAATGCCTATATAGAAAACATCGCCGAAACCAGAAATACCACTTCGGAGAATCTAAAAGGTTTTAAAAATATGCTTACCGGCAGTATTTTGAGCCTGAAATCTGAAGATCAAAATCAATGGGCCGCCAAACAAACCTATATCGCTTTAGGAAATTTGCTTTCTGCTGCAGCCGCATTAAAAATTGACGCGTGTCCTATGGAAGGCTTTGATACCGAAAAATTTGATAATATCCTTGGACTGAAAGAAAAAGGATTAACTACTGCAGCTATTGCGACAATTGGTTATCGCAGTGAAGCCGATAAATCACAACATGCTCCTAAAGTCAGGAAAAACAAAACAGAATTATTTAACAGATTATAAACCAAAAATAAGAATACTATGAAAAAGAGAATTTTAAATGGCTTAGTGGCCTCAGTAATTGTTTTAACAAGCCTTTCATTTGCGACAATGAACAAGGAAGTTAATGTTAAAGAAAGCAGTGTTACCTGGACAGGTAAGAAAGTTACCGGATCACACACTGGAACAATTCAACTTAAATCCGGACATTTTAAAGTAGAAGATGAGAAATTGATAGGAGGAGAATTTGTTATGGATATGGCCAGCCTATTAAATTCCGATCTAACAGGTGAATACAAGGGAAAACTGGAAGGGCATTTAAAATCTGAAGATTTCTTTGGAGTTGAAAAATACCCAACCTCAAAACTGGTAATTACAAGTGTTGCAAAAAAAGGTGAAGGAACTTACGGTGTTGTTGCAGATTTGACCATTAAAAATGAAACTCATCCGGTAACTTTTGATCTTGACTGGAAGGAAAATTCAGCTTCAGCAAAATTATCGATAGACAGATCTAAATTTGATATTCGTTATGGTTCAGGAAGTTTCTTTGATGATTTGGGAGACAAAACTATTTATGACAACTTTGACTTAGAAGTAAACTTAAAATTTTAAATTCCAAATTCCAAATTCCAAATTTGGAATTTGGAATTATATAAAGCTACGAAACTCTAATAATTAATTAGTGCATTCGTGGCTTTTTTAGGTTTAAAAACAATTACTATCTCCTTGCGAAAAATAAGAAATCGTTAAAACGGTTGGGATTGTTTATGAATTATAGGTGTGATATTTTTTTAGCAAAATTGTCGATTGACAGGTCCCAAATTTGGTGTTCATTATGGTTCAGGAGGTTTCTTCGATGACCTTGGAGATAAAACTATCGATGACAACTTTAACTTAGACGTAAACCTAAAATTTTAAATTCTGAATTTTTTAAATCAAAAAGTCATTGTCAATTCAAATTACCTGAGTATATTTGGCAAAATGAAAAATCTAACAATGCATATTTGGTGGTGGAATTTACGTCAACACGTCGTGAAGTAACACTGCTATAGTATTTAATCATATACAAAAGGCTTGTCTCACGACAAGCCTTTTTTTGTTTAACAATATTTAAAATTTATGTTTCAATTAACCACAACCCATAAAAAACTCCTCGCCGACACCCTAACTCCGGTGAGCGTATATCTTAAGATTCGGGATAAATACCCCAACAGCTTGCTTTTGGAAAGCAGTGACTATCACGCCAACGACAATAGTTTTTCATATATCTGCTGCAATCCGATCGCATCCATAAAAATTGAAAATGAACAGATCATTGAAGTTTTTCCTGATGGAACCAAAATTGAAATTCCAATTACGGAAGATATTAATGTCCCTGAAAGGATTCAGGAATTTTCAAAGCAATTCCATACAGAAACTTCCAATTTTAAATTTATCAACAGTGGGCTTTTTGGTTATATCGCGTATGATGGGGTTCAATATTTTGAGGATATCAAAATAGCGAAAAAGAAAGGTGATCTAAAACTGCCGGATGTATATTACGCGGTTTACCAAAATATTATTGCCATCAATCACTTTAACAATGAAGCCTATATTTTTGATCATAATTTCAATACCGAAAATAATCTAAAAGAAATAGAGCAAATTCTGAAAGTTAAAACCTTTGCAACCTATAGTTTTAAAAGACAGGAAGAAGCAGTTTCAAATTTAACCGATGAAGAGTTCAGGAAAAATGTAACATTGGGAAAAAAACACTGCCAACGCGGAGACGTTTTTCAATTGGTGCTTTCCCGACGTTTCTCCCAAGCCTTTAAAGGAGACGAATTCAATGTTTACCGTGCTTTGCGCAGCATAAATCCGTCACCTTACTTGTTCTATTTTGATTATGGGAACTTTAAAATTTTTGGCAGTTCTCCGGAGGCACAACTCATAGTGAAAGATGGGCAGGCAGAAATCCACCCAATTGCAGGAACTTTTAAACGTACCGGAAATGACGAACAAGACGCGGAATTAGCAAAAAGTCTTGCTTCAGACAAAAAAGAAAATGCCGAGCACGTGATGCTGGTGGATCTTGCCAGAAATGATCTAAGCCGGCATAGTACCAATGTAAAAGTGGAAACCTTTCGTGAAATTCAATTCTTTTCGCACGTGATTCACCTGGTGAGCAAGGTTACCGGAAATAAAAAGGAAAATACCGATACCATGCAAATTGTGGCTGACACCTTTCCTGCCGGAACCCTTAGCGGTGCTCCAAAACACTCTGCGATGACCTTAATTGAAAAATATGAAAATGTAAACCGGAGCGCATATGGAGGGGCAATCGGGTTTATGGATTTTAACGGGAATTACAACCATGCGATTATCATAAGGTCTTTTGTGAGTAAAAACCATCAACTTCATTATCAGGCCGGAGCAGGAATTGTCTCAGAATCAAAAGAAGAAAACGAACTACAAGAGGTTTTTAACAAATTAGGCGCGTTGACCAAAGCATTGGAAATTGCGGAAGATATATAAAGTCCTAAACGACTTCCACAAACGGAGTGTTTATTAAAAAAGATAACTACAGAAATGAATAATTTAAATAATGATTCCACAAATATTCCCAATTCAAAATTTCGGAAAAATCCGGTAACGGTTTTGGTCATAGATAATTACGATTCTTTTGTTTACAATCTGGTACATTATCTGGAGGAACTTAACTGTGTGGTAACGGTTCGTCGCAATGATGAACTCAACCTGGAGGAGGTTGAAAAATACGATAAGATCCTGCTTTCCCCGGGACCAGGTATTCCGGATGAGGCAGGACTTTTAAAGGCGATCGTCAAAAAATATGCT
>Ga0307487_1001289_pt1 | contig 17935 bp, 17 predicted proteins | sample CBIW12metaG_FD_203665 | JGI IMG/M metagenome (GOLD analysis project Ga0307487, IMG submission 203665) | Sea-ice brine microbial communities from Beaufort Sea near Barrow, Alaska, United States - CBIW 1.2 | ecosystem: Environmental > Aquatic > Marine > Coastal | place: USA: Alaska | collected... | reverse complement strand
ATTGGATATGTTCTGTCCGTGAACAAAGTCGCCTTAGGCCGCGTTCAAAATCACCGCAGATTGAGCAGCACAGCTTTCCTGCACCGGTATTCCGCACGCACGCCGTGGGGATTCACATCACATCACCCTTACGACGAGGTAAGTTTTCGGTCGCTTCCGCACTGCGCGGAGCTCTCGGAGTGCACCTCGTTGCAGCAGCTGCCGGTTCGCGGCACTGCGCTTGGCAGCATTCAGAGAGGAAAGCACCAATGATGACCATTTCCAAGAGGATCCTCGCCATAGCGGCGACCGGAGCCGTGGCCCTGTCGCTCACAGCCTGCTCCGGCACCACCACCTCGGGCGGGGATGCCGCGGCGGCCAACGCCGAGTGCAACGTCGGTATCTCCATGCCGACCCGCTCGCTGGAGCGGTGGATCAACGACGGTGAGCAGCTCAAGACGCTGCTCGAAGAAGCCGGGTGCACCGCCGACCTGCAGTACGCCGACAATAAGACCGACCAGCAGATCAGCCAGATTCAGAATCAGGTCGCCGGCGGCGCCAAGATTCTCGTCGTGGCCGCGGTCGACGGCAAGGTGCTCTCCCCGGTTCTCGCCGAGGCCGCCGGCCAGGATGCCACCGTCATCGCCTACGACCGTTTGATCAACGGCACGGAGAACGTCGACTACTACGCGACCTTCGACAACTACAAGGTCGGAACCCTGCAGGGCCAGTACATCGAAGAGCAGCTCGGCCTGGCCGACGGCGCCGGTCCGTTCAAGCTCGAGCCCTTCGCCGGCAGCCCCGACGACAACAACGCCAAGTACTTCTTCTCCGGCGCGTGGGACGTTCTGCTGCCCTACGTCGAGAGCGGCCAGCTCGTCGTACCCAGCGGCAAGGCCCCGACGTCCGACGACGACTGGGCCTCAATCGGCATCCAGGGCTGGAGTTCGAGCGAGGCGCAGTCCGAAATGGACAACCGCCTGTCATCGTTCTACACGGGCTCCGAGGCAGTGGACGTTGTGCTCTCACCCAACGACAGCCTCGCTATCGGCATCATGGCTTCGCTCAAGAGCGCCGGCTACACGCCCGGAGAGAGCTACCCGATCATCACCGGTCAGGACGCCGACAAGGCCAACGTGCTCGCAATTCTTGACGGCGAGCAGTCGATGACCGTCTGGAAGGACACGCGCACGCTCGGCCAGCAGGTCTTCGACATGATCCAGCAGATCACCGCCGGAGAGGACGTCACCGTGAACGACACCAAGACCTACGACAACGGCAAGAAGGTCGTGCCGTCGTTCCTGCTCGACCCCGAGGTCGTCGTGAAGGACGATGTGCAGACGAAGCTCGTCGACTCCGGCTTCATCAAGGCGTCGGACGTCGGACTCTAACGAGTCCACTCCGGTCGGCCCCGCGCGAGCGGGGCCGACCGATTCGGCCCGCTACCGGGCCCCACAGCAACAGACCCATTCGATCAGGAGGCTGAACCTTGGAGCACACGACCATCCTCAGGATGCACAACATCGTGAAGGATTTCAGCGGAGTGAAAGCCCTCGACGGGGTGTCCATTGACGTCGTCCGCGGCGAAGTACACGCAGTCTGCGGTGAGAACGGCGCCGGCAAATCCACGCTCATGAAGGTACTGAGCGGTGTCTATCCCGCGGGCAGCTTTGAGGGCAGCATCGAGTTCGAGGGCAAACCGGTCGCCTACAAGTCGATCAATGACAGCGAGGCCGACGGCATCGTCATCATCCATCAGGAACTGGCGCTGAGCCCCTACCTGTCGATCGCCGAAAACATTTTTCTCGGCAACGAGAATTCCAGCCGCGGCATCATCGACTGGAATAAGACCAACCGCGAAGCCGCCCTGCTGCTGGCCAGGGTCGGCCTCGCCGAAAACGCGGCGACCAAGGTGCTCGAACTCGGCGTCGGCAAGCAACAGCTGGTGGAGATTGCCAAGGCGCTCTCCAAAAAGGTCAAACTGCTCATTCTTGATGAGCCGACCGCCGCCCTCAACGATGAGGATTCGGCGCACCTGCTCGGCCTGATCGAACACCTGCGCGGCCAGGGAATCACCTGCATCATCATCAGCCACAAGCTCAAAGAGATCAAACGCATCGCCGACACTGTCACCGTTATTCGTGACGGCAAGACCATCGAAACCATTCAGATGAGCGGTCCGGATGCCACGGAGGCCCGCATTATCCGTTCCATGGTCGGCCGTGAACTCAACAATCTGTTTCCGCCCCGCGAACCCGCAATCGGCGCCGAGGTGCTGCGCGTCGAAGACTGGACCGTGTACCACCCGGTCGACACCTCCCGGAAGGTCGTCGACGGGGCCTCGTTCACAGTGCGTGCCGGCGAGATCGTCGGTTTCGCCGGGCTCATGGGGGCTGGCCGAACGGAACTGGCCATGAGCATCTTCGGCCGCTCCTACGGCACCAAGATCACCGGAAGAGTGTTCAAGAACGGCGATGAGATCCAGATGCGCACAGTCGACGAGGCGATCAGTCACGGTTTCGCGTACGCCACCGAAGACCGCAAGCTCTACGGCCTCAACCTCATTGGTGACATCACCGTGAACGTCTCGGCCGCAGCGCTGGGCAAACTCTCCAAATGGGGCATCATCGACCGGCACCGCGAATACAAGGTCGCCAACTCCTACCGCGACAAGATGAACATCAAGGCGCCGAGCGTCGCGTCGATCACGGGCAAGCTGTCGGGCGGCAACCAGCAGAAGGTCGTGTTGTCGAAGTGGATCTTCGCCGGACCCGACATCCTCATTCTCGACGAACCGACCCGCGGAATCGACGTGGGCGCCAAATACGAGATCTACGGGATCATCAACGAGCTGGCCGCCCAGGGCAAGGCCGTCGTCGTGATCTCGTCCGAGCTGCCCGAACTCATCGGGCTCTCCGACCGTATCTACGTCATTTCCGAGGGCAAGCTCACCGGCGAAGTCGCCGCAGCGGATGCCTCCCAAGAAACACTCATGCACTACATGACCGCGGGAAAGGACTGACCCCGATGAGCACCACAACACCCGTGAAGCGCGCCAAGCCCAAGTTTGCGGTCAACCTCAGACAGTATGGAATTCTCGCCGCCCTGGCAATCATCGTCATGCTGTTCCAGATTCTCACCGATGGTCGGCTGCTATTGCCCGGCAACGTGAACAACCTGATCCAACAGAACGCCTATGTGCTGATTCTCGCGATCGGCATGGTGATCGTGATCATCGCCGGCCATATCGACCTGTCCGTCGGTTCGGTGGTCGCCATGGTCGGTGCCGTCACCGCGCTCAGCATGAGCAGCTGGGGACTGCCCTGGTGGGCTGCCGTGGTCATCGCGCTGCTCGTGGGCGCAGCAGTCGGCGCCTGGCAGGGATTCTGGGTGGCGTTCGTGGGCATCCCTGCGTTCATCGTCACCCTGGCCGGCATGCTGATCTTTCGAGGGCTCACCCTGGTGCTGCTCACCGGCGGAACCATCAGCGGCCTCCCCTCCGAATTCACCGCCATCGGCGCCGGCTGGCTGCCCGCCTTCCTCGGCGAGGTCGGTGGACGTGACGTGCTCACCATCGTGCTCGGCGTGCTCACGGCACTCGCCCTGATCGTGCAGCAGTTGCGCTCCCGCGCCACCCTGCGCCGGCTCGACCTGCCGCGCGAACCCATCGCCACCTTGTGGATCAAGAGCGGCATTGCCGCCGTGGCCATACTGTGGTTCGCCTGGCTGCTCTCCGACTACAGCGGCACCCCGATCATCCTGATCGTGCTCGCCGTGCTCATTCTCGGCTACACCTTCCTGCTCAACCAGACCGTGTTCGGCCGCCACGTCTACGCGATGGGCGGCAACCTGTTCGCCGCCAAGATGAGCGGTGTCAAAACCCAGTGGGTCAACTTCTTCATCTTCGTGAACATGGGCGTGCTGGCCGGTCTGGCCGGCGTGGTCTCGACCGCGCGCGCCGGCGGTGCTGTCGCCTCAGCCGGACAAAATTACGAGCTCGATGCCATCGCCGCCGTCTTCATCGGTGGCGCCGCGGTGACGGGTGGTGTCGGCACCGTCATCGGCGCCGTCATAGGTGCGCTCGTCATGGGAGTACTCAACATGGGACTGTCGATTCTGTCGGTGGATGCCGCCTGGCAGATGACCATCAAGGGTCTCGTGCTGCTGCTCGCGGTCGCCTTCGACATCTTCAATAAGCGCAGGGCCGGCGGGCGCTAGCCCGGCGCCTGAAGTATTCTGTTGGTGTCCCCAAAGGTTAGAGGTAGTGCCGTGACCAGACTGGCCCCGCCCACCTTTGCCTCGCGGGGAGGCTCGAGCAACGATCAATTGCGCCGGTTCAACCTGTCGATGATCCTCACCATGATTCATCATTCAAGCGGATGCTCGCGCGCCGAGCTCACGAGGCGCACCGGCCTCAATCGGTCGACCGTCTCGGCCCTCGTGGCTGAGCTGGTCGAGCTCGGGATGGCATTCGAGGGTGAGCCGGAAGATCTGCCCGGCCGAGTCGGACGCCCGAGTCTGCAAGTGTTCCCAAGCCCGAAGATCGCCGCGATCGCGGTGAACCCCGATGTCGACGCGATCACGGTAGGACTGGTGGGGCTCGGCGGTGAGGTGATTCGTCGCATCCGTTTCGATACGGCGCGTATTCCGACCGTGACCGAAACGGTGAACGCGGTGAAGGCCATCGTCGACGGGATGCGCGGCGAGTTTGAGCAGAACTATCGCATCATGGGTGTTGGTGTGGCTGTTCCCGGCCTGGTCGACACCATAGACGGTCGCGTGCTGATCGCCCCGCACCTCGGTTGGCGGGATTGCTCCCTCACCGGTCCCCTCGCCAAGGCGGTGCAGTACCCTGTTTTCGCCGGCAATGACGCCAGCCTCGGCGCTATCGCGGAGAGTCTGTTCGGGGCAGCCCGCGGCGCCTCAGACCTCGTCTACCTCAACGGCAGTGCGAGCGGCATCGGCGGTGGCCTCATCATCGGCGGGAGCCCGTTGCGCGGCACGAGCGGTTACGCCGGCGAACTCGGCCACACGTTGGTCAACTCAGTCGGGGTGCGTTGCCATTGCGGGCGTATCGGCTGCCTCGAAACCGAGGTGAGCATGCAGCGCCTGCTCGCGGTATTAGGCCTGCCTCGGGCCGATCAGGACGAACTCGACATTGCCCTCGGCGTCTCGCGCGACCCGGAGGTGCTGCGGGAAGTGGCCAGGCAGATCGACTTTCTCTCGGTGGCCATCTCGAACTTTGTGAACATGTTCGATCCCGAAATGGTCGTTCTCGGCGGTTTTCTCGGGTCGCTGCTGTCGGTTGGCCGTGAGCGCCTGGCCGAAGCGGTGAGCGTGAGTTCGCTCGGGACCCTCGGGCACGCGGTGCTGCTTGAACGAGCACAATTGCGCTCGCGCCTCATGATGGTCGGGGCAGCCGAGCTTGCTTTCGCCGGGCTGCTCGACGATCCAGCCGGGGTCGGGCACGGACGCGCCTGACGCTGGCGAGCGCAAAAACGGGCCGTGGATCCGGGTTATGTTGTTGTCGACACCTAATGCTTTCGATGGGGCGAGGATGCGGATTGTGACGACTGACCTGAACTGGGCCGGGAACTACCGATACGAGGCGGAGCGAATCGTGAGCCCCGCAAGCGTGGGGGAGCTTCAGGAAATCGTGGCCGGCGCGGAACGAGTGCGGGCGCTCGGCTCGCGACACTCCTTCAACGACAGCGCCGACACCCTCGGAACGCTCGTGTCGCTCGGCGCTATGGCTTCCGACCTCGTGATCGACGAGGTCGCATCGACCGTGACGGTCGGTGGAGGCACGAAATACGGCATCCTGGCCGAGGAGCTGTCCCTGCGCGGGTACGCGCTGCACAACCTCGCGTCGCTGCCGCACATTTCCGTGGCCGGCGCCATAGCGACGGGTACGCACGGTTCCGGTGACCGGAACGGCAACCTCGCGACGGCCGTGCGGGCCGTGGAATTTGTCACGGGATCCGGTGAACTGGAGACCGTGTCACGCGAGCTGACGCCCGACTTCGCCGGCATGGTCGTGGGCCTCGGGTCGCTCGGCATCGTCACCCGGGTGACCCTCGATGTGCAGCCGACCTTTGACGTACGCCAGGACGTCTTCGAACACCTGCCGTGGTCAGCGGTGCTCGCCGATTTGGATGCCGTCACCTCGGCCGCATACAGCGTGAGCCTGTTCACCAACTGGAGCGGCGACACTGTGCAGCAAGCCTGGTTGAAGAGCCGGGAGCCGTTCGCGCCGCGCGCGGCGTTCTTCGGCGGCTCGCCCGCGACCGAGCCGCGGCATCCGCTGCCCGATATCTCGGGGTTGGACTGCACAGAGCAACTCGGCGTATGGGGGCCGTGGCATGACCGTTTGGCGCACTTTCGCCTGGCCTTCACGCCGAGCAATGGGGCGGAACTGCAGAGCGAATACCTCGTGCCGCGCGAACACGCCGTGGCGGCAATCGAGGCCATGCGCGGCCTGTCGAGCAGAATCACCCCCGTGCTGCTCGTGAGTGAGGTGCGCACCATCGCTGCGGACGACTTATGGCTGAGCGCCAATTACGGGCGTGACGGTATCGGCCTGCACTTCACCTGGAAACCCGAGCAGGAGGCCGTGGAAAAGGTGCTGGTGCTCATAGAATCCGCCCTCGCTCCTTTCCTGGCCCGCCCGCATTGGGGGAAATTATTCGAGCTCGGGGCGGACTGCCTCGCGCCGCTCTACCCGCGCATGGCAGACTTCCGGGCTCTGGCCGAGCGGATGGACCCGGAGCACACATTCCGCAATGCGTTCCTGGAGCGCACAGTCTTCGGCGACTGAGGTGTCGGTGGCTTGGCAGCACCGCCTGCGTGGGCGGCAAGCTACGGGCCGGGGCACTAGACGTGGTCGCGCCAACTGTGCTCCGGAGCGTAGCCGAGGAGGCGGCGAGCCTTGTCGATGCCGAGCAGGGTCTCATGTTCGGCAACTGGACGAGTGAAGCCGACTCGGGGAAACACCTCGGCAGCCAGATCAGAACTGGACCGGCTGGACACGGTGTCAGCAGCGGCGATGATGAACGTCTCGAACCCCGGCGCCGCAGTCGCAAGCGCTCGGGACACCGCCTGCGCGCCGTCGCGCCCGTCGATGTAACCCCACAGATTCCACTTGCGATTGCGAGCGTCCTCGTCGTAGCCGGCGAACGCGGCATAGTCTGCGGGGTCCATCACGTTGGAGAAACGCAGCGCGGTCACACTCAGGGTCGGGTCCCAGCGCACGAGCTGTATTGCCATCTGTTCCTCGAGGTGTTTGACCAGGGAATAGGTGCTTTCGGGCCGGGCCGCGTACTCCTCATCGACAGGCAGGTAGGGCGGATCGATGTCGAACGGAAGGCCGAGCACAGTCTCGCTCGAGGCATAAACTATGCGCTGTATACCGGTTCGGCGAGCAGCCTGGAACACGTTATAACTCGAGAGCATGTTGTTGTGAAACGTCGCAACGTCGGGGCGGATGCCCGGGGCGGGCACCGCGGCGAGGTGCACGAGCGCATCGAAACCGGTCGCGGTGTCATCAACGCCGTGGAAGGCGTCGACGACTTCGCCGTAGTTCGTGAGGTCGACGCTGAGAAACCCGGAACCGCGCGTGCCTGCCTGATCGAAGTTGAGCACCTCGTGGCCCTCACCAACCAGGCGGGCGACGACGCTGCGGCCGAGTTTTCCACTTCCTCCGGTCACGATGATTCTCATGCGATGCTCCTTGCAGCTTGAGGGGTTTGTAAGCTTGGGCAACGTATCACGATGGCCTGAAACCTTCCGGCAGTAGTTTTAACTGCCGACACCACCCGAAACCAGCCGAATGACGACGAGAGGAAGCTTGTGCAGGGCACCAATCACGACGATCTCCGTCGCCACAATCTGTCGATCATTCTGCGCCTCGTGCATCGGAGCGGTGCTGCATCCCGGGCCCAGCTGACCCGCCTGACCGGCCTCAACCGGTCGACCATCGGTGCCCTGGTCGCTGAACTGTCCGAACGCGGGTTGGTTGAGGAGCGCACTCCCGATCCCACCAAACTGGCGGGGCGGCCGAGCCCGATCGTGGCCGCGAGTGATCGAGTGGTGGCTATCGCCGTGAACCCGGAGATCGACGCGATTACCGTGGGAGTGGTTGCGTTGAGCGGCGTCGTGCACCGGCGCATCCGTTTCGCCACGCCCACTTCCCCGACCGCTGCTGAAGCCGTGCACATTGCGGCGGGCATCGTGGCCGAGCTCAGCAGCGAGCTCACCGAATATTCCATAATCGGAATAGGTGTGGCGGTGCCGGGCCTCGTGCAGGCGAGTGATGGTCTCGTGCGTAATGCACCGCACCTGGGTTGGGTGGATGAGCCCCTCAGCGACCTGCTCGCCGCAGCGACGGGACTGCCAGTGGTCGCGGCCAACGATGCGAGCCTCGGTGTGACGGCCGAACGTTATTTCGGTGCCGGCGCAGGCATGACCGACCTCATCTACCTCAACGGCGGGTCGAGCGGTATCGGCGGCGGCCTGGTCGTCGGGGGAGTCGCCGCCGGCGGTCGGGCCGGCTATGCCGGCGAGTTCGGGCACACCAGGGTGAGCGGGAGCAGTCACACCGACTCTGCGGGTATCGCAGGCACCCTCGAAGCCGAGGTGTCGCGGGACGCATTGCTGGCGGTCTTGGGCCTGCCCTCGAGCGAAACGGATGCTGACGCGCTGCAGAGCGCGCTGCTTACCTCAGACCACCCCGCTGTGCGCGCCGAAGTCAACCGGCAACTCGACTTCCTTGCCGTTGCACTGGCCGGCGCCGTGAACGTGCTGAACCCTCAGCTCATTGTTCTCGGCGGCTTTCTCGCAGCGCTGCATGCGGTCGACCCGGACCGGCTGGACCGCGCTGTTGCTGCATTGACCCTCGATGCGGCGTTCGCCGACGTGAGCATCAGACCCGCGATACTCGGCTCAAACCTGCTGATGATCGGGGCGGCTGAGCTCGTTTTCGAGGCGCTGCTGTTGGACCCGCAGTCAGATCGCGGGAATACTGCGGCCATCCTCCCGCTTACCCTTTGAGGGGGACGGTCCATCGCTGCCACCGTACCCCGCCCGACCAACGTGAACCGGCAATCTGATAGAACCGGCCCCTTGCACCCCTCCTGACCAAACAAGGACATTCGCTTTCGTGATTACCGCCAGCATCCCCGTCATCAGCGCCGCGCAACTCGCTTCGACCGCCGCTCACCCCGGGGACAAGCTGACCCGCCGCCAGCGCATCGTCTACATTCTCATCCTGGGCGCGTTGACCGCCCTCGGCCCGTTCACGATCGACCTCTACCTGCCGGCTTTTCCGAAGCTGGAAAACGAATTCGGGGTATTGCCGTCGGTCATTCAGCTCACCCTGACCGGGACCATGATCGGTTTTGGTTTCGGGCAGCTGGTCGTCGGGCCCTGGAGCGACAAGGTCGGCCGCCGGCTGCCCCTGATGCTCGCAACCGGCGTGCACATTCTGGCCTGCGTCGGCGCAGCCCTGTCGAACGACATCGTCATGCTCGCCGCGTTCCGCGTGCTGCAGGGCTTCGGCGCCGCCGCCGGCGCGGTCGTCGCGATGGCCATGGTGCGTGACCTGTTCGGCGGCAAGCCGCTCGTACGCATGCTCTCCCGGCTCGCCCTGGTCAGCGGCCTCGCACCGGTGCTGGCGCCGGTGATCGGCTCACAGCTGCTGCTCATCATGAACTGGCGCGGCATCTTCTGGGTTCTCGCCGCCTATGGCGTCATCGTAATTCTCGCCGTCGCCTTCTGGATCGTCGAAACCCTGCCCGAAAGCGAGCGCCACGCGAAGGGGCACAACACCCTGGCTCAGCGTTACAAGGCGGTACTGAGTGACCGCACCTTCATCGGTGTCGCGATCATCGGGGCCATGACGTTCTCCGGGCTGTTCTCGTACCTGTCGGCGTCACCGTTCCTATTCCAGGACGTGTACCAGTTCAGCCCGCAACAATATGGCCTGCTGTTCGCCGTGAACTCCCTCGGCATCGTGACGGGGGTGCAGCTGAGCTCGCGGCTCATGCACCGATTCAATATCGGGCCGCAGTGGATCATCTCAGTCTCCACGGTCGTGCTTCTGCTCATGGCCAGTGCCATCCTGTTGTTCGACATTGCCGGCATGGGGCTGTGGGGCACCCTGGTACCACTCTGGTTCTTCATCGCGGCTTGCGGTTTCACCCTGCCGAGCGTGCAGGTCATTGCCCTCAACACGCACGGACACGAGGCCGGAACCGCAGCGTCGCTGCTGGGCGCGGCCAACTTCGGAGTGGCCGGTCTGATCTCGCCGATCGTGGGAGTGCTCGGAGTGGGAACGGCGATACCGATGGCGTCCGTGATGGGCGTGACCGCAACCGTCTCGATCCTCTCGCTCTGGTTCATCGTACGCCCGCGCAGGGTGCCTGCGCTCGACCACTAACCGCGACTTCGCGCGGTGCGTCGCCGACGTTCCACGTGCACTCGCTCCCCTACGATGGCTGGATGATTAACCCTTCGTCTCCGGAACGCGCCGCTGACCGCGCCGCGCGTCGTATTGCGCGTCGCTGGCCCGTCATTAGCGGTCTCTCGGCGGTGGCGCTCGCGGCGCTGCTCGGCCTGGTCGTGGTGGTGCGGGCCAACGGTCTCGCGCTCGAGGTGGACACGGAGTGGATGGACGAGATCATCGAGCACCGATCGCCGGTCTGGGAGATTCCGTCGCTGTTCATGAATTCCCTCGGCGGCGGCCTGTTCGGTGTGCTCATCGTGCCAGCGGTCATCACCCTCGCCATCGTATTTTTCAAACGGCCGTGGGCCGCCGGGTATTATCTCGTGGCGACCGTGCTGAGTGCCGGTGGTGTGCAGTTGCTCAAACAGGTCTTCGGCCGGGCTCGGCCTGAGGACATGCTGGTCACGTCCGATTTCGGGTCGTTCCCCTCCGGCCACGTCGCGAACGCGGCCACCATGGCTGTCTGCCTCGCCATCATTCTTCCGCGGCTGTGGGTGGCGCTCGCTGGCGCCGCGTACACGATCGTGATGTTGCTCAGTCGCACTTATCTCGGCGCCCACTGGCTGACCGATACCATCGGCGGGTTGCTGCTCGGCGCCGGTGTCGCCGTCGTCCTCTGGGCCCCATTCGCCGCCAAAATCGACGGTGAACGTCAAATCGCCGCCCGTCGACGGCTTGAGCGTCAACGTCAACGCCAACGGCAGAAGATGGCCAGATTATGACGGATCGCACGCGCGGCAGCGCCAGGGTGAGGTGTCCTCCTGGCCGAACCAGCCTGGCCTGCCCGCTCCACCAGCGGCCCTGAACGGATCGACCCGCGCCGACGTCGTCTTCGTCGGCGCCGGTTAGTCCGGGCTGTCGGCACGCCGACTGCACTGGTCTGGGCCGACGGTTGCGTGGGCGCCGGCGTTGCGACCACGAACCTGACCGGGAGCGCTAAACGCCCAGGCGAGCGGTGCGTCGCGCCCATTGGCGCACCAGCTTCGGCCGGAGTCGCGCGAGTTCGGCCATGGTGAGCGGGTCCGGCGGGCGTGCGACGGACACCCCGAGCGTGTCGATCATGTTCTCCAGCGCTGACCGGGGCCAGATCTGGCCGCGCAGACGCAGCAGCACGTCGCCGGCCGAGTCGAGCAGGTATAGATGGGGGAGGCTATCGAGGGTTCCGCTCTGGTACAGGTCCACGAAGACAGCGGTGGCGATGTCAGATCTGCCGAACGTGGTCATGTGGCCCAGCAGATTTCGACTGTTCAACTTGTGGGCCGTGATGGTCACGCTCATCCGGCGTACGCCAAACGCGCCTATTGCGCCGAGGGCGGTCAGTCCGAGTTGAACGGCGGCGACAAATATCCAGGTGTTGCGCGGAATGGCTAGCCAGTACAGCACGATAAAGAGGGGCACCAGCAACGCCGACGCAGCAATGATCGCTCGTGTGACCAATGTGCGTCGGGGGCGCAAAACGTGCGTCTCTCCCGGATCGTTCCCCGCGCACATCATGATGTCTATTCCACCCCCAAGTCAAGTATCGCGCACTTTGGGTGGTTAATCTGTCCTGCTTACCGGGGTAGACGCATCTGTCTGAAACGAGTACACGTCTATGCCGGGCACTCGCGCGGATAGGGGGGACAAGCGTGCCCGGCGTAGAGTTGGCTCCGTGCACTCCCGGTCCCTCCGCGAACGCGGCAACACAGCGAAGCGTCCGCGGCTGCATCCGGCGCAGGTGGTCGTTTCCGGTTTTGCCCTGACCATTCTTGTCGGTTCGCTTCTGCTCCTGATGCCGAACGCCCGAACCGGCCCTGGTGGGGCGTCGGTTCTGGAGGCTCTGTTCACCGCAACGAGCGCTGTGTGCGTGACCGGCCTGACCGTCGTTGATACGGCGGTGTACTGGACGCCGTTCGGTCAGATCGTGATTCTGCTGCTGATTCAGATCGGCGGGTTCGGGATTATGTCCTTCGCCTCGGTGGTGGGCCTCGCGATATCTCGCAAGCTCTCGCTGCGCTCACGCATCACGGCGGCAGCCGAGACCAAGAGCGTCGGTTTCGAAGACGTCAAGGGACTCGTGTTCGGCATCGTACGCATCTCCCTCACGATTGAGTCGGTTGTTGCAGCCCTGCTCGCACTGCGCTTCATGATCGGTTACGGCGAGCCGGCCGGCCGGGCCGTCTGGCTTGGTGTGTTCCACTCCGTGTCGAGTTTCAACAACGCCGGCTTCGCGTTGTTCAGCGACAACCTCATGGGTTACACGACGGATGCCTGGATCGCCCTGCCGATCTGTGCCGCCATCATCCTCGGGGGCCTCGGATTTCCCGTGATCGTGCAACTGCGGCGGCAGCTGCGAACGCAGGTGCGGCATCCGCTTCGCTGGTCGATTCGCGCCTGGACCATGAATACCCGCATCGTGGTCTCCGGAACGATCGTGCTGCTCATTCTCGGAACGATATATATCACCGCCGTTGAATGGGCGAATCCGGGCACGCTCGGCCCTCTGGACTGGCCGGGCAAGCTGCTCGCCGGCTTCTTTCAATCGGTGCAGACCCGCACCGCGGGCTTCAACAGCATTGACATCGGCCAGATGGACTCGGCAAGCCTGCTCGGCATGGACGTGCTCATGCTCATCGGCGGCGGCCCCGCAGGAACCGCCGGCGGCATCAAGATCACGACCTTCGCAGTCTTGTTTTTCATCCTGTGGACAGAGGTGCGTGGACAGGTCGCCGTGAACGTATTCGGCAAACGGCTTTCCCGGGCGGTGCATCGTGAGGCCATGACCATCGCCCTGCTCGCCGTCGGCGTCATCGTCGCGGCGACCGCCGCGCTCATGTTGATGACCGACATTACGATGGATGCCCTATTGTTCGAAGCGATCTCCGCCTTTGCAACTGTCGGCTTATCGACCGGGATTACGGCAGGGCTGCCAGAGGGGGGTCACCTGATTCTGATTCTGCTCATGTTCATCGGCCGCCTCGGGCCCATTACCTTCGCTTCGGCCATCGCTCTGCGCGAACGGCACACAACCTTCGAGCTCCCCAAGGAAAGGCCGATCATTGGCTAAATATTCGCTGTTCGGGCATCGTGACAAGTCCCGTCTGACCGAAGCTGAATCGGTCGTCGTCATCGGTCTGGGCCGGTTCGGCAGCGCACTGGCCCTCGAACTCATGAAGAGTGGAACCGAGGTTCTCGGCATCGATGGTGACGAAGAGGTCGTTCAGCTGCACAATCGGCTGCTTACCCACGTGGTGCGTGCAGACTCGACCAAGGAGGCCACACTCCGCGAGTTGTCGGTGCCCGACTTCTCCAGCGTCGTCGTGGCCATCGGCGGCGACATCCAGGCGAACATCCTCACCGCGTCGCTGCTGCTCAAGCTCGGCATTCCGAACATCTGGGCCAAGGCGGTCAGCGATCCGCACGGCGAGATTCTCACCCAGCTCGGGGTGGAGCACGTCATCTACCCCGAGAAGGATATGGGCCAGCGAGTCGCCCACCTGGTGCGCGGCGCCATGCAGGACTACATCGAGATCGGTGAGAACTTCGCGCTCGTCAAGACGACGCCGCCACGCGCGCTGATCGGTGTACCGCTCCGCGAGGCCCAAGTGCGCGCTCGCTACGGCATCACCGTGACTGCATTTCACCGCCCCGGTGCGGGCTGGAGCTACACCTCGCTGGATACCGTGATCGAAGACGGCGACATTATTCTCATTGCCGGCGAGTCAGCGCGGGTCGAAGAGTACAGCCTGATGAGATGAGCGATCCCTTCGCGTTCCTGGCGGATGCCCCACTCGGCATCCGGGTCGTCGTGCGCACGCGCATAGCCGGTGGGTTCACCGACGCGCTGGGCTTTCTACGGGACCGCAACGCGGTATCCGTTTCGGTGGACACCAAACGCGGGCTGGTCACACTCCCGCTGATCGACGTGGTCGCCGCGAAAGAAGTGCCGCCGGCGCCGGCGCCGCGGTCACGTCGTGGCTAGCTCCGGTTCGGGGGAGCGACCGTCCACTCGGTGCCGAGCTCGACGACGCAGAGATGCGGGCCGACGAACGGGCGCAGCTCGACCGCGCTGTCGACGTGGCCGAGGGTGCGTGCGGCCCGCTGAATGAGCCCGAGATGCACGGCGCAGACCACGCCGGGGTTGGCGCGGGCGGCCTCGCGGAACGGACAGGCCAGGAGCGCGATGGACCGGCCGGCCGCATCGATTTCTGGGGCGAATTCGAGCTGGTCGAGCAGTTCGACGAGTGGCGCCGCGCCCTCGTCGGTCGACGCTTCGAGCCCGCCGGTGAATGCCTCCGACCATTTTTCACCGGCTCGGATCGCCCGGGCGCGGCCGCCGTCGTCATCTTCGGCGAGCACGCTCGCGAGCGCGTGGCTGAGCTGCTCGTGTGCGTCGCCACGCCCGCCGGAGACGGCGGTGAAGCGCATACGCGGCCGGCCGCGCTGGCCGGACCGGTCGGGTGCGCATTCAATGAGCTTGGCCGCCAGCAGCTGGTCCAGATGAAATCGGGCGGTCGTTACGTGCAGATCCATCTCGAGGGCGACGGCCGCCGCGTGCTGCGGCACGCCGGAGTCGACCAGAAAGGCGAGCACGCTGCGCCGGACCGGTGATGCGAGCGCGGCGTGCCAGGCGGGACTACGCAAGTCGGATTCCACGATCTAACAGTAGTCCTGATTTGCGAGTATGCGCGTGCTTTTTATGAACATCGAGGAGGGGATCTGGACCGCCCGGCCGATCCCGGCGGGGGCGGGCCGGATCCCCGACCAGATCTGAGCCTAGAGAACGATGCGCAGCGGTTCCTCGAGCAGGATCGTGAGATCACGCAGGAACGCGGCGGCGACGGCCCCGTCGAGCACCCGATGGTCAACGGTCAGGGTGATGGTGACCGTGGGCACGGTTACCAGAACGCCCTTACGGACCGCTGGTACATCTTTCGCGGCCCCGATCGCCAGGATCCCGGCCTCGGGCGGATTCAACACGGCGTTAAAGGAATCGATGCCGAACATGCCGAGGTTGCTGATGGAGAAGGTACCCCCGGACATCTGAGCGAGCGACAAGCCGCTGGTGCGGGCAAGGCCGGCCAGGGCGCGGGTCTCGGTAGCGATGGCGCCGAGGGATTTTTGATCGGCGTCAACGACCACGGGAACGAGCAGTCCGTCGTCGGTCGCGACGGCCACGCCGACATTGACGTGCGGGTGGCGCAGAATGACGCCGTCACCCCACGACGCGTTGACCGCGGGGTGTGCCCGGAGGGCCAGGGCGCTGGCGCGCACGAAGAGGTCGTTCAGGCTGACCTTGGTGCCGAGAGCGGCAAGCGAGGCATTCACTTCGGCGCGGAACGCGACGAGGCGCTCGACGTCGACTACTCGCGTGAGGAAGAAGTGCGGCACGGCCTGGCTCTCGGTGAGTCGGCGAGCAGTGACGGCGCGGATGCGGCTGACCGGGACAGCAACGGAATCATTGGCGCCGAGCGGTGCACCGGGCGTCGCACCGCTGGGAGGGGTAGCACTGGTCGCTGTAGCACTAGGCGCTGTGGCGCTTTGAGCTGCGGAGCCTGTCTCGGGCTGCGCTGCGGGAGCCGAGGTCGGCGTGGGTGTTGTGGCGCCCGTCTCCCGGTCGGCGATCGCTGCATCCACATCGGTGCGGGTGATGCGGCCCTGCGGGCCGGTGCCCTCGATGGTGTGCAGGTCGATGCCGTGCTCGCGGCCGATCTTTCGCGCCAGCGGAGAGGTGCGCAGCTCGCCGGTGGGAATTGCTGCGGTTACGGGATCGCTGGTGCCAGAGGGAGCTGGAGCAGAGGGAGTCGGAGCAGAGGGAGCCGGAGCGGAGGCATCCGGTGTGGATGCCGTGGCGGCTGGTGCTGCTGCCGGGGCCGCGGGTTCCGCGCCGTCAGCGACGATGTTGCTGCCGTCGCCGATGCGGGCGACCGGGGCGCCGATCGGCACGAGGGCTCCGGCGACGACGAGCAACTGCTCGAGAATGCCGTTGTCGAAGGCTTCGAGATCCATCGTGGCCTTGTCGGTCTCGATCTCCGCGAGCACGTCGCCCTTGTGGATCTCATCGCCGACCTGCTTCATCCAGCGGCTGAGTTCACCCTCCTCCATGGTGTCGGAGAGGCGGGGCATGATGACGTCGGGCATGGCCGGCTCCTAGTTGTCGTTTGAGGGGGAAGAAACGGGGGCGAGGTTGAGTACCTCGCGCACCACCAGGGCGAGGTCGGCGGCACTAGGCAGCGCGGCCCGCTCGAGCGATTTGGCGTAGGGCAACGGCACTTCGGCGGCGGCGACGCGGCGCACCGGGGCGTCGAGAAAATCGAACACGCCCTCGCCGATGGTCGCCGAAATTTCGGCGCCGATGCCGTAGCTGAGCCAGTCGTCTTCGAATACGACGGCGTGGCCGGTCTTCTGCACCGAGGCGCAGATGGTGTCGCGGTCCAGCGGCCGCAGGCTGCGCAGATCGACGACCTCGATCGAGAGGCCCTCGCCCTCGAGCTGGCGAGCCACCTCGAGGGCGGTCGTGGTGCCGCGCGAGTAGCTCACGATGGTGAGGTCGGTGCCGGTCTTGACGACAGCGGCCTTGCCGATCTCGGCGATCTGTTCGCCGTCGGGCACCTCGCCCTTGGCGCTGTACAGCGAGAGGTTCTCGAGAAAGATCACCGGATCGTCATCGCGAATGGCCGCGGTCAGCAGCGCTTTGGCGTCGGCCGGGGTCGACGGAGCGACGACCTTGAGCCCGGGGATGTGCGCGTACCAGACCTCGAGGTTCTGCGAGTGCGTCGCGGCGAGCTGCTGGCCGCCACCGCCGGGCATACGAATGACCATTGGAATGGACACCTGCCCGGCGAACATCGAACGCATCTTGGCCGCGTGGTTCACGATCTGGTCGATCGCAATAAGGCTGAAGTTGATGGTCATGATCTCCACCACCGGACGCATGCCGAGCATGGCGGCACCGAGGGCGGCGCCGACGAAACCCTCCTCGGCGATCGGGGCATCAAGCACCCGATCCGGTCCGAAATCTTCGAGCAGCCCGGCAGTGATCTTGTAGGAGCCCTCAAAGACGCCGATCTCCTCGCCGATCAGAAAGACCTTCTCGTCGTGCTCAAGTTCGGCGCGCAGGGTCTCGTTGAGCGCCTGGCGGTATGTGATCGTGCGGGTGGCGCTCACGGGTTCGGTATTCACAGTGCATCCATAACAGGTTCTCCGGGCAAAGCGGATGGCGCATTCGCCACCGCGGTCGCGTAGACATACGCGAACAGGTCTTCGGGGTCGGGCTCCGGGCTCTCGTCGGCGAAGGTGACCGCCTCGGACACCCGCGCATCGGCGGCCTCGTCGATGGCGGCGGCATTCGCTTCGCTCAGAACGCCGGAGGCGATCAACTCGGCGCGAAAGCTCGGCACCGGGTCGGACTGCTGGGCGATCGCCGTGTCATCGGCTGAACGATAGCGGGCCGGATCGACCACGGAGTGGCCGCGC
>Ga0307487_1001286_pt1 | contig 17963 bp, 14 predicted proteins | sample CBIW12metaG_FD_203665 | JGI IMG/M metagenome (GOLD analysis project Ga0307487, IMG submission 203665) | Sea-ice brine microbial communities from Beaufort Sea near Barrow, Alaska, United States - CBIW 1.2 | ecosystem: Environmental > Aquatic > Marine > Coastal | place: USA: Alaska | collected... | reverse complement strand
TATTATCCGCTGTTTTGCCATTGGTAATATTTATATAAGCTGGCAGGTTCCCGTCATAATCAGGTAATGTGTGCCTCTTTATAGCTCCTTTGGCTGTTTTATATTTTGCCCAGTCAAACAGGCTTAAGCATAAACTAATGGTGGTGGAATCCAGTAAGAAAATTTTGGATTTAATCTTGAATTTTACTTCTTTAAATTTAGCCTGCTGTCCTAAACTTTTGAGCAATTGATAATAATATTCCCGGAAAAGTTCCCAATCCCTGTTTTTGTTTTGATAGCTAATAGTGGATTTTGATGGTGCTTTGCTTATCCCCAAATGGTTTAAATTGCCCGTAGCCGAGCGTAGACCATTGCTTATATCCCTTAAAGATTGACTTTTAGCAAACTGACAGAATAGCATCAAGACCAAATGCGTCCCAGCTACTAAAGCCTTTTTGGTACTTGTCGGTTTGCTTTTCTTTTACAATTTTGGAAAATTTGGAACGATCCAATTTGGCGATAATCTGAGAAAACAATCTTATATTTGTCATAAGAGAGGATGTTGTTTTTGTGGTGCAGCTCAAAGTTAATTGAGTCACAGAAAACTTCCTTTCTTTTTTCATCTTATTTTAATCGTTTAGGACGCTATTGTTTAGATATAATTAAATATACAAACTAATGCTATACAAATTTTAACTGTTTTAAACAGCGAATATTTTTGCTATCTCCAGAATCTGCAAATCAAATCCTCCTTTAATTTCTGTTTTGATTAAATTTTTAGTTCTAGGTGAGGAAAAATTAAAATATGAACCGTGAATTTTTTTATCTTACTTCTTTGCTAAACTCCAGGGTATCATATATGATGCACTTTTTATTGTCCAGCTCAAAATCCCTCATCAATCTTTATTTGCTTTTTTACCCTTGCAGATAGAGCGAACCTCTCGATAAACCTTTTTATAATTTTCATTGATTTCTTCCTCTGAATAAATTTGTGTCACATCAGGTAGTTCCCGTTCAATTTTCTGCCTTTAAATTGAACTTTTTTATCAATTCCATCGGCATAAGTGACAAATTCTCCCTGTTTTAAGCTAAAAAATACATTTGCCCTAATTTTAGAAACCTCTTTTTCTCCCGTAGATATTTTTGTGTCGAAGTCCAGGCCGGTTCCCCGCATCACTGTTTTTGTTTCATCTTTTATGATTTCGAAAAAACGTTTGTAATAGCGCGCGGTGTCGGGATCATTTACTTTTCCGAAGAACTGATAGGACAGATTGCTTAAAATCGCCTTACTGGCTTTGTCCCCGTACATCATATCGTTCTGAATTTTATCCTGCATCACATATACCGTGGCTATATCATAACTCCTAAGTGTGGCCGGGATGCGATGCATATTCAACAACCTTATGGTTGGAGCTTCTTCTATCAGGAGAAAAGATGATCTGGAATGCCTTACGCTCATTTGCTTTACAATGGTATGCATTATAGTGGCGATGACAGGGGAATATGCGGAGTCGTATTTTGGGTTATTTATCAATGAGATCACGGCCGGGTTCTCGGGATTATTAATGTTCAGGGGAATATCATCTGCAGCCAGCGCCATAAAAATACGTTTACTGCTGATCTTCATTAATGCAGTAGAAAGTGTGCTCTTAACACCGGCAGTTTGTCTTTCGGAATCCTTCCCGCTTATAAAGGCATCTGCGAAAGCCCGGGAAGTCTGGTTAGATTTCAAAAAATCAATAAGCGCATCGGTATCCAGGTATTGGTAAATTGCAATCAGATGAGGGAGGGTGCAATATTGGGGAAAAGAAATTTTCAGTTTCCATATAAGTCCGGAGATTAATCCTTGCGCTGCATCGTTAAAAAATTTACCTGCCCCAGTGGCGCCGGCTTTTTTTTGCTCCAGTAGGTTTTCAATCAAAACCCGCGACACCTCATTAATATCTTCTTCATTCTCCATATATCGCGGTGCTATAGGATTTACCCGATGAATTATTTTACCAAAGGAAAGTATATAAAACGGCAAACCCGGATTTCTGAACAGGGGATAGGCCATTTCGGTAATCTCGAAATCTTTATAGTCGTGTATAAGTCCACAGAATGAATTTCGGCTGAAATGTTCCAAAAGGTTATAGACCACACTTTCTGTTTTTCCACTACCTGCAGCCCCAATTACAGATACTCTGCGCTTAACATTATTGATTTTAAATGTGCCATTCTGGGTTTTAAAATACACGTTGTATTTATTATCAATATTTGATATTTCTTTTTCAGGTATAAATACATAAAGGACCGTATTGCTCAAAATAAGTGGGCAACCTAAATAAAGGCTTATAGTAGTGACTTCTTTCAGGGATGGGTCCGCAGGTAAAATAGCCCAAAGGAACAAACCGCATAGGAGCAAATTTATAGGAAATGAGAAGGATGATATTTTGTACATTCGAAAAAAAATGGCGCTTCCGGTTGCAATGCACACTATTAAATTAATAAAATTGGTTTCCATAGTTGGTTAATTTAAATTCCTATTGATCCAGATCTTAAGGCTACGTGAATTCCATTTTGAATGGATTTAATAAGTTTCACTGTTAGTTGCGCTTTAGAAAGAGGAACCACAGGGAGCAATGGTATTCCGGTTTCCCGAAGCAACTTAATGGCCAATGCTTTTTCTGAAGTGGGAAGTCCCAGTATTGCAGAAAAATATAATTTTGGACTTCTGATGAAGTCTTTCCTGGCCTGGTATGTTTCTACAAAATTGCGGCGATACTGAAATGTCTTGTCAAATGTTTTTTCAGCTTTTTGAAAAAAAAGATCTCTGTTAAATCCTCTTTTTACCACTTTGCCATTCATTTCAACCTCTGATCCCTTGTATTTGCTCCCGGGGGATAAGCTAAAGGAATTGGAAACATCTTTTCGGCTCACTATAATATGAATATGGCTTTGGTTTCCTTCCTTGAGCATTCCCTGAACAATTCGTTGTCCGTTTTGTTGGTGGGGAGCTTCCCTTTCCAATTTAAGGATCTGCTGTTCCCAGGTTTTAATATTCCCCTGCATCTCGCCGCGTTCGATTTTTCGAACCTGATTTTTTAGTTCCAGTATTTTGGTCGCATAAGGCTGGTTTTCCTTCACATGGAAGTCTGTTCCTTTAAATGCTCTCTGATGCTCGATCTTTGCGAAATATTTAATATCATTTACGGTAACAGGCCGGCCATTGATTTCCCGGTTGAAGCAGGAAGCATAATCTTTCATTAGTTCCCTGGTATATTGCTTTAAAGCATCCGAGCTGTTTTGTAGTTTTTCAGTTCGTATTGCGAAGGGTTTACAGTAATGGAGTAAAATTTTGGTTCAATTTTTTTCAGTTTGGTGGTGTTGGCATCTATTTCTTTTATTACCACTTCTGGAGAAATGTCATCCTCCTTCTGGTTAAAGAAAAATTCGTGATCCTTTTCCATGCCTGGAAGCTGGTTTTCTTTTTCCAGGTAATCGACAAAATCTGTAGCACTTTGAGAATAATTTGCTCCCAGTTTTTGGGGTGTGATGGTGATATACATAATGAATTATTTATAAAAATCAGGATGAGAGTCATCTTCCTCGTAGTCTTTTCTTTTCTGGTTCCATTTTTTGTTTTTTGGATCTGCCGCTTCCATAAGTGATTCCAGAATGGCCAAAGTGGGGTTTGCTTTATTCTTTTCCACATCCTTCATTATTGCGATCACTGCATTTATTCTTTTTTTTATACTATTTTCAATTTGCCTGCCGGTGGGTCCAAAATTTTCTTTTGGAGAAATCTCATTATAAAAGAAAAAATCCAGCATCCCTGCCATAGCATCCGTATGTGTTTTGTAATGAGTTTTAGAAAATTGCTGAAAGCGTTCAGCAGTTTTCTTTTCAATAGTTATGTTTTTAACTTCTTTCATAATTCAGTAGTTTTCTTGGGTTTACTGGAAATTTTAGCCGTTTTATTGGGGTTTCGAGAGCATTTCCAGTAAATTCTTAATTCTATAATATTTAAATAATTCATAATCAGATTAATGCCAATAAAAAGGAATGCTTAACACCGCTTTGCGTGTTACCCTCTTGCTATTCCTTTTTGTCCGACCCATCGGATAAAATTTCACACAATATGGCCAATAGCCAATTGCATAAACCTGGAACAAAAAAACCGAGATCTGTACTTTTTTGAATGCTATGGTTATCAGTAAAAAGTCATAATCGGGATCATTATAGGTGTCAATATTTATTGAATTCCAGTTGTTAAAAGGTACATTTTAATTCAGATCAGCAAGGGAAAGAATTGAAATAAGATTTGCCGCTTTTTCATATAAAACGGGGTCTACGAGGAGGTTTTGACGCCTTTTAAATGTCAAAAACCACCAAACGACAACAAATGAATTTTTTGTCATTTTAAACAAAATCCACAGATTTACTTTTTATATCCGGAGCGTTTTCCATTTTTGATTTTCAGGTTGAAAAAGGAACTAGAAGTTGAATTGAACAAAGCCTTGTCGGTTTTGATTTACTTCCCATAGAGCCGCTCGCCGTTACCATTTTTTGATATGCTTTTAACCGGGAATTTAGAATTAGGATAGGCCGCCCGAAAATCCGAAAAAGAAGATAATTCAGCAACAAGGCCGGCTAATTTCTAAATTCCGGACCTTTGCTTTTTCAAAAAATGGGTTACGGTAAAATGGCTCGGAAGGTGAATCAACTAACGGGGTGAAGTTCCAACCGGTTCCGGCAAGTACAAAGCTAGAAGGGAAGTCAAATCTGGCGGACTCAGGCAAAAAAGTGCTTCCCGGAGTGCAGCGTTTCCGCTCCCGACTTTTTTCGGGATTCGCGGATTAGCGAAACGAAGGGGATCAACTTTTTTTCCTGTGTCCAAGACCTTTTCAACGAAGCGCTTTCCCCGCAATACGGAGCGTGTCATTGGGGGAGTATCGAGATAAAGGGGAATGTGCTGAGGAGTTGGGTAGTTCTAAATATGATATTACCGGGGATGCAATTGGGAACTAATTTTATTGAATTCTAAGAATGTTAGATATTTCAATGTTGTATTTAATCTTTAAAATGTCAGGTGTTTGGGGAGATTGCCTTTAATGGCAAGATTAAGTTGCTAAATTTGATAACCTTCTAAAGTTATAAAGGATTCTGATCAATTTCAAAACGTGAAGTTAGTTCTTATCTGGCGGACTCTTAAAATTAATAACCATATCAAGAGCATTATCGGCATCTTTATGAATAAAATTTGCCTGATAATTCAGGGTTGTTTTTAAATCACTATGTCGATATAATTTCTGTAGCATCAAAGGGTGTATTTTATCTCCAGCAATGTTTCCAAAGCTGTAACGAGCGATGTGGTTGGATAAATTTTTCTCGATATCACATTGTAAGGCGATTCTTTTCAAATATTTATTCAATAGTTTTGTAGCATTCCTCGTTTTAATAAAAATATCTTCAGTATTCTTAAGATTTGCCTTGCTTAAAAATGGAAATACATAACCTCTATTAATATCTTTCTCTCCCTTGTAACAGTTTATTATTGAAAGGGCTTTATCTGGAATTTTTAAGGTCAACGGCTTTTCATTTTTGTTCATTATATAGTATAGGCGACCGTCCTTAAAATCTGACCATCTCAACTTTACTACATCTGAAATACGAATGCCAGCAAAATAGAAGGCAATTAACCAAGCATTGTGGGTATGCCAGATGGTAGATCCATTTACAAGTTCTAAAGCTTCAATTTTTTCAACTTCTTTAATTGTGAGCCCTATCTTATTTCCGGATCCAATTCGAATTCTTTCCTTTTCACCCGCAAAGGGATAAAATTTGGGACTAACAATTCCATCTTTGATAGCAATATTAAAAAGAGTTCTAATAAAAATTAGTTGGTTTGTTATAGTCCTTGTTTTCTGATTTAAATAAACGGTACAGAATGTTTTAAATTTTTCTAAAAAAGCTTCATCAATATCTTTAAATTTTAAATGTTGGTTTTTCTTGAAATGGTTGATTCTTTCTAAAAATGAAAACTCCCCTTTTCGGGTTTTGCTAACCCTAATCTTTCTTCTTTGTTTAATTCCTTCAATAACCTCATTCTTAGGAATAGAAGATTTATAAGATAGAAACTCTTCCAAGTTGTAAAGAATTGAAAGTTCAGATTTGGCTACCGAAAAAGTACCCCGATCGTATTTAGTCTTAACACGTTCTGCTGCGACAGTAAAAAAAGATTTGGACCCACCAGGTCCGGTCAATTTTTGCTTTGCCTGTTTAGTAGTAATTCTCTCATCTTTGGAGTCAAAATAAACGTTATTAGCTTCCGTTAATTTCTTCATCAAAAAGTTGTTTAGTTTTCTATAGTTAGGATGGGATCTTTTAACTGTTCCAAAAACTTGGTCCCAATCTTTTTCAAGCACATACTGGCCGAGCCATTTGTAATTAGTTTTATAATTCTCGCTAATCCTAAGAGCTAAAGGAATGGTACCATCTTTTTTCATCATGTTTTTTCGCAAAACAATTTTAATGTTGGCCATAATACTTTATTTTTTGTCCTATTAAAGATAATCAAAATTCAGAAAAAGTAGTACAGAAAAAGTACAGAATAATTTGATTTTAATTGGTTTTAATTGAAAATAAAAAATATGAATGTTCCATAAATCATAGCATTTACAGGGTATTGATGAATTTTGATATACATTCAGCTCAAGCTCATAACCCGAAGGTCGCTGGTTCGAGTCCAGTTCCCGCCACGAGGAAACGAAGGCAGTTACATTAAATGTAGCTGCCTTTTTTTCATGATGGGTACAACATAGGTATGGAATAAGGTCATTTTCGGATGCTTTATTGTTAAAAGTAATGAAGTGACGAAGTAAATAACCTCAAACATCAAACTCCATCCCGAAGCCCCGAAGCATCGGGGGGGCAATCCACAATCCCGATTCCCAAACTCTTTTAACTCTCCACTTAACTCTTCTTTTTTGTAAACCGTATTTTTAAATTCGTATTTTAGTTTAAATTTTTTAAGCTATGAAAAGGCAAATATTAATAAAAGACAATTAAGAATATATCCCTTAAAAATAAGGCTTCAGAAATAAGGAAAAATACCAAAAAATTATGGTAAATTACAATCTCACCACAGCGGTGAGATTTCTATATTTTTAGCCCTTACCTAAATTTATGTCCATAGCTATATCAACTTCATCATTTTCAGCTTCTTATCATAAGATGGACAATATCCTCTATGAAATTAGGGACAGTAATGGAATCCCTAAAAACAAGTATTATGAACCCTGGAAAAAGGAGATATTAAACGATCTTAAAATTTCCGATTTTATTGAACAAAAAAACGACTTGTGGATACTTACCAAAGCAGGACGTGAGGTAATAGAAAATGTCAGTTTTAAAGTGTATCGCCAAAAAATTAAATTCGGGATCAATAAAACGGAAGTAAAAGGTGTTTTGGGGAAAAGCAAAAAAGGAGTCGTGAAATTCTGGTTTTTGCTCCTGGTTTTTGCGCAACTATTTATTTTTATGACCCTGGCATTGTACAGGTTTTAATTGGCAAAAAATGTATATTAACAGCGTAAATATTCAAAAAGCCCGGCTTTTGTAAGGAACTCCCGGAATACTCATTAAAATCAATCTTAATTTTCTGAAACTTTCCCGTTCATAATTTGTTTCTGCTCGTTTATCTGACAAAAAGGAACCTGACTTCTATGGTCAACCTATATCAGGAATGTACACTTAGTTTATGCCTGGTCCAAAAATATTTTTCCCGATATAGACAATTTCATCCATTGCTCCTGGCAATTGATAATAGAAATTAATTCCAAGGCTTGGAACTCCGGGATAATTTCAATTCAATATTGGATTTTTTTTTATATTTCCTGATGTACAAAAGAATTGTCTGAATCCCATAAAAGTTTTCAGAAGTAAATTTAAAGAAGTGAGAAATTTAAGATTTTTCCTGTAAAAATTGATTGAGATATTTGTATGGTCAACATCTTTTGTTCTTGATCCCTTTTAAAAATAAAGAAAGAATCCTGCCTTAAAAATATTTTTACATTGATAATAAAAAACTTAATTTAAAAGTACTAAATGTTCTATGAGTATGGAACACCAGCAGTACTTGAATTATACTTCCTTTCAAAAACCAACATAGGGATGGAAAAAGCCGAAGATCTTTCGCAAGGCCTGAATTTAATCAGGTTGCCAATACGTATAGCCTATACCGTTATAGGGGCTTACCTGCAAAAAAAAATGATAGGGGAGACCATTTCTTCTGAAGCCGAAGATGGGAAAGTATCCACATATGCCGAAATCCTCGATCTGTCCCTTGAAAAAAGCCAGGATGAAGCTTATGATCTGGCATTGGAACTGAAATTTAAAACCCTGACTACTTTTTTCAGAAATAAGGAAGGAAAAATCCTTCTGCATTTATCACTTGATTTTGACAAGGACGAACAGCTGGTGAGTGTAAATAATTTCAAGTTGGAGGGGAATACAAAAAACTGGTTATTTAATAGATCCCTGGAAACCATAATCAATACTTTTATGCACGGGAAAATAAAAAATAAAATGAAATTTGATTTCAGGCCTGAAATTGAAAAACACTTGGGATCTATGAATAAAAAATTGAACGATCGGCTGGAAGTTGCTGAAGGTATATTTTTATTCGGGCGGCTGAACACTTTTAAAATTAGTGAGATCATACCTCAGGCTTCCGGGTTTTTGATCTTGGTCAATTTAGAAGTAAATACACTTTTGGATATTAAAAAAATAATTTCCCGTCCCCATATCTAAAATCAGATTTACACTTAAATAGATCACAATTTTTTAAGGGTTAAGGATTCTTGCCCGTTAGATCTGATGAAGGTGGGATCGGGGCGGGCACCACTTTGTTCACTGGTTTGGTGTTTTTAAAATAATAAAAAACAGCTTTTAGGTCCTCGTCCGTTAAATTGGCGAAATCCTACCAGGGCATTGGAGGTAAAAGATCCCTTCCGTTCTCCCATCCTTTGAATTTTCCTTTTCTAAGTGCAATTTTAAATTATGCCAGCCTCCAGCCTATATCCTTCTCTTAGGGAAACTGATCCATAAAAGCGTTGATTACAATTTCCGGCGGTTAGGGGTTACAGGAAATTATAGTGAAACTCACCAAAATAATTATTGAAATGGATTTGCTGAAATTCATAATGTTGTTTTTAAAGGTAGTATTTTTTTTAACACCTAAAATTAAAACCAATTTCTAATCTTAACTGAAGAAAATCTAAAGAAATTCTTTAATTAACCTAAAAAAAAGGTGCCGTGAAATATCTATTCACGACACCTTAATAATCAACTACTAAATTAACCTATAAAACTCCATCTAATCTTCATCTTCTTCCTCGTTCATTTCTTGCTTAGTAACTTTTCCGGAAGCATCAATGGAAACTTCCATATCCGTCTCATCCTTCTCTATTTTAAATTCATAGACAGTTCCTGCAGCTGTTTCAGACATCTGCATTTCTTCTGTTTTGAATCCTGGAAAATTGTCGGACAATGCTTTTTTAACTGGGGCGGGCAAATCCTTTTCAGCTACTTCGTGTTCGGTTTCTTTCCAGGTTCCATCTTCCAAAAAATTTGCAGAGTACTCCATTTGATTCATTTTAAACTCCGCCTCCCATTCTGTGTCTGATTCTTTGTCCCATTTTACAGAGTTGGCGGTTGGGAACTTTTGGGCGAACGCATCCATTACTTTTTGTGGAACCTTTTGGCCTGCGGAACAAAAGCTAAACATGGCCGAGGATATCAGGACTGTCAATAATACTTTAATTGTTTTCATAACTTATTCTTTTAAAATTATAAAGTAAAAGTAAGTGCCAAATCTAAAGTTGGTTTTAAGTAAATCTAAAGAATGATTATTTAAAAACTACAGAGAAGGAATGTTGGTTTTCTGAAAAATTATAGGAGAAATCAAAATTATAGAGATCACATATTTTTTTAACGATGGCAAGCCCAAGCCCCGAGGATTGCACGGAATTTACCTCCCTATAGAATCGCAGAAAAAGCTTTTCAGGATGTTGCAAGGCTTTTTGACCATAATTTGATATTACCAACGTTTTATTTTCCGATATTATGGAAATCTTTTTTTCTTGGGAACTATGCTTAATGGCATTTGAAATCAAGTTGTTGATCAAAATATCAGCGAGATAAACATCCATTGAAGCAATAAGATCATTTTTTGAAGACAGGGAGATATAATCAATTTCCAGTTCCTTAAAGTTTTCTATTTTTTCCTCCAAGATCTTTGTGATGTTAACATCTTCAACCCTTATAAATTGATTATTGTCAATTTTGGTAAGTATGGTAATCCGTTGGTTGAGATGCTTCAAGCGCTGAATATGCTTTTGAATGGAAGAAACTTGATCGAATTGTTTTTTATTAATACTGTGTTCATTGATAATATTGTCAATCTTGGCCTGAATAATGGCCAAGGGCGTGTGCATTTCGTGCGAAACATCTTCGGTAAATTGTTTTAAATTTTTGTAGTCATTCCTGACTTTTGAGGTGAGTAACAGGATTTCTTCTTTTAGTTCAGAAAATTCCAAAACATCGCTGTCAACAAGATGCAATTCTTCATTTGATGAAAGCGAGAATTTTTTCATCTGTTCCAGATTTTTGAAGAATGGATTCCAAAGTTTGATATTCTTTTTAGTGTTGAAATAGAACAGAAATAGAAAGGCCAAAACAAAAATGGCAATATTTGAAAACACAATAGCTATTAGAATGTCTTTAGATTCCACGACCAGATATCTTACCGTAATTTGATACGTTTGACCGTTTATTTTCTCATAAGTGGAGAGTTCGCGAAATTCTTCCATTTCGTCTTGGGAAGGGTCATAAATAATAGTGTCCTTTAAAATTTCAGGTCTTATATGTTGTACTTTTTTTATCTCTGTAACAGGAGGGAATGAAAGAACGGTTTTATCATTTTTTAATGCATTTACAACCCGTGCCTCTGTAGAATATAAACTTTCTTCTTCCTGATCTTGAAGTAGGCCCTTAGTGTAAAAATATAATGCGATGGAACTCAAAACCGCCAAAACAAGACCTGTCAACAGAAAGGTCCTTGATGTTTTTTTTATAAGTCTTGTTTTTTTTTCCACCTTTAATCTTCTATAAATTTGTACCCACTCCCATAAGCTGTTTTTATATATTTTGCGCCCTCGGCGGTCAATTTTTTACGCAAGTTGTTGATGTGCACATAAATAAAATCAAAGTTGTCCAACAAATCGCTATTGTCGCCCCAAAGATGTTCCGCTATAATTTCCTTGGAAAGCACCCTTCCTTTATTTGATAAAAAGAATACGAGCAGGTCGTATTCTTTTTTGGTCAGTGCTATATCCCTTCCATCAATATATGCGGTCCTGGAACGGGTATCAATTTTTAATTCATTAAATTCAATAAGTTCATCTCCTCCATATTTTCCCCTGCGCAAAACGGCATTTATTCGAGCGTTCAATTCTGCCAGGTGAAAGGGTTTTGTTATGTAATCATCAGCACCTAAATCAAGACCTTCCAATTTATCCGTCAGGGAATTGTTTGCTGATATTATTATTACCCCTACATCTTTCTTTTCTTTTTTTATGGACTTCAGTATTTCAAGTCCACTACCCGATATCAAATTTATATCCAAAATAATAACATCATAATCATAAAGTGCAACCTTTTCTGAGGCATCATCAAAATTTGATGCGACCTCACACAAATTTCCATCGCGTTGCAGATACGTGACTATGGATTGTTGCAGATCAATCTCGTCTTCGGCAATTAAATATTTCATCATTATAAACTTAAGGTTATAAAAATAGCATTGAATTCTACAGTCAATTTTGATTAATGGCTACAGCAGTTTTGCTTTTGGGAATTTCAGAATTCGATATAGTGCTTTTGTATATTCCATATTATTCCTTTATAATCTTCAATATAGTAGGCAAAACGACCAGTAAGAGCGGTAATGCAAAAATTAATCCGCCAATCACGGCAATGGCCAATGGCTGATGAAGTTGTGCTCCTGCGCCAATGCCCAAAGCGAGTGGCGTCAATGCCATTATTGCTGCAAAAGCCGTCATTAATTTGGGTCTCAAACGGGCTGCGATGGAATATTCAATTTTTTCGATATGTGAAAGAGATGAGTCGATTTCCAAATATTGTCGGTAGGTAAAAATTGAATTCTCCCCAATAATTCCTACAATCATTATGATTCCCGTATAACTGCCCACATTTAATGGTGTTCCGGTAAGATAGAGGCTCAATAAACATCCCGCCACACCTAAAATGGCTATGAACACTATTGTTAAAGCAATTTTTATTCTTCGGAAAAGGAATAGAATTACAATAAAAACCAATAGAATAGCCGAAATCAAAATCATCATCAGTTCTTTAAAAGCTTTTTGTTGCTCCTGGTACGCACCTCCGTATTCAATAGTATAACCAGCTGGAAGCGAGAAATTGCTCGTAATATGATTTTGAATATCCTTTAATGTAGAGCCTAAATCCCTATTGTTCAATCTGGCAGTGATTACTCCCATTGATTTTTGGTTTTCCCGGTTTATTTCGGCCACCCCTTTTTCCATTTGAATATTGGCTACATTGTTCAATGGAACGCTGGAACCATTTGGCAGCAATATTGAGGTAGTTTTGATATCTTCAACAGATGTTTTATATGCATCGGGATAAATCAGCCTTATTGGCACAGTTTGTTCTTCATCAATCATGGTACTCACGACTGTTCCCTCAATTTGAGTTTGCAATTGTAATTGAAAATCGGCCACTGTTAATCCAAGCTGTCCCAAAACAGGCACATTTGGGATAATAGATAATGCTGGTCCTGCGACAATAATTCCATCATTTACATCCGCTGTTCCGGGAACGGTTTCTATTTCGGCAGCTAATTTTTTTGAGAGTTCTTCAAGTACTTTTACGTCATCCCCAAAAACCTTGACTTCAATTGGCTGAACGGAACTCATCAAATCCCCCAGCATATCCCCGATTACCTGTCCAAAATCTATGGTTAATTGCGGTACGGCTTCCTCAACACGTTGGCGTATTTCATCGGAAACTTCGCTTGTAGTTGCATGGCGTTTATCTTTCAGCTTTATCAAATAATCGCCTCTATTGGGCTCAGTAATAAAGAAACCCATCTGGGTTCCCAATCGGGCCGAATAGGCTTCAACCTCGGGCTGCGTGTCCAAAATTCCATTTACTATTTGAAGCATTCTGTCAGTCTCTTCAAGTGTTGTTCCGGCTGGACTATTATAGTCCAAAACAATGCTTCCTTCATCCATTTCAGGAAGAAAACCAGATGGCAAACGGGAAGGGACAATAACCAAAATCAAAACACAAATTGACAAGAATAAAATTCCAATAATTGGTTTCTCCAAAACCGTATGGATCCATTTGGTCTTCGGTTTATGCTTTCGCTCTATGGATTTATTCCTGGTGAACAGAATAGACAAAACGGGAACTAAAAGCCAGGTAACAAAAAAGGAAGCTGCCAAAGCGATAATCATGCTAAAAGCCATTACCTGAAAATAAGCACCAGCAACTCCGGTCATTAATACGAATGGAATAAAAATCACCAACGTACTCAACGAGGATCCTATCATCGCAGGAAATAAAAGGGTTATTGCTTCATGCGCACACCAACCAATGTTTTCCTTGGGATGCTCTTCCCGAATTTTATGGATTTGTTCTATAATGATTACCACATCATCAATCATTAAACCTATTGCCGCCGCAACCGCACCTAAGGTCATAATATTGAAAGTGTAACCAATAACATCTAAAATGATAAACGTTAACGATAATGATACTGGAATGGTAAACAGCACCACCATACTTGCCGAAAAGGAACGAAGAAAAATAATGACTACCAGAAGTGCCAAAACCAAACCAATCCATAACACATCTTTTATACTCGATATACTCGTGTTTACAAAATCCGCTTGCTTGTAATAGGGTTTGAGTACTACACCTTTAGGAAGGGTCTTTGAAAGTTCAGCAACCTTTTGTTCAATGGTATTATTGACATCAATTAAATTGGCAGTGGGTTGTTTCACAACTGCTATTATGGGGACGTTCTTTCCGTTGGCCAGAATTTTTACATATTCCTTAACTTCGTTGACTTCAATGTTGGCAACATCCTGTAAGCGAACCAATCTATTTGGGCTATTGACAATTACCAAATTCTGCAAATCTTCCAAATCATCAACCGCATTATCAGTTAAGGTAAGGTACATTCTGTTGTAATCTTTAATATAACCATTGGACTGCAGAATGTTGGAATTGACCACAGCATTCTGAATGCTTGCAATTGAAATACCCAAGGATTTAAGCACATCGGGTCTTAAAATAATTTGATACTCTTTATCCTTTCCACCGATGACCACAATGTCTGAAACGCCTGGGGTCGCTGCCAAAAACGGTTTTATTTGATATTTGGCAATTTTTTTTAAATCTACCTGGGAAAGGCCTTCTCCTTCCAATGAATAGCCCATTACCGGAAGTATTGAAGGATTCATTTTTTCAACCGTAAAAACTGTATTAGGCAAAATGTTTCCCTGCGATTGATTGATAAAAGATTCAATTTGGGCTTTAGCGGTATTGATATCCATATTCCAATTTAGAAATACCGAAATTTCACAGCTACCACGAGATGTGGTACTTCGTATGTATTGCAGACCTTCTGTCCGCCTTAAAATATTTTCCAACGGAATGGTTACCGTTGCCATCATTTTATCAACGGGCTGTTGTCCAGCATCGGCAATTACCTTGATCTTTGGAAAAGTAATGTCGGGAAACAGCCCGGTTTTCAGATTTTGATATGTAAAGAAACCTGCAACCAAAATCAAAATCCCGATGGCAAGTAGAGGAAATTTATAATTTGTATGCAGCTTTTTCATTAGTTGTGAATACTTACAATTGTTGAATCCTGCATTTGATATGCGCCTTCAAGTATTATTTTATCTTCAAGCTTTAAATCTCTGGAAGAAATCTGCACCAAGGAATCATTTTTTAAAGCAGGTGTAACTGATACTTTTATGGCCAATGAATCATTTATTATTTTCATGACCCAATAATCGGTCAGTAGCTCATTGGTTTGAAGGGCTTTTTTAGGAATTGTCAGTGCTTCAGCATCTTCTTTATAAATTGTGCGAACCTGCACATTTAGGTTTTCTGGAAGAGCTATGTCTGGTAAGGCTATCAAAAAAACTTGCGATTGTGCTGTTGGATCTATAGTTGGTAAAGTTCCCGTTATTTTTGCAGTGAGTGTTTGCCCATTCTGCAATTTAATTTCACAAACAGAGCCTATTTTTACCGCTCCTTCATATTCATACGGTACATTTACTTGCACGACCAATGTTTTAGGCTGTACAACTGTAGCCAGCACATCTCCTTCTGCCACGTAATCATTTTTCGTTGCGGTCAGTACTGTAATAATACCAGTGGCGTTACTTGAAATTTGGATGGGGCCAATAAATTTTGCCAATGAACTATCAATTTTTACAGCTTCTTTCAGTGCGTCCTGTTCTTTGGTTCGGAGTGAAGCAAAGGTATTACCCAAACCTATGTGATCCCCAATTTTATAGGGCATATATGAAATATATCCAGTGACATTTGAGCGTATATTCTCCTTTTTTTGATATTGAGTGACTCCATTAAAAGTTAGGTATTCTTTGATGTCGTTTTGTTGGACATTAACTACGCTTACGGTTATGGGCGCTTTCTGGGCAGCTTTTGTTTCCGAAGTTTTCTTGCAGCCAGTCGCGATAAAAATCAGCAGAATGATCGTGATATTTTTGAGGTATTGTAAAACCATAGTTACCAATTTATAAAATTATACTGGCTTTGCAATAACCAGTGATTTGTCCGCATTTGTAATTTGGCGTAAACATTCTGTTTGTAATTTTGAATTAGGTTTAGATAGTCCACAATAGATACTTGTCCCTGTACCAACTTTCCCTTATATATTTCAAGTATATTCTTCTGTTTTTTTAATTGATCGTCCAGCAATTGTATATTCTCGTCAAGATCCACAACTTGTCGTTTGATGCTTTCAATCTTATTTTTCAATTGTATTTCGGAATTTTCACGATAGTATTCAAGGCTCTCTTTTTTCAAATTGTTCTGCAATTTATTATACTTTCGCTGTCTGCCGTCATATATTGGAATTGTTAAACGCAGGCCGGCGCTTGCTCCTATTCTATGTTCAATATTCTGGAATTCCACTGCATTCAATCCTGTATTTGCATACACAGATACCTGGGGTTTGTACTGATTGTCAAAAACTTGTTGGTCTGCGGCAACCTGTAAACTATCATTTTCAAATTTTTTGTTGTAAAAAAATTCAGTTGGATTATCAATTGAAGATATATCAGGTTTCACTATTCTACTTATGGAATCTATAGGAATACCAATCAAAATATATAACTGGTCTATGGAAGTTTTAAAGTTATTCTGAATTTGCTTCAATTCAAGGTTTTTGCTTTTAATGTCAAGTTGTAATAGCAAATAATCACTTTCCATTAAAACCGAACGTTTTACTAAAAGTTCAACCACCTTCAACCTATTTTCCAAATCACTTAAAATTTCATTCGTGAATTCCGCCTGCAGTTGAAGTTGATAGGTCGTGATGTATAGGTCGGTAATATTCTTTATGAGATTGTTGGTGATCTCTTCGGAAGAAAGCTGAATTGCTTCATTTTTTATTTTATTCTGAAACAATAAATTATCAATTGCCGATTGGTTAAAAAGGTTTTTGGTAACATTTAATTGTGCGGAATATAAACCTCCATTGGTAATACCAACATCATAACCAAAAGAATTCGGTGATGGTGTGGTTGTAATATCTATTGGCTTGCCGTTATTGTCAAAATATGGAGCGATCAAAATTTCTGAAGTTGCATTAATTTGAAAAGCCCTATTTTGGGCAATTATCAAATTATTTTGAAGTTCCCCTATTTGCTCAAGATTTCTATTTTCAAGCAAGGCCGGAGTATTGTTTTTTGCTTGACTCAAATAAAAATCAAGTCCCTTAACCTCCTGGGCAGAAACATTTAGGAATACCAAAAATAGAAAGAAAAGTGTAAGCTGAGTGTGTTTCATTATTAGTTTGTCCAATTTCTACTTTAAATCTACGATAAAGAACTGGAAGTCATTTTAAGACAAAAGTGCCTGACCGGGGAAGAAGAAGTTCTAAACCAAAATATTAATCCAACTTCCCTATCAGGGCTTACATTTAGGCACGATATCCTTAAATATGGCCAATTCAAATAAACGATGTCCATAACCTAAAACGCAATTTTGCCTATACGCCATGAATATTTATTTTTTTATATGAGGTAAAAGTAGAAGTAAAATCTAAAGACAAATTAAAGTAGGGTATTGTTTTTTATTGGAAAAATTATATCAATGGATAGATAAGTTTCTGAATTAGGTTATTCTATAATAATTGCGGCCAATTCAGCCTTTACCAATAATCTCCAATAGATAGGAAATGGCCGACCCTATAATGACGACTAGCAATATGACCAATAATATCAAATCTTGTCATGAATATACTCTTTTCTTCATTCTGTAAGATCTTTTCAATCAAATCATAAAAATGAGACAAATCATGATCTGGCAAGTCAATAAATGCCAATGTTTTTCTTAAATTGGATTGATATTCCCTTTACATTGATATTAAAAAAATAATTTCCGATATCCAGATCTAACTTCAGGTTGACACTTAAATAAATCATATGTTTTTAAGGTTTACGGACCCTTGCCCGTTAAATCTGTAGGTGGGATCGGGGCGGGCACCACATTTTTCACTGGTTTGGTGTTTTTAAAATAATAAAAAATTGCTTTTAGATCCTCGTCTGTTAATTTGGCGAAATTCTGCCAGGGCATTGGAGGTAAAAGATCCCTTCCGTTCTCCAATCCTTTGAACTTTCCTTTTCTAAGTG
>Ga0307487_1001285_pt1 | contig 17978 bp, 14 predicted proteins | sample CBIW12metaG_FD_203665 | JGI IMG/M metagenome (GOLD analysis project Ga0307487, IMG submission 203665) | Sea-ice brine microbial communities from Beaufort Sea near Barrow, Alaska, United States - CBIW 1.2 | ecosystem: Environmental > Aquatic > Marine > Coastal | place: USA: Alaska | collected... | reverse complement strand
CTCACGTTCCAGCGGGGTTGGCCAAGACTTCAGGCGGTGGATGGAACATTGCGGGTGGACAATCTGTTGGTGCGGATTGACCAAGCCTCCGCGCAGCTCTGGGATACCGCGCTCACCGATGTACGCGTCACAACTGACCGTGCGCAACCGACTGATCCGCTTGCACTGAGTGTCAAAGGTGATGTTTCGGGTCCATTGCAGGACGGTTTGCGGTTGATGCAGGAGACGCCGCTGGCTGATCTGACTCAGAATACGCTACAAGGCTGGATGGGTGATGGGCGCATAGAGGGTCAGCTGGCACTGCTGTTGAACCTTGTGGAGGGTGCCGCGCCTTTGGTTGATGTTGCCTGGCGTGTGGACGCGTCGACCCTGTCGATTCCGTTACTGCAGACCACGCTACGCGACCTTGCAGGACAGTTTTCCTATACCTCTGCCAAGGGTTTGCAGGCCGAAGGACTCAGAGGGCTGTTTCTGGGTAACCCTGTGGCCGGCAATATCAGCAGTCAGGATGGTAGGCCGGAAGCAACTTTCACCGGGCGCCACAGTATCGACGCGCTGCAGGACTGGTCCATGTTATCTGGCCTTCCCGCGGGCCTTGTCAGCGGCGAGTTGGCCTGGAAAGCGCGTGGCGTAATCGCAACGCCAACGATCTCGTTACAGATCGATAGCGACTTGGTAGGCGTAGCCATCGATCTGCCCGGCCCGCTTGCCAAGACCGCGGATGAGAGCCTGCCGAGCAGACTTGCCCTGACGCGCCGCGGGGAGAGCCAGAACTGGCGGTTGAATCTCGGGTCGGACCTCCAGGCGGTTGTGCAAACAGGCGGGCCCAGTATGCGTGGCGACGTGCGCTATCGCAGTGGCAACCCCGTGCTGAGTAGTGAGCCAGGCTTGAGTCTGGCGGCGCGTTTCGAGCAGATTGAGCTACCCCTTTGGCAGCAATGGGTTAAGCAGAACCGAACTTTGCTGCCCGATCAGATGCAGGGCACAGAAGCGGCGGATCCGGGTCAAAGAGCCAGTGCCAAAATAGCCTATGTGCGGACGTTAGACCTGCGGGTGGATGAGTTTATCGGTTTCGGTCAGACACTGGATGATCTGGCCATGAGTGCAATTCGTGACGAGGCCGGCTGGCTATTCGATATCGACCAGCCCCGCATGCGCGGTCAAGTTATCGTTCCGAACCTGAAAGCTCAGCCAGTGGTATTCAACATGCAGCGGCTTTCTCTGGCACGGGAGGATCACGCGCCGCGGGTCGATGCTCTGGCCAGTCCTTTGGTGCCCGAGGATCCCCTTCCGGGAGTGAACCCCTTTGAGTTACCCCCCGTAGACGTCAACATAGATACCTTATACTGGGGAGCTGACCCTGTGGGAGGCTTGAGCTTTAAGATGCGTCCAGGTCAACGGGGCGCGCGTATAACCGGTCTGGATGTGAATCTGCGCGGTCTGCATCTGACAGGTGACATGGACTGGAACGCAGCAGGACCGACCAGCGGGTTTCGGGGCAAACTTGACACTGACGATATCAGCGAGGTGTTGCGGGCATGGGGTTACGCTCCAACGCTTACCAGCCGAAGCTTCGTTACCACCGCGGATCTGGTCTGGTCCGGATCGCCCGTTTTCTTCGCGCTCGGACGCAGCAGCGGTGATCTGCAAATCAATGCGCGCAACGGTACATTGCAGAGCGGCGAAGGCTCGGCCGATGCACTGCGTGTGTTTGGCTTGCTTAACTTCAACGCCTTGACTCGCCGGTTGCGGCTCGATTTCAGTGACCTGTTCGGTCGCGGCACCGCCTATGACACTCTCGCCGGTGATCTGCAGCTGAAAGAGGGTGTTATGCGCACCCGCAGCCCTTTGATTATGGACGGGCCGGGAGCCAAGATGCAGCTAGACGGTCAGTTAGACCTGCCGGCAGGCAGCATTGATATGGGTATGCTGGTAACCTTGCCAGTAACAAATAACCTGCCGTTGGCGGCTATTATCGCCGGGGCGCCTTATATTGGCGGCGTATTGTTTCTCGCCGACAAGATACTGGGCGACCGGGTAGCACGGTTTGCCTCGGTCAAATACCGAATCAGTGGCGACTGGCAGCAGCCTACGATTGAGTTCGACAGGGCGTTCGATAATGAAGCAGCCCTTGAGGAGTGATCAGCATGCATCAGGTAGCAGCGATACAAATGATCAGTGGTCCCGATGTGCAGGCCAATCTGGATCAGGCCGCGCTGCTTATAGCCGAGGCCGCAGGCGCGGGGGCGAAACTGGTGCTCCTGCCAGAATGCTTCGCCGCGCTCGGTAACCGCAGTCTGCAGGCTATCGCCGAGACGGAACTGGTCGGTGAGCAACCCATTAGACGCTTTCTATCGGACCAGGCACGTCGGCACGGGATCTGGTTGATCGGTGGCAGTATTCCGTTACCGCGCGCCGAGGGCAATAAACCGATGGCCTGTTGTCTGGTTTTTGATGATCAGGGGCAGGAGGTGGCCCGCTATGACAAGTTACACCTCTTCGATGTCGATGTGGACGACAGCCAAGGCAGCTACCGTGAATCCAACGATTACGCCTATGGCGATACAGTCGTCTGTATCGATACGCCGGTAGGCCGGGTCGGGCTGAGTATTTGTTACGACCTTCGATTTGCCGAACTCTACATCGCATTAAGCCGCGCCGGAGCGGATCTGATAGTGGTACCCTCGGCATTCACCGCGGTTACCGGGGAGGCGCATTGGGAAGTACTGCTGCGCGCCCGGGCGATCGAAACCCAGTGTTACATTCTTGCCGCCAATCAGGGTGGGCTTCACCCTGGCGGCCGTGAGACCTTTGGCCGCAGTTGCCTCATTGATCCTTGGGGTGAGGTTCAGGCCTCCCTGGCCGAGGGTAAAGCGGTCCTTTGTCAGAGTATCGATCTCAATTACCTGAAAAAAATTCGTGAACGTATGCCGGTTGCCCAGCATCGCCGGTTCGCGCAGGCGGACATCATTGCCGCGGCCGCCAAGGAGTCAGATTGAATGAGTAATGTTTTAACCCAAGTGGAAAATCGCCTGCTTATGCCGGCCGATCTCAGCCCTGACAGCGTCGCGGGCGTCCTTGGCCAGTTAGTCTCCACGCCTGGTGTGGATGCCGCTGACCTGTACTTTCAGCACCAGATCAGCGAGTCGTGGGTGTTGGAAGACGGTATCGTCAAGGAGGGTAGCTTCAATGTCGATCAGGGGGTGGGTGTGCGCGCCCAGTCTGGTGAGAAAACCGGCTTTGCTTACAGCAATGATATCCGCCTGGCCGCATTGAGTCAGGCGGCTGGTGCAGCCCGCTCGATAGCCCGATCCGGCCAGGCAGGCAGCGTAAAGGCCTGGGATCGTGGCAACAGCGCACCCTTATACTCCGCGGAGAATCCCCTGGATGTCATGCCTCAGGCAGACAAGGTTGCTTTTCTGCAGCGGCTGGACGCCTATACCCGAAGTCTGGATTCACGTATCACCCAGGTGTCTGTGAGTATGGGTGGCGTTCACGATACGGTGCTGGTGGCGTCCAGCGACGGCACCTGGGCAGGTGATATTCGGCCACTGGTGCGGCTCAATGTGAGTGTCATCATCGAACACAACGGCCGGCGCGAGCGTGGCGGCTCCGGTGGCGGCGGGCGAACAGACTATCGCTTTTTCGAAGCGGAGGAGCGCGCGATGGGTTATGCCCGCGAAGCGGTGCGGCAGGCTGTGGTCAATCTGAGTGCGATCCCGGCACCGGCCGGCAGCATGCCGGTGGTCATGGCACCAGGCTGGTCCGGGGTGCTGTTGCACGAGGCGGTCGGCCATGGTCTTGAGGGCGACTTCAACCGCAAGGGCAGTTCGGCCTACAGCGGGCGGGTGGGAGAGAAAGTGGCATCCAGCCTGTGCACTATTGTCGATGACGGAACGCTGCCTGGCCGTCGGGGATCACTGAGCATGGATGATGAGGGCAATCAGACCAATTGCACCACACTGATCGAAAACGGCATTCTCAAAGGTTATATGCAGGACAAGCTCAATGCGCGACTGATGGGCGTGGCTGCTACGGGTAACGGCCGTCGCGAATCCTACGCGCACCTGCCTATGCCGCGGATGACCAACACCTACATGCTCGCTGGTGAAAGTGATCCACAGGACATCATCAAGTCAGTCAAGAAGGGTATTTACTGCGCGAATCTTGGTGGCGGTCAGGTCGACATCACCAGCGGCAAGTTTGTCTTCTCCACCAGCGAGGCCTATCTAATCGAGGACGGCAAGATTACGGCCCCGGTGAAAGGTGCGACGCTTATTGGTAACGGCCCGGAAGTCATGAACCGAGTGTCCATGGTAGGTCATGATCTAGCGCTCGATAGCGGTGTCGGAACCTGCGGCAAGGACGGTCAGTCATTGCCGGTGGGCGTCGGGCAGCCGACCGTCAAGATCGACCAAATTACTGTTGGCGGCACTGGCTAAAGCGCACCGTTTCATAGCGCTGGACGTTCGATGGGCCCTCAGGGGCTTTCGAAGCGTCCTGCGAGTCGGTTTTTCTTCACCTGATCCGCAGGGAAGACCCGCCCGCTCATTGCAATATAGACACCATGGCCGAGTGTATTGAGCGCCCCGACTGCCAGACCCAGGTTGAACAGGGCATCAGAATCACGAAAGCGAGCGGGCTGCATCGCGCCGGTCAGCACGATGACTTTATCCGGTATGTCCGCCAAACCTGCCGCCGTCACGGTCATGGTGTCGGTGCCGTGGGTGATCAGCACATGTTCATAGGGGCATGCTGCCACCGTATCGTGGATCAGTTGTCGGTCGGCGTCATCCAATTCGAGGCTGTCTTTTCTGATCAGTGATTGGACAGAATAGCCGACGTTGGCCCGCCCCTGCTCCATCAGCTCTCCAGCTACCGGCTCACCGATCTGATACTCGCTTAGTGCATCGTAATAGAGTTTGTCGAGGGTGCCGCCGGTACCATAAATCTGTATAAACATGGGTTGCTCCAACAGTGACGGAAATCAGTATGCCTGTAGATACACCTGAAAGCAGCCCCGCGCCGGAGGCAGTCAGAATCTGGTGGGTGTATATGGTCCGTGCAGAGAACGGCCATCTATACACCGGCATCAGCACGGATCCAGCACGGCGATTTGTGCAGCATCAAAAGGGTAAAGGTGCGCGTTTCTTCAATCGCAGTCCGGCGCAGGCACTGGTATGGTCAGAGGTTTGTCACTGCCACACCGACGCGTTGCGCCGGGAAATAGCCATCAAGGCTCTGGGCAAGACGGCCAAGGAGCAACTGATCAGTCAGGCCAATGGCGAGTCATTTGTTCCCAAGAGTGACTTTGCAGGGTCTTGTGCACCAGTTAAGCTAAGCCACCCTTGACTGGAGAATACCTATGAGCGATCTGATCCTGCACCATTATCCGCAATCCCCGTTTGCCGAGAAGGTCCGCCTGATGCTGGGCTTCAAGGGGCTGGCCTGGAAATCGGTAATGATTCCCGCAGCGATGCCCAAGCCTGATCTGACCGCGCTGACTGGCGGCTATCGGCGTACGCCTGTGATGCAGGTGGGCGCCGACATTTACTGCGATACGACGTTGATCGCAAGACTGCTGGAGGAGACAAAGGCCACTCCGGCGTTGTTTCCCGAGGGGCGCGAAGCGGCTAGCTCGGCCCTGGCACAATTCGCCGATCAAGTGCTATTTCAGCACGCGGTAGCCATCAACTTTCAGCCCCATGGCCTGGCTGCCCGTTTTGCCGGTGCTCCGGAGGCCATGGTCAAAGGCTTTATGGCAGATCGACAAAAGCTTTTTCAGGGTGGCAGCGCCAGTCGGCTGGAAGCGCCTGTTGCTCTTTCCCAGTGGCCAACCCTGTTGGGTCGTCTGGAAACCCAGCTGAAAAGAGACGGCGAGTACCTGCTAGGCAATCAGGCTTGTATCGCGGATTTCGCCTATTATCATCCGCTGTGGTTCGTTGCCAGTAATGCGGCGGTTGCCGGTGCGCTCGATGGCTATCCAGCAGTCAGAGACTGGATGTCACGTATGGCCGATTTTGGTCATGGCTCGCAGACTGATCTGGACTCCTCGGCTGCGCTGCAGATTGCAAACGATGGCACCCCTCGTGCGTACACTGCAAGCGACTTTGTCAGCCCGGAAGGTTTGCAAGTTGGTCAAGCGGTGCAGGTCAACGCAGTGGATTACGGTACCGACCCAGTGGCGGGCAAGCTGGTATACGAAGACGCTGAAGAAATCGTGATAGCGCGCGATGATGAGCGGGCCGGCCAGGTTCAGGTGCACTTTCCACGATTTGGCTTTCGCATCCAGGCGGCTTGATCGTTGATCGGGCTTCTGAGCGGTATCTGCGCGCAGGGGCCCGATGCCATGAGACAGAGGAATCAGAGCTTTTTGGTTTCAGGACTTGATCATTTAGCCACCACTGGTCACCATACATTTCCCACCGACACGGCAATCGCCGAGCGGTTATTGAACATGTCAGCAGGCTGCATCAGGCGCAATGGTTTTAACGACTAACAAAGTCTTTCTGTGCCAGATGTTTTTAGCAATGGCTATTGTGTCCGCATTGTCATTGCCGACCCTGGCCGATACGACCCAGGCACCTTCCAAGACTGATCCAGCTGATCCAGCTGATCCAGCTGATGCGCAGGCGCATTGTGCTGCGCCAGCTCAACGTTTTATGGATCAATTGAACGCCACGGATGCGGGTGTTGGCAAGCGCATTGATGATGTCTTGCGCGATGAGTTTGTGCGCAACCTTGAGCGGTGCCGAGCGTCCTATCAATATCAGTTGAAACAGCTGGAGATCGAATTCAATGACCTGCCGGTGGATGCCTATTGCCACTCGGTGCGTCGGGAATTCATCGATGCTGAATCGCTCTTCGACATAGCTGTAGCAAGGGTAAGGCAGCTGCCGCTGAACGGTGACGAAGAACAGCGGACCGCGGTGGACTTTTTTGCCCATGCCAGCGACGCGCTGGTTCGCTCTGTGAATGGACTGTTTCTCCTCCGTCACGGTATTTGTGTGGAGGAGCGCATCACGCCTTTTGATCAGCCGCCGTTCGGTGGCAGTCCAAGTCAGACATATTCTCATATCGAATAGATCGCACCGGTCGGCAGCAATGCCGCTTCGCATGCGATGATGATGATACAGATATTCCGCGACGCGGCTGTATAGCCGTCTCGACTCTACTACGGAGGCATCGTGAACGACATTATCCAGGTGAAAGGCATCACCAAGACATACGCAACGGGCTTCAAAGCCCTGGACGGCATCGACCTGAATATTCGCCGTGGTGAGATATTTGCTTTACTTGGGCCTAACGGTGCGGGCAAGACTACCCTTATCAGTATTATCTGCGGCATCGTCAATGCCACGGCCGGGCAGGTCATCGTCGATGGCCATGATATTGTTCGTGACTATCGGGCAGCACGGAAGACAATTGGTCTGGTGCCGCAGGAGCTGACTAACAACATGTTTGATAGTGTCTGGGCGACCATGAAGCTCAGTCGCGGGCTATTTGGTAAGGCACCTAACGCTGCGCACCTGGAAAAGGTCTTGCGCGATCTGTCGTTGTGGGACAAGCGCAACGAGAAAATCATGAGCCTGTCCGGAGGCATGAAGCGGCGCGTGCTGATTGCCAAGGCGCTCTCCCACGAGCCCGATGTGTTGTTTCTGGATGAGCCGACCGCAGGCGTTGATGTGGAGCTGCGCCGGGACATGTGGGAGATGGTCCGGCTTCTGCGAGACAAGGGCGTGACGATCATTTTGACCACCCATTACATCGAAGAGGCCGAGGAGATGGCCGACCGTATCGGGGTGATCAATGGCGGTCGTCTCATCCTGGTGGAAGACAAGGCCACGCTGATGCGCAAGCTGGGTACCAAGCAATTAAGTATCCACTTGCAGCAGCCTCTGACTCACATACCGGAGACGGTGGCGGAATATCAATTGGAGCTGGCGCAGGGTGGCCACGCTCTGGTCTACACCTTTGATGCCCTTACGGAGCAGACGGGAATTGCTGAGCTGTTGCGGGCGCTGGCGCGCGAAGGGATTGAGTTCAAGGATCTGCACTCCAGCCAAAGCTCTCTGGAGGACATCTTTGTCGGGCTGGTTCACAATCATCCTGGACAGCTGAAACAGCAGGCTACCGAGGAGCTGTCATGAATGTATATGGAATCAAAGCGATCTATCAATTTGAAATGAACCGCATGCGCCGCACGCTGCTGCAAAGCGTTGCCTCTCCGGTTATTTCTACGTCGCTGTATTTTGTGGTGTTTGGCGCGGCGATCGGTTCGCGCATGGCTGAGGTGGATGGCGTAGGTTACGGCGCGTTCATCATTCCGGGTCTGATCATGCTGATGTTGCTCAACGAAAGTATTTCCAACGCCTCGTTTGGTATCTACATGCCCAAATTTACCGGCACCATCTATGAAGTCCTCTCGGCACCGGTGTCGCCGGCGGAGATTGTTATTGGCTACGTCGGAGCCGCCGCTACGAAGTCGGTCATTCTTGGTTTGCTGATTTTGGTCACGGCGAGAATCTTCGTCCCGTACGAGATACAGCATCCGGTCTGGATGCTCTGTTTTCTGGTGCTCACGGCAGTCACATTCAGTCTGTTCGGGTTTATTATCGGGGTCTGGGCTGACGGGTTCGAAAAGCTGCAGATTATTCCGTTGATGATTGTTACCCCGCTGGCATTCCTGGGCGGCAGTTTTTACTCGATCAGCATGTTGCCGCCGATCTGGCAGACCATCACCCTGTTTAATCCGGTGGTCTACTTGATCAGCGGATTTCGCTGGAGTTTTTACGGCGTTGCCGACGTCCACATTGCGGTCAGTCTGGCCATGACGCTGGTGTTTCTGCTCGTTTGCCTTGGCATTGTCGGTTGGATATTCAAGACCGGTTATAGACTCAAGCCTTAAGCGCTCAGAGTCAGTCCTGAATGTCGCCACTCAGCGCTCTGACCCGTGCATAAGGATAGTTCTGTAGTGCGGCAAAGCCGGGAATTTGCCTTGCTTTCATCCGGGTGAACAGCGGCGTGGTGATACCGCAGAGAAAGCGCGTAAGGCATTCGCTACCGGGCGCCAAGCCATTCAGTGCTGTATGGCTCTGAATAAAAGGCTCGGCCAGCGAGCGAAGTCGGGCAGCGTCTGGCAGCTCTGCCTGCGGCGGCTTGGGTAAGGCTTGATGTCGGCCGTCGCACACCGAGCAATGGCCGCAGTGCAAAGGCGCCTGCTCGTCGCCAAAATGCAGGGCCAGTCGATGGCTCAGGCAGGTGTCAGTGGCGAAGAGATTGAGCATCGCGTGGATGCGACGTATTTCGCTCTGCTCCTGCATGAGGAAATATGTGTGTAACTCTTTTGCCAGTGTTTGTGGGTCGAACTCTCGGGCGACCAAGGCATACACTTCGGTCATCTGCTTGCTTTCCATCTCGATCCAGCCCTGCTCCTGAAAGTAGTCCAGGGCTTTGATTACCCGGCCGCGCTCGGCCCCATTTTGCTGCCAGAGCGCTTCGAAATCCACAGTGCACCAGGTGCGTGCCCGCGTTGATGTACTGACAATCGCCTGAACAAACTGCTGCCGCTCACCCTGGAAGCGAGCGACTAATTCGTCCGCTGCGAGCAGGTACTTGAAGCGGTATTCGGCAAAATAGGCGTAGCGAGGTGCAATGATTCCGCGCAACTCCAGTTGCACCAGCAGAGTCTTGAGTGGCAGTTGACGAATATTACTCAGCGAGGAGAGGGCGTTGAGCATAATCTCCCACTGTCCCGACTGGTCAGGGGTGGCCAGTAGATCGTCCAGCACGCTGCGGATGCCGATCAGTTCCGGTGTGTCGCCATAGACAAAGTTTTCCAGCACATTCAGATTGTCCCGGTTAGCCAGAATCAGGCAACGCGACGGTTCACCGTCACGCCCGGCGCGGCCGATTTCCTGACTGTAGTTTTCGATCGATTTTGGCAGATCATAATGCACCACATTGCGGATATTGCTCTTGTCGATGCCCATGCCGAAAGCGATGGTTGCGACAATGCAATTGATCTGTCCGCCCATGAACTGTTGCTGGATAGTCTCCCGGCGCTCGTGCGCAAGGCCTGCGTGGTAAGCGCTGGCTGCAATGCCTTGGGTGCTCAGCTGGAGGGCAACATCCTCTGCGGTTTTTTGTTGAGTCACATAGACGATGGATGCCTCTGTAGGCCGAGCGCCAAGCCATTCAACAAGCCTGCCGGGCTTGTCAGCGGCAGCCACCGGCTCAACACCCAGATGCAGATTGGGACGGTAGAAACCGGTTGTCACTACATCTTCCCCGGCAATAGCGAAGCGCGATTGCATATCCGCGATAACTGGCGGGGTCGCTGTGGCAGTCAACAGTAGTACCTGAGGGATATTCAGTTGTTGCTGATACGCCGGTAGTTTCAGGTAATCGGGACGAAAATTATGCCCCCACTCGGAGATACAGTGTGCTTCGTCGACGACCATCAATGAGATAGGCACTTGTTGGATAAAATGTCGGAACCGCTCATTCTTTAATCGCTCGACCGAGATCATCAGGATCTTCAGTTCGCCGTTACGTGCTCGGGCCATGACCCGATTACTCTCGTCCCGGCCCTGGGCCGAGTCAATGCTGCCTGCGGCAATACCATGGCGCTCAAGAAACATCAGCTGATCCTGCATCAGCGCCAGCAGCGGCGAGATAACCAGGGTCAGATGCGGCAGATGCAGGGCAGGGAGCTGGTAGCAAAGGGACTTGCCCGAGCCGGTAGGGAATATTGCGGCCGCGGAGCGACCTGCCAGCACGGAGGTGATGGCCGCCTCCTGGCCGGGACGAAACTGGCTGAAGCCAAAAGTGTCGAGCAGTGTCTGTTTGATCATGGTGACATGGTGCGCAATTTGCGTCGTCTTGTCTGCGACCTGTCGCACAATCAATCAAATAGCCCCTGTTTCAGCGGCTTTTTTTATTCCGCAGTTGCTGGACCAGGCCCTTGGGCGGGTGTTTTATAACCAGCGAATCCTGACCTTCGTCGTATTCCACCTGTTCACCGAGCAGGTGTGCTTCGAAGCTGATCGACAGGCCATTAGCCTTGCCATAAAAACGCATGAAGTTGCTCAGGGTACGTTTGTCCGCTGGAATTTCCGGGGACAGGCCGTAATCCTTGTTGCGAATGTAATCGTAGAAGGCACGCGGTTTTTCTTCGTCGATGACACCAGAGAGCTCCTCCAGCGCGACCTGTTCGCCATGACGAGCCTGGCTGTTGACGTAGCCGCTCATGGCCTTGGTCTTGTCGCGCAAGGTTTCGGGCTGGTAATCCGCTTCGCCAACATAATCGCTGAAGGCTTGCAGCAGGGTAGTGGTTTCTGCTTCAGGATTGGCGCCTTCGATACAGCCGATGAAGTCGCGAAAGTAGTCCGAGACCCGTTTGCCGCTGCGCCCACGGATGAAGGAGATGTATTTGGTCGATTGGGCGTTCTGTTTCCACTCGGTCAGATTGATCCGCGCCGCCATGTTCAAGCTGGATAGATCCAGGTGCCGTGCCGAAGCCACCTCCAGACTGTCGGTGACAGTGACCCCTTCGGTATGGTGCAACAGGGCGATAATCAGAAACGCGGTCATGCCCTGACGGTAGCGGATATAGAGTACATGGCCGCCCAGTGCGAGATTGGAGCCCTCCATCAGGGTTTTCAGCTGCTCGGTGGACTGGCGTGAGAAACCGATGAAATCCTGCTCACCGTCGACCAGCTGCTGCAACCAACCGCTGAATGGGTAGGCCCCGCTTTCGGGCTGGAAATAGCCCCAGGCCTTATTTGGCTTGCTATTGTAGGCATCGATCAGGCCGGCAAGCAGCTGCTCGAGGGCCTCGGAGTTGGTCAGCTCGCTGTCGCGCAGGCTCAGGCTGGCCGGTTGGCCGTCGGGTTTCTTGTGAATCTGATGAACAATACTGTTATCGATGGGCATGGTGTCTCTTCTGTTGCTGATACCGGGCGGTCCGGATTGAGCCCCGGCCCGCCTCGAGCCTAAAGGCTGGCAATATGACTACGTTGTTCGCTGAGTTGGCTCAGAGCCTTTTCAGCATCGGCGAGTTTGCCACGCTCCTTGTCGATCACCGCCGGCGGCGCCTTGTCGACAAATCCGGCGTTACCCAGCTTGCCGCCGATGCGTTTGACTTCGCCTTGCAGACGTTGGATCTCTTTGTCCAGTCGGGCCAACTCGGCGGTCTTGTCGATCAGGCCTGCCATGGGCACCAGTACTTCCAACTCGCCGACCAGGGCGGTAGCGGATAGAGGTGCTTCGTCGCCTTCTGCCAGGACGGTGACCGAGGATAGTTTGGCAAGCTTCTTCAGGAAGGTGTCGTTGTCTGCCAGTCGGCGGTGATCTTCCTGTGCAGCGTTGCGCAGCAGCAGATCAAGTTCCTTGCCGGGGGCAACATTCATTTCGCCGCGAATGTTGCGTACGCCGAGGATAAGTCCCTTGAGCCATTCGATGTCCTGCTCGGCAGTTTCATCCAGTCGCCTCTCGTCGGCCTGTGGCCAGGGCTGGAGCATGATCGTAGGGCCAGTTTTACCCGCCAGCGGGGCCACGCGTTGCCAAATCTCTTCGGTGATAAAGGGCATGAACGGATGTGCCAGACGCAGGGCTGCTTCCAGCACGCGCACCAGTGTACGGCGGGTGCCCCGCTGGCGCTCGGCCGGAGCGTTTTCGTCCCACAGAACCGGTTTGGACAGTTCCAGATACCAGTCGCAGTATTGATTCCAGATGAATTCGTAGAGTGCCTGTGCCGCCAGATCAAAACGAAATTGATCAAGCTGCCGGGTCACTTCGGTTTCGGTACGCTGCAAGGCTGAAATGATCCAGCGATCGGCCAGGGTCAGCTCTACCGCTGCTGCGCCATCGATGCCGGTGTCGTTGTCTTCGCACTGCATCATCACATAACGCGCGGCGTTCCAGATCTTATTGCAAAAGTTGCGATAGCCTTCAACGCGACCCATATCGAACCGGATATCCCGTCCGGTGGAAGCCAGGGAGCAGTTGGTAAAGCGCAGGGCATCTGTGCCATAGGCGGCGATCCCGTCAGGGAACTCGTCGCGGGTCTGCTTCTCGATCTTGGCCGCCATTTTTGGTTGCATCATGCCGCTGGTGCGCTTGGTTACCAGTGACTCCAGATCGATACCATCGATGATATCCAACGGGTCGAGTACGTTGCCCTTGGACTTGGACATCTTATGGCCCTGGCCATCGCGGACCAGACCATGCACATAAACCGTCTTGAAGGGGACCTGAGCGCTGCCGTCTTCGTGTTTCATCAAATGCATCGTCAGCATGATCATCCGCGCAACCCAGAAGAAAATGATGTCGAACCCGGTCACCAGAACATCGGTTGGGTGAAACGTCTTCAATGCCTGGGTCTGCTCGGGCCAGCCAAGGGTAGAGAAAGTCCACAAGCCGGAGCTGAACCAGGTATCGAGAACGTCTTCATCCTGGCGCAGGACAGCGTCGCCAAGGTTGTGTTTGGCGCGTACTTCGGCTTCGTCGCGACCCACATAGACCTTGCCGGACTCGTCATACCAGGCTGGAATGCGGTGCCCCCACCAGAGCTGGCGGCTGATGCACCAGTCCTGAATGTCACGCATCCAGCTGAAGTACATGTTCTCGTATTGTTTAGGCACGAACTGGATTCGTCCATCCTCTACTGCTGCAATCGCGGGCTCGGCCAGAGGCTTGGTCGACACATACCACTGGTCGGTCAACCAGGGCTCGATGATCACGCCCGAGCGGTCGCCCTTGGGTACCTTGAGTGCGTGCGGCTCGATTTTTTCCAGCAGACCGGCTGCCTCGAAATCGGCGACGATACGCTTACGTGCTTCGAAGCGGTCCAGGCCCGCGTATTCAGCAGGCAAGCTCGGATCGATATCGGTGTTCATGGTGCCGTCGATATTGAAGATCTGGGCACTGGCAAGAATTGCCGCGTCCTTGTCGAGAATATTGATCAGCGGCATAGCGTGACGTTTTCCGACTTCGTAATCGTTAAAGTCGTGGGCCGGGGTGATCTTCACGCAACCAGTGCCAAATTCGGGATCGCAGTAGTCATCCGCGACGATGGGAATGCGCCGGCCAACCAGTGGCAGCTCAATGAACTTGCCGACCAGCGCCTGATAGCGCTCGTCCTGTGGATTGACGGCCACTGCAGTATCGCCCAGCATTGTTTCGGGACGTGTGGTGGCAACGATCAAATAGGTTTGACCCTCGGCCGTGGTTGCGCCGTCTGCCAGCGGATAACGCAGGTTCCACAGCGAGCCTGTTTCGTCGTGATTTTCCACTTCCAGATCGGATATCGCGGTGTGCAGCGCCGGGTCCCAGTTCACCAGGCGCTTGCCGCGGTAGATCAGGCCGTCTTCGTGTAAGCGCACAAAGGCTTCCTTGACCGCTTCGCACATGCTTGGGTCCATGGTGAAGCGTTCGCGGCTCCAATCTACCGAGCTGCCCAGGCGGCGTATCTGCCGGGTGATGTTGCCGCCGGATTCTTCCTTCCACTGCCAGACTTTATCGAGAAACTGTTCGCGGCCCAGGTCATGACGTGACTGACCTTGAGTTGCGAGCTGGCGCTCGACAACCATCTGGGTCGCGATGCCAGCGTGGTCCGTGCCGGGCTGCCACAGGGTGTTGCGGCCTTGCATGCGGCGGAAACGGATCAATGCATCCATGATCGCGTTATTGAAACCATGACCCATGTGCAGGCTACCGGTCACGTTTGGTGGTGGCAGCGCAATGGTGTAGGACTCGCCCGAGCCCTGGGGTGCGAAGTAGTTATTCTGCTCCCAGTTCTGGTACCAGGAAGATTCGATAGCGTGGGGCTGGTAGGTCTTGTCCATGGGTATGCTGGGTATCCGATTGGTCAGTCGGCGACAGGCCGTGCCGGTTGCGGCGTAGCAGGCAGGATCATCGCGGAAAAAACACCCATTATAGCGGGCAGGGGGCGCTGAGGCCCAGCCCGCAGGCGCTTATTTAAGTTGCTCGCGCACCATCTGCTGCAACTTGTCCTGCAGGCGATTACGCAGTTCGGCCTCAATGGTCGGCATCATGTCATCTATGACTTCCTGCAGAATGAGGTGTGCTTCGGCCTGCAGGCGTGCCTCCATACGGACTTCCCGTGCGCCGGTGTGCGCACTGTCACGACTGATACTCTGGCGTGTCGAGGGGCGTGTCGAGGGCGGAGGGACGTGGCCGGCCATCAGGCGATCCAGTTGTACCCGTTCCTCAGCTAGTCTTGCTAGTTGATCATAGGGCAGAAACGGATTCGGCTTGGGCGTTGGGGGGCGTGCAGGCAAGGGCTGGGTAGCGTTTAGGGTAAGCTGCGCTGCAGGTGCAAGTGCAGGGGGATTGCCTGCGATCAGGCTGACAGGCGTCAGTGGCTGGCTGAGGTCCAGACCGGGAGCGTCAGTAATGATGTCCTGCAGGAGGGGTATGTCCAGTTGCGCGTCAGTGCTGCCTGCAATACTACCGGTGGGCTCTGATGGCTCGTCCAGCAGAGTACGAATGGACTCCAGGTCCTTGAGCAGACGTGATGGTTCCGAAGGGTCGCGCTGCGCCATGATTCATCCTGCTGTCCGTATCTGATGGGTTTGCAGAGGATAGCCCCGTTCGCGGTAAAAGCGAAACCGCTCGCGTGCCGGAAGGCGAATAGGGTCGTGCTCGACGACAATTTCGGCCAGCCGGCTAAACCGGCTAAACGATTCGACGGTGTTGTCCGCGAGATTGATCAGTAAATCGTTGTGCGCAGCGTGGGGATCACCGTGGCCACACACCACCGCCTGCGCGGGGTCATCAGCAGCCAGGCCGTGGGGCAGGAATGAGTCGGCGCGAAAGCGCCATAACAGACGATCCAACGTCTCGGTTTGCTCGGCATCTGTGCAGTTGAGATAGACCCGGTGACCCTTGATCCAGGCTTTGTGTGCCAGTCTGCAGGCATAATCCAGGCGCAGGCCCGGGTCGGCGCTGGTCAGCAGGTAGAAATCGATGCGTGTCATGGTGGCTACCTGGGAGGCAGGCGACAGGTGGCGGGCGTGGTGTTGCCCGGCCTGTCGCTGCTGATCACTGGATCTGGTTCAGAAGATACTGCATCAATAGCGGTACGGGACGTCCTGTTGCGCCTTTGTCCTTGCCGCCGCTGGTCCAGGCCGTGCCGGCAATATCCAGGTGTGCCCAGGGGTAGGCCTTGGCATAGCGTGACAGGAAGCAGCCCGCGGTTATGCTACCGGCCTTCGGGCCACCGATGTTGCCCATGTCGGCGAAGGGGCTGTCCAGTTGTTCCTGGTACTCCTCGAATAGAGGTAGTTCCCATGCACGATCATCGGCCTGTTTGCCGGCGCTCAGTAGTTGCTGCACCAGCGCTTCATTGTTACCCATCACTGCCGAGGTATTGCTACCCAACGCGACAATGCAGGCGCCGGTGAGGGTGGCGATATCGACGACACTGGCGGGTTTGAAGCGTTCGGCGTAGGTCAGGGTGTCGCAAAGCACCAGTCTGCCCTCGGCGTCGGTATTGAGGATCTCGATAGTCTGGCCGGACATGCTGGTGACAATGTCGCCTGGCTTGGTGGCCGTTCCGCTGGGCATATTTTCTGCCGAGGCCACAAGGCATACCAGATTGATCGGTAGTTTCAGGGCAACAACGGCTCTAAGAACCCCAAACACGGTCGCAGCGCCACACATGTCGTACTTCATTTCGTCCATATTCGGTGACGGCTTGATGCTGATACCACCGGTATCGAAGGTAATGCCTTTGCCGACCAGCACATGAGGCTGATCCTTGGCCTTGGCGCCCTGGTAGCTCATGCGGATCAGTTTGGCGGGTTCCGCACTGCCTGCGCTGACGGACAGCAGGGCGCCCATACCAAGCGCTTTCATATCCTTTTCATCGAGAATCTCGACGTCCAGTTCCTTGTAGGTCTTGCCCAAAGCCTTGGCTTGATTGGCCAGATAGGTCGGTGTGCAGACGTTGCCTGGCAGATTGCCCAGGGTGCGAGTCAGGTCGATACCGTCGCTGATGGCCTCGGCATGCTCTGCCGCAAGCTTGAGCTGGCCCGCATCGGCCTTGTCGGCAGACCAGATCAGACATTTCTTGAGTCGTGGTTTGCTGGCTTTGAGTGTTTTGAACTGATCAAACTGGTAGAGGTTTTCGCGTATTGTTTCCAGCATGAGGCGCGTGCGTGCATACAGGTCGCGTCCACTGACTGGCAGCTCGGCCAGTGTCAGCAGCGCATCAGTGGCGCCACCATCCTTCAATGTAATGATGACTTTCTGGACCAGTTTGCGGAACTGCCGGTCGCCAAGTTCGGCATCCTTGCCCCGGCCCACCAGCAATATACGCTGCGCACTAATACCCGGCAGACCAAACAGCATGAGGGTCTGGCCGCTTTTACCGGTAATATCGCCCTGCTTGATTGCAGCGCTAATCTGGCCACTGCACGCGTGATCCAGTTCCGCAGCGGGACCCTCAAGGGGAGCGCCCTCACTGATGGCGACGACCAGGCAGCCGCTCTTGATGGTTTCGAGTGTGCCGTGCTTGACGTTAAAGTCCATTAGTACTCCCCAAGACAAATGATGTTGATTGACTGATAATGCAGTCAGCGAGTCGGACCGCCGTGCGCCGAGATCGGCGTTACATTGGCATCCAGACTCGATATCCCTCCATTCTGGCTCATTCAAGTGCCTGGGGCCAAGGAAGTTATTGTGATTGTGTTTCGTTATCTGAGCCGTGAAGTGTTGCTTACCCTGACTGCGGTCAGTGGCGTACTGCTGCTCATCATCATGAGTGGACGGTTCATCAAGTACCTCGCCCAGGCGGCCGCGGGCCAACTCGATCCCGGTGTGCTCTTCCTGATCATAGGTTATCGGCTGCCTGGATTCATGGTGCTGATTCTGCCGCTGGGCCTGTTTCTCGGGATCCTGCTGGCATACGGCAGGATGTATCTGGATAGCGAAATGACAGTACTGTCCGC
>Ga0307487_1001281_pt1 | contig 18012 bp, 21 predicted proteins | sample CBIW12metaG_FD_203665 | JGI IMG/M metagenome (GOLD analysis project Ga0307487, IMG submission 203665) | Sea-ice brine microbial communities from Beaufort Sea near Barrow, Alaska, United States - CBIW 1.2 | ecosystem: Environmental > Aquatic > Marine > Coastal | place: USA: Alaska | collected... | reverse complement strand
GTCTGGCACCCGGAGACGCCGCCGCTGGGGCACTGTCGCCTCAAAGGGCCTGTGATCCATGGCGTTTGAAGCCTTCCGACAGCGCATCGGCTCAATCATCGGCGGGTTTGACGCGGCACTGGCCCACAGGCGGTTGCGCGGGTTCCGGGCGTCCCGCGCCCATGTGAACACACTGATCGCGGCCTCGGGTGATACGATCACCGCCCGCGCGCGCTGGCTGGTGCGAAACAATGGCTATGCGGCCAATGCGGTGGAGAGCTTCGCCAGTAATGTGGTCGGTGATGGAATCAAACCCTCGTCGACCATCTCCGATGCGACAAAGAAGGAAGAGTTACAGGCACTGTGGCTGGCATGGACCGATGATGCCGACGCCGAAGGGTTGACGGATTTCTACGGGCTGCAGCGCCGCGCTGCCCGCGAGGTGTTCCTGTCGGGTGAGGTCTTCATCCGCATTCGGCCGCGCAGGGCGGAAGATGGCCTGACCGTTCCCCTGCAATTGCAGATGCTGCCGTCGGAAATGCTGCCGCTCGACCTAAACCGCACGCTACCCGGCGCAGGGTTGATCCGGCGGGTATCGAGTTCGATGCCATCGGTCGCCGCGTCGCTTACCACTTCCTGCGCCGCCACCCCGGTGATCTGACCGATCCTGGCCTCGCGGGCGAAACCGTCCGAGTGTTGGCCGCCGACGTGATCCATGTTCTTGATCCGGTCGAGGCGGGCCAGCTGCGCGGCGTGTCACGCTTTGCCGCTGCTATCGTGAAGCTGTTCACGTTGGACCTCTATGACGACGCGGAGCTGGAGAGGAAGAAGATCGCGGCGATGTTCGCGATGTTCATCACCTCGCCCGCGCCAGAAACCCCGCTGGAACCGACCGAGGAGGATCTGGAGGTCGAACCCGGCCAGGTTGTGCGGCTGGATCCCGGCGAGGACGTCTCGACCCCGGCAACTCCAGACTCGGGCGGCACCTATGAACCCTTCCAATACCGCACTCTGCTGCAAATCGCGGCGGCGCTGGGCATCCCCTATGGCTATCTGACCGGCGACACCGCCAAGGGCAACTTCTCCAACACGCGGATATCGCTGATCGAATTCCGCCGTCGCATCTCGGCCTGGCAGCATGGCGTGCTGGTCTATCAGCTTTGCCGTGCGGTCTGGGCGCGCTGGATGGATACCGCGGTACTGTCAGGCGTCTTGGACCTGCCCGGTTATGACAGCCAGCGCCGCCAATATCTGGCCTGCGCCTGGCTGCCCACGAAATGGGACTGGATCGACCCCATGAAAGACGCCTCGGCCGAGATCGTACAGATCGAAGCGGGCCTCAAATCCCGCACCCAAGCCCTGTCCGAGCGTGGTTACGACGCCGAACAGGTTGACCGCGAAATTGCCGCCGAGCGAAAGCGCGAATTGGCGCTGGGCCTCGACTTCCGCCGCCCCGGATCCCCGGCGCAGGGGCCCGGCGAAGGTGGGGCGAAAGACGCGGATCAGGAAAGCAACAAGGACGACGAGGCCGACGACACCGGCGATGAAAAACCCGACGCCAAGGAGGGCGCATGATGCACCACGCCCAGCGCGCCTTCAACACCCCGCTGATGGTCGATCCGGCCAAGGCGCTGGCGTTCCTGTCAGGGCTCGGGCCGCGCATCACCGGGCAAGACATCACCTTCCAGGGGTTTGGTGTCGAGCAGCTCGACCAAACCACGGCCGCCCTGCCCGCCCGCGCATCCCTGTTCGGCAATGACCTCGCCCAGCGCCATCAGCGCAACGGCAACCAACCCTTTGCCATCATCGACGGCATTGCCGTGATCGAAATCGCCGGAACGCTGGTGCATCGCGGCGCTTGGATCGGGCAATCCTCGGGCGTGACCTCCTATGAGGGGATTGCTGCCCAGCTGCAGGCGGCGCTGGGCGACCCTGCCGTGCGCGGCATTGCGCTGGACATCGACAGCTTCGGCGGCGAGGTCGCTGGTGCCTTCGATATGGCGGATCACATCCGCGCGGTCGGGGCCCAGAAACCTGTCCATGCCTTTATTGCTGAACACGCCCTGTCGGCTGGTTATGTCTTGGCGTCCCAAGCCGACCGGATCGTCCTGCCGCGCACAGGTGGGGTCGGCAGCATTGGCGTGGTGGCGCTCCACACAGACATGAGCGGCGCGCTGGAGCAGAAGGGCATTGCCGTCACGCTGATCCATGCGGGTGCCCACAAGATCGATGCCAATCCCTATCAGCCGCTGCCCGACGCCGTGCAAGACCAGATGCAGCGCGAGTTGGAGGTGGTCCGCTTCCTGTTCGCAGAAACCGTCGCCGCAGGGCGCGGGGATCGGTTGACCCATGCGGCAGCACTTGCCTCCGAAGCGGCCGTGTTTCGCGGTGCCGATGCCATCGCTGCCGGTCTTGCCGACGATCTCGCCGATCCCGTCTCCGCCTTTCGTTCTTTCGCCGCCGCCCAACGCGGTACCATTTCCACCAGCAGAAAGGGTCCACAGATGACCACCACACCCACCGACACCCTGAACCCGGCACCAACTGCCGCCCCTCCTGCCGCAACGGTCGCAGCTGCGGTCAACCCAATTACAACTGAGCCGTCCGCTGTGGCTGTGGCTGCCGCAGCCACCCCCGACGCAGCCACCCTGACCGCCGATGCTGTTCGTTCAGAAGCCGCCGAAGTGGCGCAGGTCTGTGCGCAGGCCGCCCGCCTCGGGGTCCAGATCGACGCTGCTGACGCGGTTACGCGTGGCCTGAAGCCCGAAGCGCTTCGCGCCCGTGTTCTTGCCGACCTTGCCGCCCGCAGCGACGCCGCTGGCATCATCGCCACCGCCCCAGCCGCAGCCGCTTCCAAGGACAGCCCGATCATCGCGGCCGCCAAGAAGGCCACAACCGACGCCAAGCGCTGATCCAACTGCCCCCCCAAAATGGAGACTGACCAATGCCCGTCCTGACGGAACCGCCCAGCATGGGCGATGTCTTCAAATATGAGGTCAACCCGAACTACACCCGCGAGGCCGTGACCCTACTTGTCGGAATGCCGTATCCAGTCGGCTCGGTGCTGGGAAAGATCACTGCCAGCGGCAAATACAAGCTGGCGACCAGCGGTGGCGCGGATGGCGCGCAAACAGCGACGGCCGTACTGCTTTACGCCGTGGATGCCACGCTCGCCGACGCTCCCGGCATTGTCGTCGCCCGTGGCCCCTCGATCGTGTCGCGCGCGAGCCTCGCCTATGACGCCACCGTTGATGATGGGGCAAAGATCACCACCAAGCTCAGCCAGTTGGCCGCTGTCGGCATCATTCCGCGAGACGGCGTCTGACGTTCAGCGTCGTAGCGCATCCGCATCCAGCCCTCTTTTCCTTGGAGACTTCCATGACCCTTGTCCGCAATCCCTTTGACGCTGGCGGCTATTCGCTGGCCGAAATGACGCAGGCCATCAACATCCTGCCCAACCTCTACACCCGCCTCGGCCAGATTGGCCTGTTTAGATTCGAGGGCGTCAGCCAGCGGTCGGTCATCATCGAGCAATATGAGGGCGTGCTGAACCTGCTGCCCTCGGTTCCTCTTGGCGGCCCGGCCACGGTCGGCACCCGCGAGGGCCGGTCAATGCGGTCCTTTGCTCTGCCATGGATCCCGCATGACGATGTGATCCTGCCGGGCGACATCCAAGGCCAACCCGCGCTGGGCGTGTTCGATGGTGCCGACCCGCTGGGCGAGGTGATGAACCGCAAGCTGCAGCTGATGCGGCGCAAGCACGCCCAGACCCGCGAATACATGGAGATGAACGCGCTGCGCGGCATCGTCAAAGACGGCGCAGGCACCACGCTCTACAACTACTTCACCGAGTTTGGGCTCGCGCAAATTTCGGTGGATTTCCTGCTGGGCACCGCTGGCACCAATGTGCAGGGCAAGGTGCGCGAGGTCTTGCGCGCTGTGGAAGACAACTTGCTGGGCGAGGCCATGTCCTCGGTCCATGCGCTCGTCAGCCGCGAATTCTTCGACAAATTGATTGCGCACCCGAAGACCGAAGAGGCCTACAAGTTCTACGCCGCCACCGGCGCGCAGCCCTTGCGCCAGGACGTGCGGCGCAACTTCCCCTTCGCAGGCATCGAGTTCGAGGAATACAGCGGCACCGTCACCCTCTCGACCAAGGCAACCGAACGGCTGGTTCCAGCGAACGAAGGCGTCGCCTTCCCCTTGGGCACGATGGACACCTTCACCACCTATGGCGGACTAGCCAACCTGCTGGAGGCGGCCAACACCATGGGCCTGTCGCTCTATGCCCGCCAGCACCTCGACGAAAAGGGCCGCTGGATCGATCTGATGACCGAGGCCTCAGTCCTGCCGGTCAATAAGCGGCCGCGCATCGCGATCCGTATCCACACCTCGAACTGACGGGTGCATCATGAACGTCTTTGCCGCTGCCATGGACCGCATCTATGCAAATCCGTCCATGGCGGTGGCCGCCCTGTGGATTTCCGCCACCACATCGGAGGAGCGTCCGATCCGTGTCATACGCCGGGCCCCGGATCGGATCACTGAATTTGGAGCTGGGCGGTTTGTCAGCGACACCATGATGGTGGACGTGCGTGTTTCCGACCTGCCCGATCCCCGCACGAGCGATCTGATCGTCATTGGCACGGACAGCTTCTCCATCCAAGGCGAACCTGTCCGTGACCGCGAACGCCTGATCTGGTCATTAGACCTGCGGCCAACATGAGGCTGAGGATCGAGATCAATCCCGACATCGCCGCCTTGATGCAGGCCGAAATCGCCGCCGGGGAAAAGGCTGTCTCCGCCGCCATGCGGGAAGCAGGCACCTCCCTGAAATCCGCTTGGCGCGGCCAAATCACCGGCGCGGGGCTTGGCACGCGGCTCGGCAACAGCATCCGCCTCGCCAGCTTCCCCAAATCCGGCGACAGCCTGAACGCGGCGGCGCTGGTCTGGTCGAACGCCCCCGTCATCATCGGTGCCCATGATACCGGCCCGCTGATCCGGTCAAAGAATGGAATTTGGCTGGCCATCCCCACCCCTGCTGCAGGGAAAAGCACGAAAGGCGGCCGGATCACGCCGCTCGAGTGGGAACGTCGCACCGGCCTGCGCCTGCGCTTCGTTTATCGCCGTCGCGGGCCAAGTCTGCTGGTGGCAGAGGGGCGGCTGAACACCAAAGGCCGCGCTGTCGCGTCCCGCTCGAAAACCGGGCGCGGTGTTACCACCGTGCCGATCTTCCTGCTGGTACCGCAGGTCAGACTGCGCAAGCGGCTGGATCTGGCGCGGGATGCGGAGCGGGTCGCAGACAGCGTGCCGGGGCTGATCGTGGCGAACTGGGCGGAGGGAAAGGTCAAGTGAGAAAAGCTACGGGATATCGATTTTAACTTTCAAGGTGCGCCTGATTTTGGCTAAGGTTTGTCAGCAACATCGTTACTGAAACTCTAGCTGAAAATTAAGGGAAATCCTTGGAATATAATGGCTTCATCTCGACACTCATCGAACGTAGCGAAGACTTGCTTTTGTCTGACAGCACTGACGACTTGAACGTAACGCGACTTCTTCTGGTCTTGAACACTGGTTTTGCTCTGGTTCGTGACCGAATTCTCTCTTGGGAAGATGCGAACGACCCCAGACTGCGAAAGTCAAATCTAAAGAAAGAAATCAAGAAAGCCGGTCGTGCCAACTTGGCCGCACCAATCACCATAAATGATCAGGTGTTCTTCGAAAAATTTCGAAGATGCAATGACTGGTCCTATTTTCGTGTACCAAAAAAGGTATCCTCCAGATCACTCACTGCGCACAATATTGTCGATTCCCTGCGCGAGGCCGAGGAAATTCATTTGGATGGCCTTGAGCTTGATGCGATCACGAGGGCGCTGCGAAACTCGTTCGCGCATGGTGGTGTGTTCCCTATGTCGTCCGCTCAGGCCGGTCAGAGGCTCAAGCCGAGCGCAAAGCATCTTCATGACACTCGACAGATCGACCGGATCTACTTTGCATCGAAGTGGACAGTGACAGAAGACGAGAAACAAGTCGATCGCGGGCGGATCGTTATGGAGTTTGGCACGGAAGCCTTGCGGACGTTTTGGGAGGACTGGAAGGCAATGATACTTGTCGATCGGCAGGCACTAGATCAACTGTTTCGAGCGGCCTGACATGAAGCAAATTGCCTTCTATCCTTGCTGTGCCCGCGATATCCAGCAGCCAGCCGCTGCGTTAACAGGAATCGTTGATGAGATCATCTATTGCGACATCAGCCCCTCGCTGCGAGACCAACCATCAATTGTCGGCGGCAACGGACCCAAACGTACGTTCTGGCAGAAAGACATCCGTGAGGCTCTCGAACAAATCCCGCGTATCGATGTGTTCTTCTATCGACGCGACGGACTGTCCGAAGGCGGAAGCGGGATTTTTGTTCTTGGACGCGAAATCCTACCGATGATCCTTTCAAAGATGATCGCCGATAGTTGCCTCTTGATCACTGACGGTTCCAACTCGAGAGGCGGAACATTCCGAAAAATGAGGCGGAACTCCGGACTACTCATCTGTGGAAAACACGTCACGAAAAGGCCTGAACAGAGGTTCGAAGCACTAGGTATGCTGGAGTTCGATGTCAGGGCAACCGCCTGAGAAACAAGTTTGCGTGGCTATCACGCCTGATATGGACTTCGTTTGGAATTTGGATGCCCACCACTCGCGAAACCATCCTCGCCGCGCTGTACGCGCGGCTGCAACCGCTTGCCGCCCTCACCTTGCGTGATGAGGTTCTGCCCGAACGGATCCCGGCGGCCGGGCTGATCATCCTGCGCGAAGGCCAGCCGGGCGAGCCAGAGGTGACGCTGTCGCCCCTGCGCTACCATTATCAGCACCGGGCCGAGCTTGAAGTCGTCGTCCAGGCCGGAACCGGCCGCGCCATGGCCTTCGCCTCTCTGATCGCCAGCATTGGCACAGCGCTGGAAACCGATCGCACACTCGGCGGTCTCTGCGACTGGGTTGAACCCGAAGCTCCGGCCCCGATCGACCTGCCTATAGAAGGTGCCGCGGCCCTGAAGGCGGCGGTGATCACCGTCGTTTTGCACTACACCACCACCGGCCCTCTGGTCTGACACCCCACAACAAGGAGAACGATATGGCACGTGCGCAAGGCGCGCGGGCGCAGATGGCGCTCGGCTTTGAGACAGTTTACGGCACCCCGCCGGTTGGCGGCTTCACCAAAATGCCTTTTGCCAGCACCTCGCTGGGGTCTGAACAGCCCCTTCTGAACAGCGAATTGCTCGGCTATGGCCGCGATCCCCTCTCCCCGATCAAGGACGCAGTGACGGCGGATGGCGATGTGGTAGTGCCGATAGATGCCGAAGCCTTCGGTTTTTGGCTCAAGGCAGCGTTTGGCGATGCGACCACCTCGGGCATTGGCCCCTACACCCATGAGTTCCGTTCGGGCAGCTGGACCCTGCCCTCGATGTCGATTGAGACTGGCATGCCAGAGGTGCCGCGCTATGCGATGTATTCCGGTTGCGTTCTAGATCAGTTGTCGTGGCAGGTGCAGCGATCTGGTTTGCTGACGGCAACCGCCCGGCTGGTGGCGCAAGGCGAGACAATTGCCACTTTGAGTAGCGCAGGCACACCTGCAGAACTGGCGCTGAAGCGTTTTGGCCATTTCAACGGCGCGATCAGCCGGAACGGCACGGCGCTGGGCAACGTGGTGTCGGCGGAAATCACCTATGCCAACAACCTCGACCGGATCGAGACCATCCGCAGCGACGGTAAGATCGACGGAGCCGATCCGTCCATCGCCGCGCTGACCGGCAGGATCGAGGTCCGCTTTGCCGACAGCACGCTGGTGACACAAGCAATCAACGGCGATCCCTGCGAGATCAGCTTCGCCTACGTCCTGGCTTCGGGCGAAAGCTTCACCTTCACCGTTCACGCCGTATATCTGCCACGTCCCCGGATCGAGATTTCCGGACCGCAGGGGGTGCAGGCGACGTTTGACTGGCAAGCGGCGAAGGCCATCAGTCCCGCACGGATGTGCACAGCAATCCTGACCAATGATGTAGAGACCTATTGATGATCCGTCTGAACCTGACCGCTTCCCCAGAATGGCTGGAATTGGTCCCCGGTCTGCGCTTGCTGGTGGCCCCGCTGACCACAGCATTGATGGTGTCGGCACGTGCCGATCCGGCTATTGAAGGACTGCCCGATGGTGCTTCCCAAGAGGAACTGGCACTTGCCATGGCAAAAGCCGTCGCCCGCCGCGCCGTGCTGGATTGGGAGGGTGTCGGCGACGATGATGGGGAGGTTGTTCCCGTCACCCCCGAAGGCATCGACGCCCTCTTGGAAATCTGGCCCGTCTTCGAGGCGTTTCAGACCCAATACGTCGCACGCGGCCTAATCCTGGACGCAGAAAAAAACGGCTCCGCGCCCTCGCCGAGTGGTCCTTCGGCGGGGGTAACCGGTATTGCGCGGCCTGCCCACCCATCAAAGGCCGCGAAGGCTACTGTCCCGACTGCCCCACAAGACTGAACCGGCCACAAACTGAGGACGGCTGGCAGGTCTGGGATTTGGTCGGCCGCCTTGGCGGCCAGCTGCGGGTGATCCCCGGCGCTGTTTTGGGCTGGGACATGGGCGCGGCCTTGGCCCTCGCTTATGCGTTGGGCATCGAAACCCTGATCGTCGCTGAACTGCTGCCCGAGATCGAGGCGGTGATGGTGCGCAAGCTGAACGAACAAATCGGAGAAAACCATGGCTGAGAAGAGGGTCAGCGTTCGGTTGGTGGCCGAGGGCGGCCGCCAAGTGCGCGCCGAGTTGGAAGGCATCGGCGAGGCGGGGTCGCGTGGCTTTGGCCGCCTGTCCTCCGAAATGGAGCTCACCAATGCGCGGCTTGGCAGTTTTGCCCGCAAGGCCGGGATCGCACTGGCTGCAGTGACCGTTGCTGCAGCGGCCGCTGGCGTGGCCATGGTTCGCTCGGGCCTTGCCAATGTCGACGCACAGGCCAAGCTGGCGCAATCAATGCGAACCACGGTCGAAAGCGTGCAGACCCTGACATGGGCCGGAGAGCTGGCTGGTGTGTCGATTGGAGAGATCGAGCAGGCGACAAAGAAGCTGACCACGCGTCTGTCAGAAGCGGCAACCGGTTCAGGATCAGCCGTAAAAGCCCTGCAGCGGCTGAACCTGACAGCGGCGCAATTGCAGGCTTTGCCGCTCGACCAGTGCATCATAGCCATTCAGGAGGCTCTGAACCAGTTTGTGCCAGAAGCCGAGCGCGCTGCCGTGGCCTCCGATCTCTTCGGTGACAAAGCGGCACTGGCTTTCCTGCGCATCGATTCCGCCACTCTGCGCGAAGCGGCGCAAGACGTCCGCGATTTCGGTGTGGCGGTCAGTGCCAGCGATGCCGCCCAGATCGAACGTACCGGTGATGCAATCGCGCGCCTTAGCCTGATCTGGATCGGCCTGACCAATCGCCTGACCGTCGCCGTAGCACCAGCCCTCGAGACGATTGCCACCAAACTTACCGACATGGCGCGCGCGACAGCTCCTATTGGGCGCGCAATCACGTCGCTGTTCGACAATCTCGGGCGGCTGACGACCTACCGCCACCTTTGCCGGGATCATGGCCGGGCGCTGGGTGGCGGGCATGGTAGCGGCCGCCCTGTCCGTGCGCGGCCTCGCCACAGCACTGGTCTTCCTGCGCGGCGCGCTGATCCGCACCGGCATTGGGGCGCTGATCGTCGGCGCTGGCGAGCTGGTCTATCCGTTCTCGCAGCTTGTCACCCGGGTTGGCGGCGTAGGCGAGGCGTTTCGCCTGCTGGGCGATCTTGCGAAAGAAGTCTGGTCGCGGATGGGGTTGTCGCTGGATGCGGCCTTTGCCAATATGGCAGCCGGTTGGGAAGGTCTGAAGGCCGCAGCGTTTTCTGCGCTGGAGGGCACCATCGCGGGCGTCGTCAGCTTCGGCGACCGGACGGCGGCGATCTTCCAGGGCGCCTATGATGCAGCGGTCGCGATCTGGGGCAGCCTGCCCGGTGCCATCGGCGACTTTGCCTTCCAGGCCGCGAACGGACTGATCTCGGGCGTCGAGGCGATGCTGAACGGCGTCGTCACCCGCATCAACACTTTCATCACCGGCCTCAATGCAGCACTGGCGCTGCTGCCCGACTGGGCGGTGGGCGAAGGCGGCGTCCGGATCGGCACGCTTGATCCACTTGACCTCGGGCGGATTGGAAACCCCTTCGAAGGGGCTGCCACGACCGCTGGAACCGCCGCCGCAGATGCTTTCTCTGCTGCGCTGTCACGCACCTATCTCGAACCGCCAGACCTGGGCCTTGGCACCATGGCCGAGGATGCGCGCGGCCGCGCCGACGGCTATCGCGAGGCAGCGAGCATGCTGGCAGATGCAGCAGGTCGGCCACTCGCCAGCTGGCAGGCGCTGCGCGACGCTGTGACTGGGACCGGATCAGAGGCGGAAACTGCACTGGCCGATGCCGCCAGTTCTGCGGATGCGCTCGCGGCCGGTTTGAATGACACCGCCACCGCAGCGGATAGCGCAGGTGGTGCTGCCCGCAATGCCGGTGCGGCGGCTGCTGCCGGTGTCGAACAGGCGGCAACAGGCTGGGGTGCGGTGACGGCGGCACTCGCCGATTATGCCACCAAGGCCCGCGATATTGGCGCCGATATTGGCCAGACACTGGTTGGCGCGTTCCAAAGTGCCGAGAACGCTGTCGGCGACTTTGTCAAATCCGGCAAACTGGATTTTCGCGACCTCGTCACCTCGATGATCGCCGATTTGGCCAAGCTGGCTGCTCGACGGTTCATCCTCGGGCCTATCGCCAATGCACTCTCCGGCGCGCTGGGCGGTGCGGGCGGTTTGTTCGCGGATATCCTGCATGCCGGTGGCACGGTCGGTTCGCCCGGCCCGGGGCGCATGGTTCCAGCGCTGGCCTTCGCGAGCGCTCCACGGATGCATTCAGGTGGCTGAGCCGGGCTGAAGCCCGACGAGGTGCCAGCGATCCTGCAACGCGGAGAACGGGTTTTGTCGCGCCGCGAAGCCGCTGGCTATGGCCAAGGGCAAGGTGCTGCCCCGAATATCTCGGTGACGATCATGTCGCGCGACGCCGAAAGCTTCCGGCAATCGCGCACGCAGGTCGCAGCCGACATTGCTCGCGCTGTGTCGCTTGGGCGGAGGGGCATGTGATGGCGTTTCATGAGGTCCGGTTTCCCGACAACATCAGCCGTGGCGCGCGAGGCGGCCCGGAACGACGCACCCAGATTATCGAGCTGGCGAGCGGCGATGAAGAACGTAATGCCAGCTGGGCCAACTCGCGTCGTCGCTATGACGTGGCCTATGGGATCCGCCGTGCTGACGATCTGGCGGCGGTGGTGGCCTTTTTCGAGACCCGCAATGGCCGCCTGCACGGGTTTCGCTATAAGGATTGGGCCGATTACAAATCCAGCTTGCCGTCGCAGGCGATCACCCCGACCGACCAGCCGATAGGCACCGGCAATGGGGCCATCACTACCCTTGCATTGCTGAAACGCTACAGCTCCGGCGCGCAGAGCTGGACCCGCGACATCGCCAAACCTGTCGCTGGCAGCGTTCGCATTGCCCTGAACGGCGTCGAGCAGATGTCGGGCTGGAGTGTCGATACCACGACCGGCAGCGTGACCTTCACCGCCGCCCCGGGTGCGAGCATCACGATCACGGCGGGCTTCGAATTCGATGTGCCGGTGCGTTTTGATACCGACGTGTTGGATGTCACGCTCGATATCGAACGGTTGGGGTCGATCACATCCATTCCGCTGCTGGAGATCCGCAATTGAGGCAATCGTTAGTCGGTCTCAGGGGCCGGAGTACGAACCAAAGTCAAAAGCCGTTCATTTGGTGGCTTATATTGTCTCAACGCAGCCAGGAACGCTTCTAGAGTTACAACATCAAGAACGATGGGCTTGCCGTCAAACTGGCACGGTTCGTCGGCCTTATTCTCGGTTCCAGCTTCGTCTGGGACGTCATCTGCCATCATTACACCTATCTCGGGCAACGCGCTTCGGATTTCAGGATGGCTTGCTCTGCCTGTCATTTCAAGGAAATTTCATGAAAACTCTCACCCCGGCGCTGCAGGCGCATCTCGATGATGGCACCACCACCCTGTCCTGGCGCTGGCGGATTTCACGAGCGGACGGCGTGGCGCTGGGTTTTACCGATCATGACCGCGGCCTTAGCTTCGATGGCACCGGTTTTGAACCGGAGAGCGGGTTTGCCGCCTCGGAAATCCGCGCTGGCTCCGATCTGGCCGTCGATGCGCAGGACGCAAGTGGCGTGCTGACCTCTGATCGTATCACCGAAACCGACATCCTCGACGGGCGCTGGGACAACGCGGCGGTGGAACTCTGACGGGTGAACTGGTCCGATCCCAGCCAGCGCGTGCTGCTGCGCCGAGGTGCAGTCGGCCAAATCCGGCGCGGGCGCATGGCGTTTGTCGCCGAGGTCCGCTCGCTGGCGCATGTGCTGGGCCAGACGGTCGGGCGGACGTTTCAGGCGGGCTGTGATGCGCGCTTGGGCGATGCGCGCTGCGGCATCGATCTGGAAAACACCATCTACAAGGCTGCTGGCGTGATCACTGACCTGCTGCGCGACCGGGCGTTTATGGCCTCTGGTCTATCCGGGTTTGAGGCGGGCTGGTCTACCTCCGGCACGCTGACCTGGACCAGTGGCGCCAATGTCGGACGCATCACAGAAGTGCTGGCGCATGGATTGACCGATGCCATCGCGACCCTGACCCTCTTGGAAGCGCCGGTGCGCGCGATCGCCGAGGGCGACGGTTTCATTGCGCGGGCAGGTTGCGACAAGCGTATCGCGACCTGCAGCGCGAAGTTTGCCAATACGCCCAACTTTCGTGGCTTTCCGAACATTCCGGGCCAAGACGCCGTGCTGCGCTATGCCAGCCAGGACGGCGGTCATGACGGGAGCGTCTTATGATGGCCGTCGATCCTGACTTTGTCATTTCAGCCGCCAGATCATGGCTGGGAACACCCTACCACGATCAGGCCAGCCTGCGGAGTGTCGGCTGCGATTGCCTCGGCCTTGCACGCGGGGTGTGGCGCGAGGTGGTCGGGGGTGAGCCGTTCCCGATCCCGCCCTACAGCCGGGATTGGGGCGAGACCGGTCCGCGTGAAGTTTTGGCGGAGGGCGCGAGGGCGATGATGCCGGAAATCGCTCTCTCTGACGCCAGCCCTGGCGCGCTGATCCTGTTCCGCATGGCCCCACGCGCCATCGCCAAGCACGTCGGCATTTTCACCAGCACTGACAGCTTTATCCATTCCTATGAGCGGCTGGGCGTCGTCGAGGAACCCCTGACTCCCGCTTGGCGGCGGCGCATCGCTTTCGCCTTTCTGTTTTTGCCCTCCGACAGCATCTGAAAGTCCCCACATGGCAACGCTTGTACTCGGCGCGGTTGGCTCCGCGATCGGTGGCTCCATCGGCAGCGGTCTGCTTGGAATAAGCGCCGTGACCATCGGTGGCGTCATCGGATCGACCATCGGCTCAGCCGTCGACAATTGGATCGTCTCCTCACTGGCCCCAGCGCAGCGCATCGAAGGTGCGCGGCTCGACAGTCTGCGGATCACATCCTCGACCGAAGGGGCCGTGATCCCGCGCCTTTATGGGCGGATGCGCATCGGCGGCAACGTGATCTGGGCGACGGATTTCCGCGAAGAGACCAAGACCACGACCCAAGGTGGTGGCAAGGGTGGCGGGGGCGGCAAGGTCAAGACGACCGAGTATTTGTACTACGCAAGTTTTGCCGTGGCGCTTTGCGAAGGCGAGATCACCGGTATCGGCCGGGTCTGGGCCGACGGCAAGGCAATGGACATGACCGGCGTCACCTGGCGCTGGTATCCCGGCGACGAAGTTCAGCCCCCTGATCCGTTCATCTCGGCCAAGATGGGCGCGGCCAACACACCCGCCTATCGTGGCACCGCCTATGTCGTGTTCGAGGAACTGGACCTCAGCGGTTTTGGCAATCGCTTGCCGCAGATCAGCTTCGAGGTGTTTCGCCCTCTCGACGACCCCGACACCGCAGAAGGGCTGGTGAAGGCGGTAACGCTGATCCCAGCCTCTGGTGAGTTCAGCTATGCGACCGCCCCGGTCAAGAAAACCACCGGTTCCGGTGGCGCGACCGTTGCGGAAAACCTGAATGCCATTTCCGATACCGCCGACATCGTCGTGGCGCTCGACCGGCTGCAATCCATGGCCCCGTCGGTGGAAAGCGTGTCGCTGGTGGTGGCATGGTTCGGCGATGACCTGCGGGCAGGCAATTGCAAGCTGCGGCCTGGCGTCGAGGTTGCAGCCAAGACCACGACGCCGTCGGCTTGGTTGGTAAATGGCGTGTCGCGCGCCAGTGCCGCTCTCGTCAGCAGAGATGCCGAGGATCGCCCCGCTTATGGCGGCACACCGGCCGATTTCGCGGTGATGCAGGCGATCAAGGAGATGAAGGCGCGTGGGCTTCGCGTGACGTTCTACCCGTTCATCCTGATGGACGTACCGCCGGGCAACACCAAGCCCAATCCCTACAGCAACAATGCCGCCGGGGCCGGTCAGCCTACTTTCCCATGGCGCGGTCGGATCACCTGCTCTCCGGCGGCGGGCTATGCTGGATCGGTGGACAAGACCGCAACAGCGGCCACGCAAGTATCAGCGCTGTTCGGCACAGCAACCCCAGCCAATTTCAACGTTTCCGGCGAAACTGTCAGTTGGACCGGGCCGGTCGGCGAATGGTCGCTGCGCCGGATGATCCTGCATTATGCGCATCTGTGCAAAGCCGCCGGAGGTGTCGATGCCTTCCTGATCGGCTCAGAAATGCCCGGCCTGACCACGATCCGCAGCGGGGCCGCAACCTATCCCGCCGTCACCGCGTTCAAAAGCCTCGCGGCGGCCGCGCGGTCGATCCTTGGCGCTGGGCCGAAGATCGGCTATGCGGCGGACTGGTCGGAATACTTCGGGCACCACCCTGCGGATGGCAGCGGCGATGTCTTCTTTCACCTCGACCCGCTCTGGACTGATGCCAATATCGATTTCATCGGCATCGATAACTACATGCCGCTTTCGGATTGGCGGGATGGATTTGATCACGCCGACGCGGCCTTGGCACCGGCCATTTATGACCGGGCTTACCTGCAATCCAACATCACCGGTGGCGAGGGTTTTAACTGGTTCTACGCCAACCCGGCTGACCGCGCCGCGCAGGTCCGGACGCCGATTACGGACGGCAGCGCGGGCAAGCCATGGATGTTTCGCTTCAAGGATCTGCGCGCCTGGTGGTCAAACCCGCATTTCAACCGGCCGGGCGGCGTGGAAATCGGCACGCCGACGGCATGGGTGCCGCAATCGAAACCGATCTGGTTCACCGAACTGGGCTGCCCGGCCATCGACCGGGGCACCAATCAGCCAAACATGTTCTTCGATCCGAAGTCGTCAGAGAGCTTCACGCCATATTTCTCGCGCGGTTGGCGGGACGATGCGATCCAGCGCGCCTATCTGGAAGCAACCTATCTGTTCTGGGGTGCCGCAGCGAACAATCCCGTGTCCCCCGTCTATGGCAGCAGGATGGTCGATGTCCCCGAATGCGCGGCCTGGACCTGGGATGCGCGGCCTTATCCGTTCTTCCCCGAACTCACCGATGTCTGGACCGATGGGCCGAACTGGCGGCTGGGGCATTGGCTGACCGGGCGGCTTGGCGCGGTGTCGTTGGCGGCCCTCGTACGTCACCTTTGTCTGCGCGCCGGGATGCCCGTGAGCCAGATCGACGTCACCGGCCTCTGGGGTGCAGTTGAAGGCTATGTCATCTCAGCATTGGAAGCTCCGCGTGCCTCGATTTCTACGTTGGCGCGCCATTTCGGCTTCGATGCGGTGGAAAGTGAAGGGCGCATCCGCTTCCTGATGCGTGGCCGGATTGCCACTGCCACGATCACCCCCGACAGCATGGTGGCCCCTGCTTCGGCGCAAGGCGACGTGATGGAACTCACCCGAGCGCAGGAAACCGAACTGCCGCAGGCCCTGAAGTGGCAAGTTGCCCGCGCGGATGAGGATTATGACGCAGCGCAAGTCGAGGCACGCCGGATCACCGTTGATACCAGGCGCATCGCGTCCGAGGCCTTTCCGATGGCCGTGCCACCCGAGGAGGCTGAGCGTCGTTGTCGCCGTGCGCTGATGGAGGCGTGGGTCGGGCGGGAAAGTGCGGTGTTCCGCCTTCCGCCGTCACGACTGGCGCTGGATCCCTGCGACGTGATCCTGCTCGATCATGATGGCCGCCTGACGGAAATGCGGCTGGTGTCCATCGCAGACTCGGACCTGCGCAGCATCGACGCCGTGCGCCAGGACCGTTCGGTTTACGATCTGCCGCCCGGCGATCCACGTCCCGCATCCTTGTCGACGCCGACGGTGTTCGGCACTCCCGATGTGATCCTGCTCGACCTACCCCAACTGCGGGAAGATCAGCCTGCGCACCGGCCCTTTATCGCGGCCCATGCCAAGCCATGGCCGGGAGAAATGGCAGTCTATCGCAGCGCGTCGACAGATGGCTTTGACCTGCTGACCATCTTCGACAGCCGCGCTCGGATCGGCGTGCTCGCAGCAGACTTTTATGCCGGGCCTGTTTCCCGCTTCGATCTCGGCAATACGCTGGTGGTCGATCTCTATTCCGGTACGCTGGAAAGCGTCACCGATATTGCCTTGCTGGGCGGGGCCAATGCACTGGCAGTGGAAACCCACGCTGGCCAGTGGGAGATCATCCAGGCGGGCAACGCCGAGTTGATCGCGCCCGGACGCTATCGTCTGACCCGCCTCCTGCGTGGCCAGCGCGGCACAGAGAACGCGGTCGTCAGCATGGTTCCGATTGGCGCGCGGGTCGTGGTTCTGGATGCAGCGCTGGCGTCCTTGCCGATTTCCGAAGCCGATCTTGGGCTGCCTTGGAACTGGCGCATCGGACCAGTCTCCAAGCCGGTCAGTGACGAGACCTTTGTCGCCACGACATTCACGCCTGAAGGCGCTGGGCTGCGGCCGTTCTCGGTCGCGCATGTCGAACAGCCATGGTGCACCGCGCGCAACCCCGGCGATCTGACGATCCGCTGGACGCGCCGGTCTCGGTCGCTTGCTGCCGACAGCTGGGGTGCGGGCGATGTGCCGCTGGCCGAGGACTTTGAGGCATATGAGGTGGAAATCCGTGATGGCGGGGCAGTGAAACGCACGCTGACCGCCGCCACCAATAGCGTTCTCTACACCGCTGCCCAGCAGACCGTCGATTGGGGCGCGCCCATCGGCCCCGGCCAGACCCTTTCCATCCGCATCTACCAGATCTCGGCTCTGATTGGGCGAGGCGCTGGGCGATCCGTCACCCTCATATTCTGAAGGCAATCATGTCCGACATCACCACCCATCTCCTTCTGCCTTACATATTGGCATCGCAGGCGCAAAAGCATGTCACCCACAATGAAGCGCTGCGGCTGCTCGATGCGATGGTGCAGCTGTCGGTGCTGGATCGGAACCGCACAGCACCTCCTGCCAGCCCGACCGATGGCGACCGACATATCGTGGCATCGGGCGCGACTGGCCTCTGGGCAGGATGGGACCTGAATGTGGCTTTCTGGGTCGATGGCGTCTGGATGCGGCTGGTGCCACGACCGGGCTGGCTCGCCTGGATCGCGGATGAAGCAGCATTTGTCGTCTGGAATGGCAGCGCCTGGGATCCGGTCGGCGTGCCGCAGGATGTGTCGGATGCGACCTTCAGTCTGGTGAATGCCGTCGATCCGACAAAGAGAGCGCTGTTTTCTCTGTCGGCGATCAGCACAGGCACGACGCGCAGCTTCACCCTGCCAAATACTTCGAGCGAGTTGGCGATCCTTGCGGGCACCCAGACCTTTTCAGGCAACAAGACGTTTTCCGGAACGCTGACCGCCTCGGGAACGGTGACTACCTCCGGGGCAACAGCGACAATAGGCACCGCAACCGGTACTGCCACTTATGGATTGGGCACAGGAGCCACGACCACC
>Ga0307487_1001280_pt1 | contig 18012 bp, 17 predicted proteins | sample CBIW12metaG_FD_203665 | JGI IMG/M metagenome (GOLD analysis project Ga0307487, IMG submission 203665) | Sea-ice brine microbial communities from Beaufort Sea near Barrow, Alaska, United States - CBIW 1.2 | ecosystem: Environmental > Aquatic > Marine > Coastal | place: USA: Alaska | collected... | reverse complement strand
TGCCGGTGTTGCCAACCTCAAGCTGATTGACGATCTGAACCTGATCGGCAACGCGAAAGAGGTTGGTGCCTATCTGAACGAACAGATGCATGCCGCCGTCGGTGATCACCCTCACGTGGGCGAAGTGCGTGGCGAGGGTATGCTCTGCGCCGTCGAACTGGTCGAGAACAAGGGCGGTCGGATATCCTTTGATCCATCGCGCAAGGTCGGTCCCGCCATCTCTGCCGAAATGGCGAAACAGGGCGTTATTGCCCGCGCCATGCCACAGGGCGATATCATCGGCTATGCGCCGCCGTTCTGCCTGACGCGAGAGGAAGCGGATACAGTTGTCTCTACGACCGTGGGTGCCCTGAAGACAGTTCTGGGCGGCTGACCGCAGGGGGCCAATCCAGAGGCGAGCACCCCATGGGTGAATTGCACGTTGATTTGCCCCGTCCCGGACGCCTGTTGCGCGTCCGGGAATTTCAATTCAGGCCGGTCCGGTTATTGCAGAGCGTGTCACCCGCCACGGTAAGGAAGCACAGCTCCGCTTTGTTCCCTGTCCAAGATAGCGTCGACCCGGATCGGGTCTGACGTATCAGCAGACCCCTGAGCCCTGTCGCAAACGAACAGCATGCAGCGCGTTTTCAAGGCATGTGATATGCGGCGCCAGATCGCGCGCGCGCAGGCGGTCCTGCGCCGCCACCTGCAATGGCCAGGGACCGAGATTGCCGTTGGTGGCAGCGTCGATTAGCGCCTGTGCCGGCGGCAATGCCTCGTCGATCAGGTAATCCCGGCGCTCGGCCCGGGCCCGCAGCGCGTCCGACATGCCGCCCCCGGCGCGGCCATCGAGACGGCAGGACGCGGCAACGCAAACATCGCCTGCATGCAAGACGCCGAACCCGCCGGTCTTCAGGCGCCGCACCAGATCACGGTCTTCGCCCGTGGCGACATCGGCAAATCCGCCCACAGCCCGATAGGCCGAGGCGTGGACCGCAAGGCTCGCCCCCGCAGCGCCCCCGTGATCGCCGTCCAGCCCACAAGGCCCGGGCCGGAAATGCCGGTAAAATTCGATCACCAGCCTCTCATATCGCCCCTCCATTTCGGCAGGCACGATCTCGATATCGCACAGGACCGACAGTTCGCCCGCCATCGGCTCCACCCTGCCGCAGACCGCGGGGATCTGTGCGAGATGAAACCGATTTCGGGCGATCCAGTCGGGCGCGACAAGACAATCTGCGTCGGTCGAGAGCAGATAAGCGGCCTCCGGCCAGAGCGCGCGCGCGTGGTCACAACCAAGCCGTCGGGCGGTGCCGACCCCTGCCCCGGAGTTGAGCGTGCATTCCAAAACATCGAGCCGTAATCCGGCTGTATTGGCCAGTTCGCGCGCAATGTGCACCGTCCGGTCGTCGCAATTGTTGGCGACCAGAATGACCGCGGTTCCGTCAACCGGTTGCGCGGCCAAGGCCCCAAGGCAGTCGGCAATGCGCAACTCTTCATTGCGGGCGGGCACAATCACCACTGTCGTGACGGGATCAGCGGCGCGCCTCATGCGACCCGACCCATTTCGCCGCGATCAATGCGGTAGAGGCCCGTATTCATGACCGGCTCAAGGTCGACCTGGCCGCGCATCCCGGCCTTGAACAGGTCCAGTGCACCCCCGCCCTGCAAGGTCTGTTCAGTATCCCCAAGGTACGTGATGCAGATGATTTCGGCACGGGGTGCGCAGTCGGCAATGTCCCGGCTAAGGTGCGCGATCTCTCCGGGGGTCAGAAAATACAGGAACTCTGACAGGATCACGAGGTCAAAATTACCCTGCGGCAACGGACAGGGATAACAGCCGACAAGGAAGTCGCCGCCGGGCACCTTTGTGCGCGCAGCGATCACTGCCCGGTCCACGGCGTCGATCCCGGTATAGCGCGCGCAATGCGGCGCAAGGTGACGCGCGAGCGCGCCGTTGCCGCACCCGATCTCCAATGCAGCGCGATATCGATCTTTCGTCAGCGCGTTGCGTGTGGCGATGAACTTGCCCTGTTCATAGGGGCTGTCGTCAAAACCCCAGGGATCGTCAGTATGGGCATAAAGCTGGTGAAGATGATCGAGGGTTGCGGTCATACCGGAGCCCGCCAATAGATTTCGGGCGCCTCAACGAAGGCGTCGACAAACTCCGCTGACATGGTGAACCCCGTCGGATCGTCACGCACGACCCGGCCCAACTGTGTCGCATGGGCGTCGATGGCGGCACGTTTGGCATCGCGCCACGGCCCGGGATCGAGTGCGAGCGGCCCATGACACAGGATCCGCGACATCAGGTCTGGATCGTCCCAACGGCTCCAAAGGGGATAGCTGAACACGGTGACACCGGGCACTTTGGCAGCAACCCGCCCGGCGATACGGGCCGTCGATCTGTGGTCTTCGTGATGATCCTGCGGCGCGGGGGCGAAAAGGTGCCGCGCGCCCCGCGCCCGGCAGATTTCTGCGATACTGGCAACGATGGCGCCCTGATCCTGTGCGCCGAGCCAGCCGTCGGGATGGCCGAGCCAGGTCACATCCTTTGACGCTCCACCCAGACGCGCGACCGCGCACAACAATTCCTGCCGCCGTACCGCCGCGAGCCGTGCCGGGGGAAAATCCCGCGAGCCGGGATGCGAGGCTGAACCGTCGGTCATGCAGATCACCTGTGCGCCATCCTGCGCAAAGGCATGGGCAAGGAGCGCACCGCACCCCAGACTTTCGTCGTCGGGATGCGGCGCCAGAACCACGATTGGCGCGCCGCCAGTCAGGGCGTCAGGCGCGACCATCGCAAGGACGGGCGGTGTCAGAACATGGCCCACAAATCACCCTCTCGTTTGAAACAGGCCTCGCCAACGCGGGTCTGGAACGCATCGCGCGCCGCCTGCCGCAAATAAACCGACAGATCACGTGCCTTGCGCCCGGTTGGCGATCCTTCCGCGAAATGCGCAAGGCCAAGACATTGCTCGACCGCGCGGATCGCCTCAAGCCCGATTTCCTCGGTCAACAGCCGGGCAGCGGCAGACAGGGCGGCGGATTCCTCGGGCGATTGTGCCGCGCCGGGGGCCGCAGCAAGGGCTGCACGGGTCACAAGGGCAGAGGCGCCGAGTGCACGAATGGCGACCGATGAAAGCCGCGCCATCTGTGCGGGGGCCTCAAGCCGGTCACGTCCTCGCAAATCTGCCGCCGCGGCATCAAGCAGACCCAATGCGCCACCGATCTGCAACGCACCGATCCGCCAGACACCGCCAACGAAATGTGGTTCTTTGAGATAATCGCCGGGACCGCCCAACCAGAGGATGTCGCGTTTGGCGATCCCCTCGAACTCATAGCGCCCCGAGGCCGTCGCGCGCATCCCCTGCATCTGCCAGCCCGAGGCATCCGCGCGCGCCGGGTCACGTACGTCGACAAGACCAAGGCGCACCTGCGGACCTGATGAGACGGTCACAACTGCATGGCTCACCGTGCCAAGCCCGGATGCGAACAGCTTGTGCCCCGTCAGTGTGGCCTCGTCCTCAGATGGCACCACCGGTGTCGCGCCGTCGGCGCCCCAGACGCCCAGAAGCGCGCCGCCGCCGACCAGTGACTCGACCCGTGCCCTCGCGGTTGCGTCGCCATGAACGCGTGCAAGATAGAGGGCGTTGATATGCCCCTCCCACAGACGCCCAACCGACAGGTTGGCCGCGCCCACACGGCGCAGCCGAACGGTAGTCAGGGCCGGGTCCGACGCGCCATCATCGCTCAGCCAGCCTGCCTGCCTGAGCAGCGCGACAGAGACGGCAATATCGGCGGTCCCGGTCTCTTCCGCATCGGCGGCGGCGTCGAGTGCTGCCGCGATTTGGTCAAGCGGTGTGCGGTCCTTCAAGGGGGTTTCCGCACTCGTCGGTCGAATTTTTCGGAGGTTCTGCGGACGGCTCATCTATGCCACCTTTCGGGATTGAACGGAGAATTCCTTATCGAGCGCGAGCATTTCAACCCATCGTTGCGCGACTGCGGAAAGGCGAAACGCGTGATTTGCCCGGACCACCGGCGGCGTCTCGCGCCAATGCCGCAGACGTTCAAGGATCTGTGCCGGGTCATTTCCGTCGACAAGTTGCGCGGGATCGCCCGCCACCTCTGCGTTCGCCCCGAGATCGCGATGGACTAGAACCGGAGTTCCCACCGCGTTGGACTCGGCCAGTACCAGACCGAAGGTTTCGGCAAATGTGGTCTGCGGATAGAACAGGCACAGCGAACGGCGCATCTCGCAGATCAGGGCATCCTGCGACAATGTACCAAGAAACCTCACGCCCTCGGGCACCGGTCCTGTGTCCCAGGCAAGATATCCGGGATCGGCGACCGCAAGCGTCAGACCGGACATCACCGAGCGTGCATCCCAAAACTGAGCGAACACCTGTGCCAGCCCCTTGTGCGGCGAACTGGCGAACAGCAGGCGGTCCGGATCGCGCGGCGTTGCATCGGGACCAAGATCATCGGCGATGGGGTTGTAGATATGATCTATCCGCGGCGACGGGTGACCGGCCAGAAACGCCCGCAAGTGCGATGCGTGGCTTTGCGAGACGCAAATGACGCCGATATCCGCCGCATTCAACGCTTTGGCCATCGGCCGGTTGTGGCGGCCCGGATGGATGTGCATCCAGAGCAGGATCCGTGCCTGCGGATGCACCTTGCGCAGCTTGCACGCCACCTTCCAGGAATTGATCACCACGAATGTCATGTCGCCCCGCGGCGCGAAGGCACTGGGCAGCGGCAGCATGTGTCCCACTTCGGTTACCTCTGCGTGATCACGCCCGTTCTGAAAGTGGGTAATCTCTGCGTGCTGCGCGAGCGCACCGGCGATCCGCAGAACGGTCGCCTCGGTCCCGCCAAGCCCGCCCGCCAAAAGACACGCGGGAGTATAACCGCTGGCGCAGCAGGGATCGACGATGGCGACCGTGGTGATAGACGCAAGGGGCGACGCGGCGGTCATTCTGCCGCAACCCCGCGCGCGGCCGTGCCGCCCTGCCAACGGGTCAGACAGGCCATCACCGCATCGCGTGTTGCGCCGGTCATCGGCATGTCCCGGACGCGCAGGTGGGCGGGGTTGCTGATGAAGGCAACATCCAGCTTCGGCAGATCGACGGGCACGGGATCCACCCGCCCGGTCGTGCGCCATTGCTGCACCTTGTCCCAGACCATCGCCCGGTCTGCCTTGCGCTGTGGGCTGTCGTAATCCGTGGCCTGCGATTGGGTCAGACTGTCCGCCGTCTCGATCTTGGTCAGCAGCAGTTCAGGTACGATCCAGATGATTTCACCGTTGAACATCAGCCGGTTGCGAAACTCGCGGTCTTCCTCGATGCAGGGCGCGAAACCGCCGTTGCGGGCCAGCAGCTCGTGGCGGAAAAGCCCAGAATTGATATGGGTCCATTCGCCCGGCACCTGTCCGCCCATCTGCATGTTGGGAAACACGTCGTCAAACAGCGACAGGTCGCGCCGGATCGCCACGCGGCGTCCGTCCGGCAGGATCAACTCGTGGTGCACCAACGCCGCACCCACCTGAAGCACGGAATTCGGCTCCTGTCCGACCATCCGCCAGTTCAGGCATTCATGCGCCCCGATCCCCGGCTGGCTAAGGATGCGGACCTGCTGCAGGATCTTGTCGCGGTGCGGAATGTCATCGGAATCGTGGAAGGTGACGGCATCTCCCCCGGTCAGCAGAAGCCCTGCGTTCTTCGCCTGTGCCGTGCCGACATTCTTCGTCAGCCGGATATAGGTGAACGCCGGATCGTCGAAATACCGCGAAAGCGTGTCCTGCGTGCTGTCACTGCTGCCGTCATCCACCACCGTGACGTGGCATTTCCACCATGACTGCTCAAGCGCGGTGCGCACGGCGGTCCCGATCAGATGCGCGCGATTGTGGGTCGGGATGATGATATCTACGGCAAGGTCGGTCATGCTGTTGCTCCGGCGCGGGTCAGGATCAGGCGATATCGATCAAGCGTCCGCGCCGTTGCCAAGGCGGCCGGAAACGGCGTCATCAGGGCAAGGATGGCCACAGTGGACAGCCATCCGTCTTGCAACGCCACCGGCAGCGCGAAGGCGGCGACCGTGAAAAGCACAAAGCTGACAATCGGAAATCCGTAGAGACTGCCCCGCACGGTGCCTGATTTATCGGTCACGACGAACCGCATCTGTCGCCCCGCCAGAACCTCGATAGTGGCGAGCGCGGAAATCGGAGCGAGGGCGACACGGTGAGCGATGGCGGCAGCGAAGACGGCCCAAGGCGTTTCATCGCGCAGCCCACGCCAGACAAGCCGGCCAACGATATCGGCAAAGCTCAGCAAGACGGAACCGGCAGCCAGCATCAGCAGCATATTCCCACCCCACCCGGTCAGAAGCCCACCCAGAAGCAAGAGCGCGGGGATCAGCGACAGGTTCAGCCAAGCGGTAAGCTGTGTCAGGATCGCGCCGCGCCTGTGCCAGCCCATGTCATCTCGGCCAAACAGGATCGCAGGCGCATGGAGGATGAGGGTTTGCAGGTTGCCACTGGCCCAGCGATGGCGCTGCTGCTCAAGATCGCGCAGCGAGAATGGCAGGTATCCGCGTCCGACGATCCTGTCGATGAAACGCCCGCTGTACCCCTTGCGGCACAGCCGCACGCCGATCTCGGCGTCTTCGGTCGTGGTTCGTCCCGACCAGCCGCCCACAGCCATCAGCGCCTTTCGTGAGATCACGCAGAGCGTACCGGTCAACAGGACCGCTTCGGACCCGTCAGCCATCTGGGCGTTCGTGCGGAAATATTCCTCAAGCTCGGCATCGACTCCGGCGGCGACCCTTTCGCATCCGGCATAAGCCTGCGGAAACTGCACATAGTCAGCCCCCGTCTTGCGCAGCGCCTGTGCGGCAAAGCCAAGGAACCGTGGCGCAACGACATAGTCGGCGTCCACCGTCACAATATGGGTCACATCCTCGCGGGTCTGCTCCAGCGCGATGTTCAGCGCACCTGCCTTGGCCCCCTTGACCCCCATCCGGTGCACAAATCGAAACTGCGGCCCAAGCCGGGTGCACAGATCGCGTACCGGTTGCCACAGCGCGGGATCGGCGGTGTTGTTGTCGATCACGATGACTTCATATCTTTCGGCGGGCCAGTCCTGCACCGCCAAGGCCTGCAAAGTTCGCGCCACCATCAAAGGCGGTTCATCATGGGTGGCCACATGAACGGAAAAGACCGGTGCAACAAATTCACCGAGTTGCATCAGGCGCGGCGCATCATTGCGCGCAACCGCCGCGCGGACCGCCATGAAGGCAATCTGGACGACAAGCAAAAGGATGCAGAACACCACCCCGACGACCGGAACAAGCAGGGCAGACAGGATCCCGAACGCCAATAAAAGCACAGCCGACATCGTTCACCTCTTGGGTGGTCATGGAACTTTAAAGTTTGAAACGGGCTCTTTCGGATCCCACTCTTTAACCATTCAGCAAGCCGGAGGTTCCCAATTGGAATATTGTCTTGCGGAACTTCGGATGAGACGGCGCAGATATCCGCCTCTCAAGCGTGGGCAAGGCACGTCAGCCGAGGGATGAGCGGAGAGGCGCAAATGGCGGGCGGGGCGTCATGCCCATCGCCCAGCACCGGTCACTGAAGTTCCGCCAAGCAAACTCTGGCTCATACGAACGCGGGTATCGCCATCTTGACCCAGTGATTACAGAGCCGCACAGAAACGCCACCATCGAGCCGGTTAAATCGTATACCGTTCAATGGATTGGGTCCCTACGATTGACGCGCCGAATTGCCGGCCATTTTCTGCAGGGCATCGATAATTGTCTGCGCCGGATAGGGCTTTGGAAAAAACAACGACCCAACTGGGAATGCCGTCTCGTCCACCCCGACCGCACCAGAGGCGAAGATAATGAAAACAGAGGGTCGATAATCTCGAACATAGAGCGCGAGCCCGAGACCGTCCATTGACCCCGGCAGTTCGATGTCGGTAAACAGAATGCCGATGTCGACGTGGGCTTCCAGTATGGCGATGGCTTTGTCTGCGGCACCTGCCTCATAAGCCCGAAATCCGGCCTCCTCGATCATGGCGACCGCGTCCATGCGAATGAGCGGTTCATCTTCGACGACAAGGACGGCAGGCTGCGGTGCAGTGTCCATTGCAGAGGGTTCCCCCGGTTCTTGATTCTGCTGCAAATCGAAACCCTAGGCCGTCAAACCGGCAAGCGGCGCTGTAAGGTTAAAAGACAAACCGCTAGGATCATAGGATAGTTCCGCCTTCCCGTCGAAATATCCGGCAAGCGCATTTTCCACCATGCGGCTTCCGAACCCCCGGCGTACCGGGGGCTGCACCGGCGGTCCATGGCGTTCGGTCCATGAAAAGCTGAACACGTCGTCGCCGTCGATCCGTTCGACCGACCAGATGATTGCGACCTTTCCGCCCGCGACCGACAAAGCGCCGTATTTGACGGCATTTGTCGCCAGCTCGTGCAGGGCCATCGTCAGGGCCAGCGCCTGTTTCGAACCGATCGCGATATCGGGCCCTGCAAGCGAAAACCGGCCCTCGCCCGAGCGGTGCGGAGTCAGCGCCGTCTCGACAACCTCAATGATACGGGTTTCGGCCCATGTGGAACTGATCAGCTGGTCATGCGCCTTGGCCATCATGCCAATGCGTGACTGGATCGACGCGCTCGCGTCTTTCAGGTTGTCGGCCTGTCGCAAGGTCTGCGACACCATCGCGTGTACCATGGCAAGCGTGTTTTTCACCCGGTGGTTCATCTCGGCGAGCATCAGTTGACGCTGTTCTTCCGCGACCTTGAGATCATGGATGTCGGTGCAGGTGCCCAGCCAGCGAACGATCTCCCCGTCGCGGTTGCGCACGGCCTGCGCCCTGCCCAAAGCCCACCGAAATTGTCCGGAGTGATGGCGCAGCCGGTATTCGACCTCGTATGGGTCGCCGGTTTTCAAGGAATGAAGCCAACGCTGCCTTGCCCCACGCTGATCGTCCAGGTGAAAGATATCGCTCCAGCCCTCGCCGTCAGTCGATCCTTCCGGCACGCCGGTAAACTCGTACCAGCGCGCATTATAGAAATCGTGATGGCCGTTCGGGCGGGTGGCCCAGACGATCTGTGGCATCGCCTCGGTGATCGTGCGGAACTCTGCCTCGCTCTTGCGAAGCGATTCCCGGGTCAGCTTTTCTGCGGTCACGTCACGAAAAACGACCGCAAACCGCCCATACGGCAGAACCGGGGTCGCAAACACGTCGAACCACCGGCCCATGGCCTCGGATTGATCTTCAAAGCGCACTGTCTTGCCGTCAAACGCCACACGCCCGTATATTTTCGCCCACTTGTCTTCAAGGTTGGGCACAAGATCGAGCATCCTGCGACCGGTGGCATTCTTCAGCCCAGTCATCTGCTCGAACTGCGGATTCACCTCGATATAACGATAGTCCACCGGCTCTCCGGCGGCGTCGCGGATCATTTCTGCAACGCAATACCCCTGATCGAGAGACGTAAGGACTGTTCTCAGCCTTGTCTCGCTTTCGCGCAGGGCGTGTTTGTCCCGGTGCTGTTTCGAAATATCGACCACGATACCCGTGAAACGGTTGGGGTTTCCCTGCGCGTCACGCAGGCAGGCGCCCCGGGCCAGCAAATGCCGATCGGCGCCACCTTTGCCATTTACCCGGTATTCTTCTTCATAGTCTTCGCCTGTATCGATGGCGCGTTGCACCGCCGCCGCAACCCGCGTCCTGTCGTCCTCGTGAATGGCGTTAAGGAAATCCTTTAGTGGCAGATCATCATGCGATTTGGCGGGATCCAGTCCAAAAGCAATTAAAAAGCGCGCATCGACCTTCATGGCATCCCGGTCGACATCCCAGTCGAAAATCCCGACCCCCTCGCCAACCTCCAACGCGAAGGACAGGTGACGCTCACTTGCCTCGGCACGAAGTCGCGCTTCAACCTGTTCGGTGACATCAAAGGCAAAGCTCATCACACCCGCGATGGCACCCCCCGCGTCACGCCATGGCTGAAGGGTCTGACGATAAAAACTCCGCGTTGGCTGGGTACGTCCAACTTTCAGCGTGACCTCGAACTCGGGAATCTCAAGTGTCGTGCCAAGTTCGAACACCCGGTCCAGTCTTTCGGACAGGCCCTGATCTTCACGCGCGGGACATGCATCGCGCAATTTGCGCCCAATGAGATCTCTGTTGCCGAAGGCCCTGTTGTGGGCGGGGTTGGTATAGATGCAGAGGTGATCGGGCCCGCGGTATACGGCGATCAGTGCCGGTGCCGCATCAAAAATTTCCTCAAAAGGGAGGTGCTCAGGCTTGGGGGGCACGTCGCCGACTGTAGGGTTGCCAACCTTGGTAACCGGCATCGGCTAACACCTTTGCAAAATTTGGACGATTTACATCTTCAGGCAACCCGGACCTCGCGTCTGTGCAGTGGACGGGTTCTGACGACATTTGTCTACTGTTAACATGTCGATCTTCGCGCAGCATTGGCATAGATCGCCAGATAGAACCCGTCGTGATTCAAGCCATCTGCCGCCTGCCCCGGCGCGTCACGTAAGGCATTGATATTCTCAGAACATCTTGACGCACATACGGGATGATTTGTTCAATCAGGATCGCCGGATAGCAAGAAGCCCTCTTCCGGGTTCAGATCATCGGCTCAGAGCGGCGTTTCTTGGTGGTGCGATGACGCAGAAGAAAGCGAACCATTTCCCGCGAGGCATCGGGGCCGTTCGCGTCGGTGAAACTTCCGGCCGCATTCCCGCCTGACCAGGCGTGGCCAAGGCCGTGAACAACCCAATGTTCGGCGTAAGAACGCCCCTTGCCGACGCGATAGATCTTGCGGGTAAACTGTCGGCCCTCAGAGGTTCGCCCGGTTTTCTCCGTCTGCTCAAGACTATCAAAAGGTTCCAGCGCCCGCATGGCGACAAACCGGCCGTTGCGCGGATTTACCACTTTATCAGACTCGCCATGGAAGATGATCGTCGGGATCCGGGCATCGTGACGCTGGCCGGGGTCACCGCCCTGCATGGCGCGGGCAGCAGAGGCTGCATCATGGGCAGAGCCGACCGCCAGACCAGAGTGGACCCCAACCGCGGCAAATATATCCGGATACGCCGTGGCAAGGATCAACGCGGCTGAGCCACCCGCAGACAGCCCCGCCACATAAACCTTGGCTGGATCGATGTTCTGTTCGGCAATGATATGTCGCGTCAGGCTGGCGATCAGCGCCGGCTCTCCTGCACCGCGCACTTGATCGGCGCGTTTGAACCAGTTCCAGCAGCGATTGAGCTGCACCTTGCGCGCCTGCGCCGGATAAAGCACCAAAAATCCGAACTCCTCGGCCAGTGTGTTCATGCCGGTGCCGCGGGCGAAATCCTCGGGGGTTTGTCCACAACCATGCAGCATCACGATCAATGGCAGCGGATCGGTCGCCGTCTTGGCAACCGCCGGCACATAGAGCTTGTAGGAGCGCGTGCCAAACTCGCTTGCATGCGATCCGTTGGCAAACAAAGCGCCCCGTGGAACGGTTGATTTCGCACGCGATGTGGCCGGGATCCTGGGCTTTGTGGCGGTTCTGACCTGTCCCTTGTCGCCTATCTTGCGGGCCTTCGCCGGGGCCTTTGTAACGGGTTTCACAGCTTTAACGGCCTTGCGCCTTGCCGGTTTGGCAGGCGAGATCATGGCCCCCCAAACATCGGTGATTACCGAAAGAGTGGAGCGCCTGATCTGTCGTGTCGACCTTGCGCGCAGGCGCTTGAACGGATCGTGCATCTGACCTCAAATCTGGTGGGGGCTCGTGGATATTATCACCGCTCAAAGTGCGATCCATAAGGGGGGTAACGCAATTAGGCGTTGTGAGCCTGGCAATTAGCCGATCCAGGGCGCGTTGGTTTGGGCTTCCAAGCAAGACGGATCCGCCCAAAACCCGCCAATCGAAAATCAAGAAAAACAACGGTCGCATGGGCAAGAACAGCCGGGCCCGCACCATACCGCGCGGGCCCGGACCGGAGCGTGCCAATGGCCTATTTCTTCTTGTTCACCGTCTCGACCGCCAGACTTGTCAGTTTGGCATTTGCACCCTTTTCCATATCAAGGATCTGGGTCAACAGGTCATGGGCTTCGTCATGTCCAAGCACTTTGGCCCACTCACGCAACGTGCCGTAACGTGCGATCTCATAGTGTTCGATGGCCTGTGAGGACGCGATCAGCGCGGCGTCAAGTGCGACACCGCTTGCTTCCTTGATGATACCGTCGGTTTCCTTGATCAAGCCTTCGATGGCGTCGCATTTTTCGCCTTCGGGCTTTTGGTCGATCGAGGCAAACACCTTTTCCAGCAGTTTGATCTGTTGCTTGGTTTCGTCAAGATGATGTTCAACGGTCTTTTTCAGGGCCGACGATCCAGCGGCTTTTGCGACATTCGGGAGGGCCTTGGTCAGGGCCTTCTCGGCGTAGTAGACGTCTTTCAGCGTGTGGTGAAAAGCTTCTTCCAGGGTCTTCATGGCAGCTCTCCTGAGCATTGAATAATGGTTAACTTCTTGTCCGGGCCGTATCACCGGCTGGTCAATCCTGTTGGGCCGGGAGAGGCACACTCAGGACTGTGACAGCCCGCCAAACTAAAGAACCAATCGGGCAATATGGTTCCGTCCGGGGCGCCGCCCCGGCACGCCCGCCGCTTCGATGATCGTGTTGCCCCGGATCGCTTTGGTCCGCATTCTGCCAATCCGCATCTGGGTTGGCAGCGATACGGCGAGAAGCTGAGAAATCATCTGGAGTTATGGCTGCAACCGGTGAAACTGCCGGGTGTCCAGACGGGTGATACCCGTCCCGCCCAGCACCGCCCAGCCCTCGCGCAGTTCAACCAGTCGCAGGATCGCGACCGAAGGTCTGACCCTGATAAACGCGAGGGTTGTCGACCCCCTATGTCATTAATTCGGCCAGAGTTGAGCACCGGAAGCGGTTAAGGCCAGCGGGCTTTCCGCTTGCATCGCGCGGGCACCAATCGCGAAAGGGTTTCACGGAATGTGGTCGCCCAGCCAATTACCATGCGCCCAGCCAAGCCGATTGTTCGGCCCGAACATGATCGCGTACCAGTTTCCTTGCCCCCCGAAAGTTTCGACGCGATCGCCGTTATAGACTTCGCCGATCTTGGAATAGTTGGACCCCGGACCGGATCTCACCGCAAGAAATCCATCGCCGTTCGGGTCAAGCCCCATCACTCGGGCCGCACCGAAACAGGCAGCTTGGGCATCCGGAGGGCAATAGGTGCTGAACGGTACGTCCAACATCTGCGCCATAGCCGAGGTGGGGGAAACCAGTAACGCGAGTGCGCCGACAACGGCTGCACGGGAAACAAACCGCATTGCAAATTCCTTTCGATAAAAAGGTCAATTGATCCGCAAACGGTAACATGAGTCGGGCGCGATGTTCTTATCAAGGGCCAAGAACAACTCATTTTTCACAAACGACAGCCGGGAGGCGCCAACCGCCAGCGTTCCTCTCGGGTGACGGGATAAAGCGCAATGACCTTATTTTTCGGGGTACATAGATACATCGTGTCGCCTGCAATCAGCGGGGTGGATTCCAACGCGGAGCTGGGCAGATCCACATGGACTTCTCCGGCGTTATATTGCCATGCGATCTCCAGACGACGGTTTCCGCAGGGATCTGTGCCAGCGGCAACTACCGTTGGCCCGCACCGGTCCGCCCCTAGGACGACCCTTCACCGTCTTCGACCTCGGAGGATGAGACGGGCTGTGCCGCCATATGGTCATCAAAAAAGCGCCTGACGGTGTCATAGGGTACGCTCACCATGGATGTGATCGCGGTGACGGTTGCGATCACGATGCTGGCGACAAGCGTCATGCCCTCGATCCCATAGCCGCGAAACCCGGATGTCCCGCCTGACCCGTTCAAGCGCACCCTGCGTTCCGGCCCGCGGAAGGGCGGTCGGGCCGCTCATGGCGCAAGCCAGCGCGATCCGACCCCCGTGTTCGTATAAGATTATCGCTGGGCGAGGTTCAGGCGTGGTTGGCGCTTCTGGATTTCGCCAGCACGCAAAGCAATTCGAACATGATCGAAACTCCGACCCAGGCCGTGCCCCCGGACGGATCGAAGGGCGGAGAAACCTCGACCAGATCGGCACCGATCAGATTGAGCCCGTCCAGTGCGCGCACAAGCTGTTGCGCCTCAAACGTGGTGAAGCCGCCAATTTCCGGGGTGCCCGTGCCCGGAGCAAATGAGGGATCGATACAGTCGATGTCGAAACTCACATATGTCGGTTGATCGCCGACAATCGAACGCGCCTCGTCCATCACCGAAGCTATGCCGCGGTCATAGAACTCCTCGATCTCGATGATCCGGACACCCTGATCCAGCGCCCAGTCAAAATCGGTGACGTCATATTTCACGCCCCGAATGCCAATCTGGATCGTGCGCGCAGGGTCGAGAAAACCGCCTTCGATCGCGCGCCGGAACGGTGTACCATGGGTAAAGCGGCTGTCGCCGAAATAGGTGTCGTTCATGTCCGTATGGGCGTCGAAATGGATCATCCCAACCGGCCGTTTCGCTCCGACCGCCCGCAGAATCGGAAACGAGATCAGATGATCGCCCCCTGCCGTCATCGGCATGATGTTTTTCGAGACCAGACCGGCATAGAATTCAGTGATCAGATCCAGCGATTCCATCAGATCGATGGGGTTCACCGGTGAATCGCCGAGGTCAGCACAGTTCATCAATTCGAAAGGATTCACACCGCTGCGCGGGTGGGTCGTGCGGATCATCGTGGACAGATCGCGCAACTGGCGCGGTCCATGACGCGGCCCCGGCCGGTTTGAGGTTCCCCCGTCAAACGGCACGCCGACAATGGCGATATCGGTATCGTCGATCATCCGGTCTCCCGGTGCCAGATAGGGCAGCCGCATGAACGTCGGCATTCCGGCAAAGCGTGGGGTCGTCATGCCGGAAATAGGCTGAAAGCGGGTATCTTTGGGAGCCATGTGCGGTTCTCGATATGGTTTGATTTCAAGGCGTTTCGAGAAGTCTTGCATTGAAGCGTTAGACCTATAAACTCGGGAACATCGTAGTTCAGTTCTGGATAATCGGACGTAATGGCCAGCCCCCTTCCCCGTCTCTCTGATATTGATATCAAGTTGCTCAGAATTTTCTGTTCAATCGTCGAATGCGGTGGATTTACCCAAGCGCAGATCGAGCTGAACCTCGCGCGATCAACAGTCAGCACGCATATGTCGAACCTCGAAACCCGTTTGGGATTCCGGTTGTGTCGACGCGGGCGCGGTGGTTTCTCGCTGACCTCGCGCGGGCGGGTGGTTTATGAGGCATCCCGCGGGCTGCTGGCATCCGTCGAAGGCTATCACGCCCGGATCACCCAGTTGCGCGAGCAGATCGTCGGCGAAATCACGGTGGGGGTCTTGGATAATATCATCACCAACCACCTCTGCCGTTTGCCGCAGGCGGTTGAGCGCAGCTATGATACGTCGCAGGATCTGCGGATCATTCTGCGGGTCGCACCACCCGATCAGGTGCAGGAATTGTTGATCCGGGGCCAGTTGCAAATGGCGATCATTCCCGGATCCCTGACACTCAAGCACGTCTCGCAGACACCGCTGTTCAGCGAAACGCAGCGCCTGTATTGCGGGCACCGTCACCCACTGTTCGAAACCCGTGATGATGCGATCACACCTGAATTGATCGCCAGCCAGGATTTCGTCAGGCGTGGCTATGTCTCGACATTGACGCCTTACTCGGCAATCTTTCAGCGCCCGGCGATTGCCGTTTCGCACCAGATGGAAGGACTGGCGCATTTCGTGTTGAGCGGCAAATGTCTGGGGTTCCTGCCTGAGGATTTTGCGCGTTATTGGGTGGAGCGCGGCGAAATGCGGGTTCTGATGGAAGAACAGCACCGCTTTGAGGTGCCGATCTGTATCGCACGTGACGAAACCGCCGAACATTCCCTTGCCGCAAGGCATGTCTATGACCTGATCATAGAGGCCCATCAAAGCGACGATTAACGCACCACATGAACCGCGCAATTTGCATGACGCACGACGCGGGCCGCCGTCGAGCCAAGCAAAAGATGCTGCAGGCCGGGTTTGTGCGATGAGATCACGATGCAATCCGCGCCGATATTTTCAGCGAGTTCGGTGATTGCCCAACCTGCATGCCCGGAAAGCACAACGGCCCGTGCATTTTCCATGTTCGCGATACGCTCTTCCAGAACAGCCTTGGCACGGTCCTCGGTCTCTTGGGTCTGCTGCGCGCTGATATAATGGCGCACAGCGCGGGGGATCGGCTCAAGCGCATGAAAGGCGATGATTTCACCACCTGCACTGCGCAGCCCCTTTGCAATATCCATCCCTTTGTTGCCGACGCCATGATCCAGCGCCATGGGAACGATGATCTTCTTGTACATGTCCGGCCCCTTTATTGCAGCAGCGCGCCAATCTCCGGATGCGCTGCAAGGAATTGCGGATTCCTGAGCAGGAAACTGTCCATCGGCGGGATGCTGACCAGCCAGTCATCGCTTTTCAGCATCTGGGCAAAATCCGCATTGTTCAGCAGGAACCCCGAGAAATCCGGAGTTGCGAGCAGTTGGTTGGCAACCTCGGTGTTGCTCAGGATGCTCGCCATATTGCCAGCATCGAACAACATCGCCGGGTTGTCGATAAACACCTTGTACAGATCCGGATAGTCCAACACCGCCCCAAGCTTTGACATCAGCAGGTCGGGGTTCAGGATCAACTGGTAATAGTCGAAGATCAGCCCGGGCAGCCAGAGCGCGATGATCGGAAATACCAGCAACAGCACAAGCGCCAGAGCCTGAATGCCCAGAAAAGGAACAATCGAACGATAGATGTCGGACAGAGTGATTTCCTTGGGTGCGACCGCCTTCATATAGAATAGATTCAGCCCGTATGGCGGCGTGATATAGGCCATTTGCATGTTCACCACATAAAGCACGGCGAACCAGACCGGATCAAAGCCAAGCGCCTTGATGATCGGCACATAGATCGGCATGCACAGAAACAGGATCGCGATATCATCAAGGAACATGCCCAGCAGGAAAAAGCTGAGTTGCATGATGATGATGACAACCCAAGGGTTAACATCCAGCCCGGTGACGGTATCGCGGATGATCGCCGAGGCGCCAAGCCCGCTGTAGACCGCACTGAACGTCACCGCGCCGATGATGATATAGGCGTTGAACCCCGACAGGCTCAGGGTGCGCAAAAGACTGTCTTTGAACCCTTGCCGGGTGAACTTTCCACGGAGGACTGCACTGACCAATGCGCTGCTGGCCCCAAGGGCTGCGGCCTCGGTCGGCGAGGTGATACCTGTAAAGATGCAAAACAGCACACTGAAGATAATCAGGAACGGCAGGATGAGAAACTTCAGCGCGGCCAGTTTCTCCTTCAGATCGCCGCGCTGATCCTCCGGGATCGGCGGCGCCAGAGTGGGATCGAGATGGGCGCGGATGCCGATATAGATGATATACATCGTGGCCAGCATCAGCCCCGGCATCAACCCGGCGGCGAACAACCGGCCCACAGATTCCTGCGCCACAAAAGCATACATGATCATCATGATGCTGGGCGGAATCAGAAACCCAAGCGCCCCGCCTGCCTGCACGATTCCCGTCGCCATCCGCTTGTCATAGTTTCGCGCCAGCATTGCCGGAACCGCAATGATCCCCATCGACAGGGTGGCCGCACTGCTGACACCGATCATCGCCGCCATGACCGCGCAGATCAGGACCGTTCCCATGCCAAGGCCGCCCTTCAAGCGACCCGACCACAGATAGACAGCGTCAAACAGATCCTTGGCAATCCCGGAGTTGTGCAGAACAAACCCCATGAAAATGAACAGCGGGATGGCAATCAGGGTCTTGCCGGATTCGAGGGAGAATTCCTTGAACTGGAACAACAGCATGTTCGCGAGCGCAGGCTGAAAGACCCAAGCCGTGATGATCGCGACCGACGCAAGACAAAAAGCAATCGGAAAGCCG